>FWPV01000348.1_pt1 | contig 150911 bp, 132 predicted proteins | sample 2228371 | NCBI WGS metagenome assembly FWPV01 (sample SAMEA103939776, study PRJEB20133) | metagenome
TTTTTATAGATTTTCGCACAGCCACTAAAGTTTGAACAACATACTTGGGAATAACAATAACTTTTTCGACATCTTCAATAAAAAGGGGAACCGCTCCCCCTTGCCCCTTTTTATCAGAGGCAAATTCAAGTCCCCCTTTTCCAAGACTGTCCAAAAATGAAATAATCTACAAAAGATATTTTCTTCACGCTACAGGCGAAAATTCCACCTCATTATATCCTATTGAAATTATTTAATTAATAGATTTGCCATTAATCGTCCAAGCTAAAGCTTGAACAATATACTTGGACGTTATTATAATTTTTAAACATTCTCCCCAAAAGGGGATTCCCTTACCATCTGCTAAACGGCTTTTTCATCAATTCTGCATTATAATAGCGCACATCGCCGGTCACTTCCTCACCCAACCACTCCGGCTTTTCAAAGGTCTCGCCCTCTGAGGCCAATTCTACCTCAGCCAAAATCAAACCTTCATTTTCACCATAAAACTCATCCACTTCAAATGTGAGATGACCCATAGGGATCTCATATCGACATTTGTCGATCACACCCGGCTCGCACAGTTTCAGCAACTCCTGTGCCTCTTCCACCGGGATCTCTCGTTCCCATTCATAACGACTGGCTCCAGAAGCGTTACCGATGCCTTTGATCGTCAGATAGCCTTTATCCCCCTTGATGCGCACTCGTACCGTACGTTCTGGCACCGAAGATAAATACCCCTGAACGATGCGTGTCTTTTTTTTCGCTAAATGGGCAAATGGTCCTTTTACCAAAAACTTGCGTTCGATCTCTTTTCCCATAACCTTGCCTCTTGCTATATTCACACTTTGACGCGATAAAAAGAGGATTCCGGCAATGGCTCCATGCCGATCACCCGTTTGATCGCCAAAAGATAATTGACATTCTCATAATCCGTCAGCGCCACCATCTTTTTCGCTTCGAGGATGGCTTCCACATCCACAGATTCTAAATTAGCCGTCATCATTTTAGCGCCGTTGATGTACACTTCGGCCAACTCGGCTATACAGCCATTGATGGTGAAGGCCATGCGACGCTTGAACACATTTACCGCCACCAGATGCGGATGCGGCTTGATGATCTCTTCTAGATATTCGCCAAGCGTATAGACTTTACGCTTAAACTCCGGGACTTGCACCCCAAAAGCCGGAAACACCTCATCGCGGATGACCTCCACGGCCATGGGGAATTCACCCTTCATGCGCGGATTCCATTGCTCCAATCCCTTCTGTTCCTGAACAAACACCTTGATATCCATCAGATTATTGCGGATCTTGGTGTTGTTCTCATTATTGCCCGCCGACATGATATAGATCTCCGCGCTCTCACGAATCTGCTCCACCGGGCTTAGTGCGCGCATTTTCTCTTCCACAATACCAAAATTCTGCGCAAAGGCGCGAAACTCGAAACGGGGTTTAATCTCTCCCATAGTCACTCCTCTTGTTTATTTTCTTTTGACTTTTTGCAATTTTTATGCCAACCAAAAAAGTGATAACTCCTTGTTTTTAGAACCATCTCTTGCCGATTTATCGTCTTCCTGCCGATTTTTCGGCAAATTTCCGCCGATATTTCGACTTAAACCTTGACTTTGACCTTGTTTTATTTTATATTCATCTTGAGAGAATCTTCGAGATTACCACTCGACACGAGCGGCAATAAATATTTGCAGAGCAGCAACATTCAGTCCTCGTCCTATTTTACGAGTCCAACGTATGAAAACACGGCTATACCTTCTCCTCACAGGAACCATCATCCTCATTATGATGGCGACGTTGTATATCTATCACGAGATCGTCGATATCAGCGATGAGCCTTATATCACCATCCCACAACAAAATCCAAACCATACAATCTTCAAGAGTGATACCGTCTACGTCGGCGTCATTTCCCGCTTTTCGCCAAATTTAATCTATGAAGGGTATCAGCCCATCATGGATTACCTCTCTGCGGCTACACCCTGTTATTTCAGTCTCCGCCTGAGCAACAATTACGAACAAACCATCTCCCAACTCGACCGCAACGAAATTCAAGCCGCGTTTCTCGGCACCTTTCTCTACTTGCGAGCGCGAAAAAACCACCCCATCCGTTGTATCCTCAAGCCTTTGAACAGTCAGTTTCAGCCCTATTTTCATTCTGTGGTGATCACCCGCACCGACAGCCCCATCAGCACCGTTGCCGATCTGGCGGGCAAACGATTGGCCCTGCCTTCTCCCCTATCCTTTTCCGGCAACTGGCTTTTGCAATCCGAATTGAAGAATCACGGCTTGCATGCAAGCGATCTGGATTCGATCCACTATTTCGGTTTCCACCACACCGTTATCTATCAGGTACTGCGGGGTAACTTTGACGCGGGTGTGGTGAAGGATCGTGTGGCCGAGGAATTCATCCACAAAGGCATCCGCATCATCGCCCGATCTGAACCTATTCCCGGCTCTCCGATCATCGTCCGCAAGGATCTGGCTCCTGCCATCGTCAACGCCATAAAAGAGGCGTTGCTAAAAATCGACATCCGCAAGGAAGAATATCAGCGACTGGTAAAAACATGGGATCCTGAATTTTCTTTTGGTTTTACGAGGGCTGACGACGCCGACTATGACCGGCTGGCCGTGCTGATGCCATCTCTCGAGGCCGTACCATGATCCACCTCAAAAGCCTGAAAGCACGCATCCTGCTCTTCATGGGCATCTTGATCATCGTTCTGCTGATGCTGATTTCCATCAGTGTGCTGTTTCGCTGGCGAGCAATGATTTTGGATAGCCAGCGACAAAATGCCCTTTCTATGGCGCAAACATTCTCCCTCTCTCTTTTGGATGCTCTCATCTATCAAGAAAGCGGACTCTTACAAGCCGAAGGGCTGGTGGAAAATCATATGCACAATTTTCTGAAAAAAAATCCCCAGGTCAAATTTATCGAACTCTACGACAGCGAAGGACGGATCATCGTCCGCAGCCATTATGGTGATGAAGTAAAATCCACAGACATCAAGCAAGCATTGGCCAATTCTACCACATCCATGCGCATCTATAAATCGCCCATCCACGGTTTGATTCTGGAAATCATCCTGCCGCTGCAGATTCACAGCAAATCGTGGGGCATTTTAAAGATGGGTTTTGATGCCGAAGACATGCAGAAACGCCTGAAACAACTATTTTTTTTGTTACTAGCTCTAACAGTCATATTTTTAATCGTTGTACTCTCGGCCATATATTTCCGCATTGATAGGCTCACGCGTTCACTGCGAAAATTGGTGAGCGAGATGAACCGTTTTGATCTGCAAAAGATCGAGCCCCTGCAGATGACCGTCGATGATGATGAGGTAGGCTTTTTGGTGACCAATTTCGAAAAAATGAAAGACCGGCTGGCACAATCCCGAAAACAATTGATAGATGCCCAGAGGCAAGTTCACCAGGCCGAAAAATTGGCCTCGATCGGTCGGTTGGCCTCAGGGGTGGCCCATGAGATTAATAATCCGTTGCACGGCCTCAAGAGCTGCCTCTATACCATCGAAAAAGAACCGCACAATCTGGATCAATTACACAAGTATCTTTCTTTAGCAAACGAAGCCATCGACCATATCGCGGCTGTGGTACAAAAGCTGTTGGGATTTTCGCGCCAACGGCCCAAGCAAATCACCAGCGTCGATCTCAATTCAGAGATCCAAAAAGTCCTGCCGCTTTTGCAATACCGCATGGAAAAAGAACACATCCTCCTGCAAACCCATTTGGCAGAGTCCTTGCCACGAATCCATGCCGACCCCCACCTCATCCAGGAGGTGATCATGAATTTACTGCTCAATGCCATCGATAGCATCCAGGGGGCGGGTAAAATCACTGTGACCACGGCCAACATAAAAGATCGAGTTCTTCTCACCATAACCGACACCGGTTGCGGCATCGCCGAAGAACATCTGGATAAGATATTCGATCCCTTTTTCACTACCAAAGAAGAAGGCAAAGGCACGGGATTGGGACTTTCGGTGACGTTGGGGATCGTCGAGGCGCACGGCGGCACCATCGAGGTGGAGAGTAAAACAGGGGAAGGTTCCACTTTTCGAGTTTATCTACCGAGTGAGGAAAGGTCATGAAAATATTACTGGTGGAAGACGATAAAATATCTCGCATCACCTTGGGCGAGACCCTGCAAAAAGAAGGCGATAAAGTCATCTCTTGTGAGAAGGGCAATGAGGCGCTGGAATGGTTAGAAGAGGATCACTTCGAGGTGGTCATCACCGATTTACGCTTGCCGGATACCGATGGGCTGGAAATCCTCAAAACAGCCAAAAGCAAGGATAAAGACTGCACCGTCATCGTCATCACCGGTTATGCCACAGTGGACACTGCGGTCACAGCCCTGAAATTGGGCGCCTATGATTATCTGACCAAGCCTTTTTCGCCCGAGAAACTGCTTAGCATGCTGAAGAACATTCGGCAATTGCACGAGGTGTTGCACGAAAATCGGCAGTTGAAAAACCGCATCGTTCGCTACGAAAGCAGAGAGATCATCGGCAACTCGCCGGTGATGCAGAAATTAAAGGCGATGCTGCGATCCGTAGCCGTGACCGATCATACGGTGCTCATCGAAGGCGAGAGCGGCACCGGCAAAGAATTGGTGGCGCGCTCCCTTCATCAATTCAGTGACCGGCATAAGGGACCTTTTGTGGCGGTCAATTGCGCGGTTCTGCCGGAGACGTTGCTTGAGAGTGAGTTGTTCGGCCACGAAAAAGGCGCCTTCACCGGCGCCCTGCGCCGTCATCAGGGGTATTTCGAGCGGGCCGACGGTGGCACACTGTTCATCGACGACATCGACGACCTGCCCTTACACCTTCAGGTCAAGCTTTTACGGGTCTTGCAGGAACGCGAAATTCAACCCATCGGTGCGCAGCGCACCATCCGCGTCGATTTTCGCGTGGTCTGCGCCACCAAAGTGGACCTCTTGAAAATGGTGCACAAAGGCGCTTTTCGTGAGGATTTATTTTATCGCCTCAACATCATCTCCATCAAAGTACCGCCGCTACGCCAACGCATGGAAGATTTGCCATTGCTGATCGATTACTTCATCAAAAAGTACCATCAAGGCAAAGAGCCACCCATCATCAGCCGTGAGATGATGCAGCGCATGATGCAATATCCCTGGCCGGGCAATGTGCGAGAACTGGAGAACACCGTGCAGCGGTTTTTGGCTTTACCCCAGGACTTTGACTGGCAATACTTTTTGCAACCGCAAACTGCGATAACATCAGACCAGGCGCCGGAGAACAATGGAGCCGCGGAGTCCTTGCCATCCTTTGCGGTATATATGGAGGAGCAGGAACGAGCCATCATCAACCGAGCCCTGCAGCTTGCGAACCAGAACGTCACTCGTGCCGCCCGTTTGCTGAAATTACCGCGAACGACGCTGCAGAGCAAGCTGGAAAAAATGAATATTCACCCACGCGATGGGGGGTATTAAAGAGGTAAAAGAAATGGTTTTTTTCTTCAGTTGGGCATCCCGATTACCTATCTACTCATGAATCAAGTTCTCAGCGTCGCAATAGGTGAACAGAGGTAGAATCAGCGACAAGCGAAGAGGGGCTGTAAATGAAAAGACGATAGATGGGCCGAAAGATGTGAAATAGTTTTCAAATCTGCGTTTTAATCATAAAAAAGATGACCATCGATGTGGTCAAATAACCAAATGTTGGTTAAATGACCAAAAGTAAAAATGCATTCAATTTTATTGATTTTTGATAACCTATAGTTTTTTATGAAATTTCATCCTTTTATTTTTAGGCACGTTTTTTGCCGGAAATATTTAGGAAATAGAGCTTATTCGAATTGTATAGAGTGGTTCCAGGAATGAAGAATTTTGCAGAGGATGTATCCATTTCTCTAGAATCAAAATTCTGAGGAAACAACATTTATCATGCCGAATGTTGTGGTTCCATACATCACGAATTGAATAACTACTTGACTTTTAAAAATTTTTTGTTAATTTTTTTTTATAGTTTATTATCATCCTGATGGTTTTCCATTTCATAAGGCCATTTACCGAGATAATTTGCAAAATAAACGATAGTCAAGAATCATAAAAATGTAGTTAAATTAATGGCATAATATTTGAACCTCAAGTATTCAGGACAGCGAATAATAAGGATTAGCGTACAAATAATTAATTGTTATTGATTGATTTAACAAAATAGAGGAGTGAGAGGAAAGAAATTGTGATGTCTTGTTTAAATACAAGGATGTAAAATAATTGTGACAGTACAAGTGTCCAACAATTGTTATCTTCAATTAACCCTAAACCTAAAAAACGAGGAGGCGATATGCAGAAAATTTTAATCAGTTTGTTGTTGTTCGCTTTTTTAACGGTCGGTGCTTTTGCGCAGATGCAGATAAAAAATAGTGCCGACCAGGTGGTGATGCACATAACACAAGGCGGTACCGTAGGAATCGGTCTCACCAATCCGGATGCAGCTACCAAACTGGATGTCAACGGCAAGTTGAAGACCTCTACTTTTCAGATGACGACAGGGGCAACCAATGGCTATATTTTGACATCCGATGCCTCTGGTAATGCAACGTGGCAAGCCGCACCTCCAATCTCCGAAGTCGACGGCGTCATCGGTAACGAAATCCTCAATGTGACCAATGCCACCCTCGTTCGCTCTGGATCAGGAACCAGTGCCTCACCTTATACGGTGGCATTGAACCTCGCCAATGCCAATACCTGGACAGCGTTGCAGACCTTCACCAGCAGCATTACCATCGGCAGCGGCGCGACTGCTTATACGATGCCATCCGCTCAGGGAACCAGCGGACAATTCTTGGCCTATAACGGCACCTGGCAGTCTCCATCCATTGTTGAATTCGACGGCGTCATCGGTAACGAAATCCTCAACGTGACCAATGCCACCCTCGTTCGCTCTGGATCAGGAACCAGTGCCTCACCTTATACGGTGGCATTGAACCTCGCCAATGCCAATACCTGGACAGCGTTGCAGACCTTTCAAAGCACCATTTGGCTCGGTAATTCCTCCACAGGATTTCAGATGCCTGCTACACGCGGAACCAGCGGTTATGTTTTGACCTCTGATGGTGCTGGCAATGCAACATGGCAGGCAGTGCCTTCAGCTCCCCCAGAAGTCGACGGCGTCATCGGTAACGAAATCCTCAATGTGACCAATGCCACCCTCGTTCGCGCCGGATCAGGAACCAGTGCCTCGCCCTATACGGTGGCGTTGAATCTTGCCAACCCCAATACCTGGACCTCGGCAGGTATTCAAACATTTACAAATAGCATTGTCATTCGAACAGGTTCGAATAGATTCACGATCTCGACCCAATAAGTCTAATTTAAACAAAAGCAATAATTATAAAGGTGGACTTTTTGTCCACCTTTTTTATATTAGTCATAAATCTACATAACTATTTTACCGAATTCTATGTTAAATACCGTTCTAAGCTCAACCTAATTCATCTATTATATGGGAGAGCTTTACTTCATCAGCAAAATAAAACAGAATACAGCATATCCAACATTCACAAAATGAATAGATATTCCTTTTCTCGTTATTGGAGCTCACAATCATTCTGAAAACAATGATATATTAGGAAATCAGATATCATTTCCAGGGTAAGAGGCAGGGAATCAAAATGGATAATAAAGAAAAGCTTAAAATTATTGTACTGTTAACCATCGTCGTTTTGATATGCTATGGCCGTATCATCGAACATGAATTTCTGGACTGGGATGATGATCACTATATCTTAAAAAATGGCTATATCCGATCCCTCTCCTTTTCCCATTTAAAGGCCATGTTCTCCGTGAGATATCTGGGCAATTATCATCCTTTAACGCTATTATCCTATGCGTTCGATTATCAGATTGCTGGCCTCGAGCCTTCCCAGTATCTGCTATCCAACCTCTTTTTGCATCTTTTGAATGTGTTGTTGGTTTTTTCTCTTATCTATCTTTTATCACCACAAAAAACGCTGGCGCTGGCGGTAGCTTTGCTATTTGCCGTTCATCCCATGCAGGTGGAATCGGTGGCATGGATAGCAGAACGAAAAAATGTCCTCTATGCCTTTTTCTTTTTTTTATCGTTAATCATGTATATTAAATATGTAAAGCAAACCAAACCTTTGTTCTATGCATCGTCTGTGATTCTTTTTTTTCTTTCACTATTATCGAAAGCCACAGCGGTGATGTTGGCGCCCACTTTATTATTAGTGGATGACTATTTCGGCCGAAATTTTAAGGAGAAAAAAATTTGGTATGAGAAGGCTCCGTTTTTTGTGCTGTCGATTATATTTGGTATCATTGCCATCTGGGCGCAAAAGACAGAAGGGGCCATGCAATATGGGGGGACGTATAATTTTATCGAGCGCTGTGTCATCGCCAGTTATGCCTACTGGCAATATTTCTTTAAAATAATTTTTCCGATCAACTTATCCGCCGTTTATCCTTATCCCGATATTTTGGGTAATTATTTACCCGCCACCTTTTGGATCTATCCCTTTTTGGTAGTTGGTTTGATTTTGGTTATCATCAAGCTTTATCGGCGGAATCGTTTGGCCTTTTTTGCACTTCTCTTTTATAGTTTCAACATATTTCTTCTTCTGCAATTGTTCCCCGTCGGAGCATCAATGATGGCCGATCGATATATCTACGTCCCATCGATAGGAATCTTTCTCCTCATAGGTTTATTTTATGTATGGGTGACTTCGGGGAAGAGAATGAAACCCTTTAGGCCATTTTTATCGTCTGCCATCATCATCATCTTGATGATCCTGACTATTTTTCGCTGTGGGGTTTGGAAAAATAGCATCACTTTCTGGAATGACGTCATCGATAAACATCCAAATATCTTTTATGCCTATAATAACAGAGGTTCAGCATATTTTCTGCGAGGAGATTATCAGGCTGCCTTGGCAGATTACGATCGTACCATCCAACTCATGCCCAAATATCCTAATCCGTTCTATAACAAAGGGCTATTAAAAGTTGCCCTCAAAGACTATCAGGGTGCAATTTCAGAGTTTGACCAAGCCATTGCACTTAATTCAAAAATCCCCTCTCAGTATTTCGAACGGGCAAAAGCAAAAATTGAATTAAATGATCTGCATTCCGCCATGGCTGATCTGGATACGGTTGTGCAATTAGACCCAAGACATGCAGAAGTCTGGATGCACCGTGGGGTGATTAAAAAACGACTGGGAGATTTCGACGGTGCCATCTCCGAATATAACCATGCCCTGCAAATTAACCCCAACGATTATGCGATCGTTTACAATCGTGGGTTATCTTATTTCAATCGCCGCGACTTGGAAAATGCCGTAAAAGACTTTCAACAGGCCATCCGCCTGAATCCTTCTTTTGCCGATGCCTATTTCAGTTTGGGCTTTGTCTATCAACTAACTGGTAACTTTCCACAAGCTCTCGAATGTTACAATCTGGCCATTAAGAATAATCCCCAGTTTGGCAAGGCTTATCATTATCGCGGGATCGTAAAAATGAATCTGGGGCAGAGTGATGAGGGTAATCAAGATCTACAAAAGGCCATCTCATTAGGGTATGTAACTTCCCAATAGCTTTCAGAAAATAAGGATCTATGTAATGAGACAAAGAGAAAAACAGATCACTGTTCTCATCTTAGGCACTATTGTACTTTTTTCTCTGGTTGTTAGACTCAGCCGTTTGGGAGTCCCGTTCGAGCGAGATGAAGGAGAATATGCCTATGCCGGCCAGCTCATCCTTCAAGGGGTTCCCCCCTATCAAGAAGTTTACAACATGAAATTTCCTGGCATCTATGGTGCCTATGCTCTATTTTTAGCCCTATTTGGGCAAACGCATCATTCTATACACTTTTCTTTTTTATTGATCAATTTAGCAACCATAATTGCAATTTATATTTTGGGGAGCAAAATACTTTCGCCGAAATCGGCTTTGGCTGCAGCCGCGATCTTCGCAATCCTATCGATGAGTCGTTCTGTGGAGGGCTTTCAGGCGCACGCCGAACACCTGGTCATTTTCCTTGCCGTCATTGGAATTTATTTTTTACTAAAAGGGATAGAGACTTGGCAGACTCTGTCGCTATTCTCTGCTGGGTTTTTTTTAGGATTGAGCATGACCATGAAACAGCATGGGTTGGCCTTTATCCTCTTTGCTTTGATTTATTTGTCCTATGCTTGTAAGGTAGTATGCAAATATCCATGGCAACGTACTATTCGATATCTCTGCATGTTTTCAGGTGGCATCGCCGTCGTCATATTCTTGCTTTTGCTCATTATGTTCACCAGCGGTGTTTTTCACAAATTTTTATTTTGGACCTTTATTTATGGAAGCAAATATGTGTCCCAGATGACCCTCGAACAAGGGTGGGAGGCATTCAAATTTAACTTTAAACATGTTTTCACAGATTCGGCACTCATATGGCTGATGGCAACAATAGGATTTTTCTTTAGCTTTTCGAAAAAGACATTAGCGAATATGAGATTTTTTCTCATTACCTTTAGCCTCTGTTCTTTCCTCGCCATCTGTCCGGGCTTTTATTTTCGACCCCATTACTTTGTACTTTTACTCCCCTGTCTGGCTATTCTTGCAGCTGTTTTATTTCATTATATTTTCATGTATGGGATATATCCGAAAAAGTATGTGAATGATATTATTGCGGCGATTTTGCTGATAGTGGTTATCGTCCAACCTATATATAAACAGCGGGACTATTTTTTCAGGATGAATTTTCTCCAATTAAGTCGTGCCACCTATTGGTTAAATCCTTTTCATGAATCCTTAGAAATTGCAAAATTTATTAAACAAAATACGACTTTTAAAGATCGCATAGCGATTTTAGGATCTGAGCCCCAGATCCTTTTTTACTCCCAACGGCGTTCGGTTAGCCCATTCATTTATATGTATCCCCTCATGGAAACCCACAATTATGCTCTGAAAATGCAAAAGGATTTCATCCATGATCTGGAATCAAAAACAAGCAAATACCTCATCTATGTGCATGTTCCCACTTCCTGGTTGATGGATGTGAATTCTCATCGATTGATCTTGGATTGGGTCGATCATTTTATGACATCTGGACGGGGCCGGTTGGTGGGCCTGGTTGAATTATATGATGATCATTCATTGTTTTTCTGGAACGAAACCATCAAGTGGCCTGCTTCTTCTTTGTATTGGGTGGCGATATTCGAAAATATTCAACCATCCGCTTCATCGCATTGATAATATTTATACTCTGCCACATCAAACCAAAATTAGCTCTTGCGTACGGGTAAACTGCATATCCAAACCATCCCGCCACCGCATAGGATACCACCGTGGCCAATGCTGCCCCGCGGATGCCGAAAATGGGAATCAGCCACAGGTTGAGCAGAACATTCGCCACCGCGCCACTGAGGTTAACCCACAAAAATGTTAGCTGACGATTTTCGAGCAAAAACCAGCGACTGCCGGCATTGGCCATGAACACAAACCATAACGCCCAGCCGTGCCAGCGTAACACCGCCGCCGCGGGTTCATAAGAAGCCCCATACAAAAAAGGGACAAATCGAGGCGCCACCAACGCCACGAACACGGCCAAGATCAATCCCAACCACACCATTATATCATAAAACCGCTGTAATCGCTGCTGATATAACGATGCACCATATTCTTTGGCCGCGATGATCGTTGGATAAAAAGTACTGGTGAGGGCAATGGGTATGAAATACAACGCCTCGCTGATACGCACCGCGGCGGCATAATGGCCAACAGCCTCGGCATCCAGCAGGCGCTTGAGCAAGACTTGGTCTATTTTCAGATACACGGCCACCGAGAGGCTGGTCAATAATAACGGCCAGGACTGTTGTAACAGCCATTTTGCCGCCTGGCGATCGAAAGAGCCGATAAAAGACGGCAATCGCAACCGACGATAATTGACCCATAGCGCCAACGACAGGAATATATTTTCGGCGCAAATCAAAGCAGCAAAAGCTACCAATGACGCCTTGCCGAGGATGAGCAGAACCTTCAGCGTCGACGAAAACAGCAGCGCCGCCATCTTGGCCTGAACCGTATAGCGCGAGGCCACCTGCGATTGGAAATAGTCGTCGATCACATTCATGGATTGCAGGATCAGTCCAGCAGCCATTAGTAGCACCATAGTATTGAGGATGGGGTTGCGGCCGAATAAGAATTGGATGAGGGCGATAATAAGAAACATACCCACCCCGGCTGTTAGCTTGAGGGCAAAGCCAGTGCCCAGCCATTTGCGTTGTGCAGTTGGATTGCGCACCAATTCGCGTATTAGGATGGCATCCACCCCTAAAGCCGCCAGCGGCGATGCCAAAGCGACGATGCTCAAGGCGTAATTGAACAGTCCAAAATTAGATGGCTGTAAATACCTCGCGACAAACAGATTCACCACGAACGCCAACGTCAATTGCAGAGCGCGCTCGGCGAAGAGCCAGGCGGTATTGCCTAAATATAATTTAAAAAGGTTTCGCTGCATGATGATTCAACCTTAGCATTAGATGCCTGTCAGGCAAATTGCGTTTTCCCAACATACTTGATGGCGCGGTTGTAGTTTATTCTTTTAGCCGTGGTTTCTAATGTCAATTGGCATATTTGGCGCCAGCGACTTATGTGCAATCCCGCTTTCCAATAAAAATCTCCTCTTATCGCCGAATAGCGAATCAAAAAAACCACCCTGCAAATGGATGTTGTTCAGGCTATAGGCTGTGGTACCTCATTCAAAAACTAGTTGAGAGGGTGAAGACGAAATATTTTCCTAAAAAATGATAATTGACTGCTGTGATTTTGATAGTTATTATTTAAATATATTTAATATTATCAATAAATTACGGTAAATAATCTTTGAGATGTCTCGTCGCTGGCGCTCCTCGACATGACACTTTTTTAAGGCTTTCTTCTCTATAGCCTGTCGCACGTTGTTCAGGCTTTAGCCTGTCGCAGGTTGTTCAGGCTTTAGCCTGATATTACAGCCAGCCGACTATCTCACCCGCCAAAAGGCGCGGGTCTACAAACCCGTCCTCCAACTGCACGTTGTTCAGGCTTTAGCCTGATAAACCTTCAACCACTATTCTCAATTAGCAACTCGGTGGATCAGAAAACCCACTTTCCCTCAAAAAATTATCGCTACCTTCGGAGGGCGGGCATTCTTGCCCGCAAAAACTGCCGGGTCAGAAAACCCGTCCTCCAACTGCACGTTGTTCAGGCTTTAGCCTGACGCATGTTGTTCAGGCTTTAGCCTGAGATTGTCGAGTCGCCATGCTTACCAGCCAATACGGCGGGTTAGAAAACCCGTCCACCAACTGCACGTTGTTCAGGCTTTAGCCTGAGATTGTCGAGTCGCCATGCTTACCAGCCAATACAGCGGGTTAGAAAACCCGTCCTCCAACTGTACGTTGTTCAGGCTTTAGCCTGAGATTGTCGAGTCGCCATGCTTACCAGCCAATACACCGGATTAGAAAACCCGTCCTCCGACTGTACGTCGTTCAGGCTTTAGCCTGATATTGTAAGTCGCCATGCTCACCAGCCTATTCGGCGGGTAAGAAAACCCGCCTTCCAATTGTGAGGCAAATGGGAGCGTGAGCTCTCTTGCCCGCCAAAACCAGAGGGTCGGAAAAACCCGCACTCCGTTTTGTATATAACCTCATTCCCTTTAAACAATAACAACTTATTTTGTTCATTTTTTTCGTAATGAAAAAAAAGACTCATAAAATGAACCCCTATTCATAAATAGAATTCCACATCATCCTGCCCTTTATAAATATTTTCGTTCATGTTCCAGCAGATATTTCTTACGCCACAACCCGCCGCCATAGCCCACCAATTGGCCATCTTTACCGATGACACGATGACAGGGGATGACAATCGCAATCGCATTCGCCCTATTCGCTTGAGCCACGGCGCGAATCGCCTTAGGGGTTCCCACTTTTTCCGCCTGTTGTTGATAACTGCACGTCGCCCCATAAGGTATTTCGCGCAAGACTTGCCAAGCGCGCTTCTGGAATTCACTTCCACACAGCACCAGAGGCACCTGAAAATCTTTCCGTTTGCCAGCAAAATATTCAAAAAGTTGTTCCTCCAGCGTTGACAAGTGGTGATGTGATCCTATCACGCAAGCACAACGAAATTTCTTTTTCAATTTCGTAAGGTGTTTCTCCAATCGCTCATGATCCATAAACTCTAAGAGACAAATACCCTCCTCCAATGTGCCAGCCAGCATCGGTCCCAGCGGGGTGAGCATGCGGGACAAAATGATGACCTGCTTATCCATACTTTGATTGGGTGGAAATCCCATCTTTTTCTTGAACGAATCGGTAAAACCGCTCAGCGATTCATAGCCACTGGCATAAGCAGCCTCAATGACCTTGTCGCCGCTTTTTATCCTCTCGAAGGCCTGAGTAACGCAGAGCGAACGACAGTATGCTCGGAACGTAATGCCATAGTGGTGTATGAACCATCGTCGCAGCCGCTGGGGATCCACCCCTCTTTTGCGGATATCTTCATCCTTTAGAACCACATCTGGAGAAGCAACGATCTCATCCAAGATAATCTTCACCCATCCTGGAGGGTTTCCCGGAAAATCAAGAGGACGGCATAATTTACAGGGTCGATATCCTGCCTCAAGCGCAGCTGCTGTGGAAGAAAAAAATTCTACATTCTGCAATTTAGGCTTTTTTGCCCTACAGGTCATCCGACAAAAGATGTTTGTAGATTTGATGCCAGCATAAAATAAACCTTCATAGGTGTTGTCTTTAGCCACGAAGGCACGATAGAGAATCTTCACATCCGGCATGGATGTCATCATCTTGAGCCTCATGTTTTATTCTCTCATAAATGATAGATATAGACCAGCACTTCTTTAATTTTAGCGTACAAAGTGTAACATCGGCAATTGATAATCCCGAGCATAAGGAAAAAACATTTTTTTTACGGGAAAATTACATTTTTCCTGAAAGTCCTGTTAAAAGGTGTGTAAAAATGGCCGCCAACACAAAAAGACAGCCCTCTGCTGTAGTAGGTGTACTTTGTCTTTCGTGTCCTCAGCGACTTTTTACGATGTAATGATAAAAAATAAAACAATACGGAGCAACCGAAAAATGATTAACCTTTTTATCGTCTTTGGAATACATAGAGACTATATTCGCCGATGTTCCAGAGTGGCGTCCGATTGATCAAGCCATCGATTTTCCATAGGAGGTCGCCCAATTTTCCTTGAGTGGGAATGAATCGATGCCGATACCAGGCAGGAAAAAAGATGGAGTATCCCTTGCGAAAAATCAGCCTTGTAAAGGGGGAAAAAGCGTGGTTGATTTCCCTTGCCGAGCGGCAATGGCTTTCGAGTGGCCGGTTGGGTGCGTACCCGCGCCAGCGATCCAATGGACGAGCCCAGGCGCGCACCCACCGCAAACGTAACATATTCCAAATGATTTCGAACCAGTACCACCTATTGACAAAAGTGAGCACCATGATACCATTGGTCGCCAACACCTGTGTTAAATATCGCGCAGCTTTTCGTAAATCTTTGACAGTGTTGAGGGCACCAAAAAAGCAATAGATCAAATCGAATCGTTGACCTGGGAATAATGCCTTAACAGTTTCCGGTGTGCCCACTTTTGCCACCACATTTTTTAACGACAACCGCTCTATTTTCAAAGATGCCAATTCCACCATCGCCGGCGACACGTCGATGCCAAAAAACTGCCTTTGAGGATATTTTTCGGCAAAATACACCAGGTCGATGCCGGGACCGCAGCCGATCTCCAGAGCAGTGGTAAAGGGGTATCTTTCGCTCATCGCGCGAAAGTCTTGACGAATGCGTTGCAGAATGGGATTATGCAAATAGTGTTCTTCAAAGAGTCCCGCTTCTTGGTCATAATAAGCCGCTACCTGCTCGTAATAGAAAGAACCTCTCTGGGAAGAACCATCAGACATAGTTTTTAGCTTAGATGCCATTGTTGCAACCGATGGTAATACTCTTTCATGATTTCCACATCAAAGGGGTGTCCGTGGGATTTACTGCATTGACGGCGAATGCCTGCTTGCAATCGGCTTTTAATATAGGGTTGATGTCGATACCGCCATCCCCAAACGATCCGCCACAGTTGCTGGAGAGCACGATCCAACAATGGCGCCAAGGGATAGATGAAGGGTAATTCCAAAATCTTCTGCCAGCCACTTTGACCATGAAAAAGGCAAAGATTAGGATCCGGAGCCAAGCGATAATTAGGGAAGTAGCGCATCGCCCAGCGATTCGCGCTTAAAAATCGATGGAAAAGCTTGAGATTGTATAGGGGAGCCAGTCCGGCCATTTCCACAGCGGTGTAAATATTTTGTTCTTGCAATTCCAGTGCTGCTTCGGAGATCAGGTAATTGAAACAGAGCAACTTATTGGGATTGAACTTGGGAATTCTGCGGTAGATGGCCAGGAAAAGCTTGGCAATCCAAACCCGATCTTTGGCAGTGATAAGAAAAAAATCGATGTCGCTGTCCATTCCGGCCACACCCTTGGATAGATCGCCGGAAACATAGATACCGCGGATGAACGGTAAATGACGGATGCGAGCGGCGGTAGCCACTGCCACCTGCCACAATTCACCGGCTCTCTTTTCCAAATTTTTTCGGTGCTGCACAAGATCAGATCTCCCATGCAAACAATAAAAACCATCCACCTTTTGCAAACGCTTGGCAGCACAGGAAGCAAAACAGGCTTCTCTTAATCGAGCCCGAGTCGATTTTGCCCCCATGAAAAAATACAATTGTTCTTCACTCAAGGGGTAGTCGAATATATCAAAATATAAGATCGCCTTCAAAGCCGCTTGTACAACGCCCTGCAGGGCGGATTCATTCTCGCTCATATATGCTTCCAAAATTCAATTCATACTTGCTAAAATTTAAAAGAAAAAAAATAAAATAAAAGCAATTTAAGCTTTCATAGGAAAATTTTTCTTGCTTTAGGCGTTCATTTTTACCAAATTTTGTAAGATGAAAAATCATACTGTCTGGGCCGGTCAAAATTACAAACCCTTATTTCGCGGATACTTTCGGAATAATAGATAAGACGTTACGAGAATGCTTTCAGAGAGGTGAAACATGAAGGACTCTATTCGATCCCTCTATGCGATATTGATTGCTTTGGTGGCTTTACTGGTTGCCGTCATCGCCCTGGTGAACTCTAAAGAAGCCAAACAATTGGCTTTATCCGAAGTGAGCCTGGAAGAAGGAGATGCGATCACTCAGCCCATCTACGATCAAGCAGAAAATCGCTTCTACTATTTAGCTCTTTATGAAGTCCATATCACCAATCTCAGTGGCCCCACCGTGATCTTAAAAGAGATCTCCCCTCCTGCTGATGATGCAGGACTGGTGGTGGCTCTCAAAGGCGATCAAGTAGCAGCCGTAGACTTGAAGCCGCTGCCGTTTAGGATCGATTATACACTTCGGGAAATAAGAGAAAATCCAAGATTATTGAAAGATTTGACTGCAAATCAACTGGAACCTGGGAAATTGTTGAACATCGCGATAAAACCGGGGGCAACGAAAACCGTGCGGTTTGGCGTCAATCTATATCCCTATGACGCGCAGGGACAGTCGCTAGCTGATATGGTGCTGCTGTCCTTCCGCCTCGTTTTCGACAACGGCAAGGCGCAGCTGTTCCGCCGTGGTTTCCCGATCATGCCGGTGGCGCCGACGCCTTGAGAGAACATGTGCTCCTTCAGAGGGAAACGATCCTCACCAAAATGGTTAAGGTCGACCACCACTGAAAGAGCTGCAAAGACCATGAAGACGCATTCAATTGGATAACAGATCATGATGGGCTTAAGGGGGCATCATGAAGTGAATAGCATATAGAGTTTAGGAAAGAAGCACATTGACATTGAATCCGAGAATGAATTTGGCTTCTCTCAACATAGCTTTTAAACAAATGGTTTGCTATGCAAAATAAAAATGACGCTGGAATCACCTCTTCAAGAAAATGGCCGCTAGGACTGTCGCGCAACGTCATCGTCCTTGGCGTGGTGAGCTTTTGTAATGATGCGAGCAGCGAGATGATCTACCCGCTGTTGCCGGTTTTTCTCACCGTCACGTTGGGCGCCACGGCCGAGATGCTCGGTTTCATCGAAGGTATCGCCGAAACAACGGCTGCATTGTTAAAATTATTTTCGGGTTGGCTATCCGATAAGCTGCGTCGCCGCAAGGCCATCACTCTGGCCGGATACGGTTTATCCACATTGACGCGGCCGCTGATGGCCATGGTGGCTGCTGCCTGGCAGGTGTTGTTCATTCGTTTTGGCGATCGTGTCGGCAAAGGACTGCGTACGGCGCCGCGGGACGCCTTGGTGGCCGATTCTATCGATCCGGCATTGCGCGGCCGCGCCTTTGGTTTTCACCGCGCCATGGACCACGCCGGGGCGGTGGTCGGCCCTCTCCTGGCCATGTTGGTACTCGCTTTTACTCACGATAATTACCGCGCCGTATTCTGGTGGGCGGTAGTGCCGGCCGTTGTCAGCGTCATCGTCCTCGCCGTCGGTGCCCAGGAGATCAAACCCCAGCAAACCTCGCGCCCCCCCTCGCTGCGCCTGAAACAGTTCGATTCCAATTTTCGCTACTATCTCTTTGTGATCTTTTTATTCACCCTGGGCAATTCCAGCGATGCGTTTCTGCTCCTGCGCGCCAAACAGGTGGGCGTTTCGGTGACGCTCATTCCGCTGCTGTGGGTATGGCATCATGTGGTCAAGATGGTTTTCAGTGTGCCTGGCGGCAGTCTCTCCGATCGCATCGGCCGCAAGCGCGTCATCATCATGGGGTGGGTGATCTATGCCGCAGTCTATGGTGGGTTCGCCCTGGCCAACCAGAGCTGGCACATCTGGGTGCTGTTTGCGGTGTATGGGTTGTTCTTCGCCCTCACCGAAGGGGCGGAGAAAGCCTGGGTGGCTGACCTGGTGAAACCGGAACAACGCGGTACCGCTTACGGAGTTTATAATTTTGCCATTGGCATCGGTGCATTGCCAGCCAGCGTCATCATGGGCGTTCTCTGGCATCGGTTGTCGCCGATGGTGGCCTTCACCTTCGGAGCCGCCACGGCATTGCTGGCATCGGTGTTGATCGTGGGGGTGAAGGCAAAACCGGCAGAATAATTTCTGATATGATATCGATTAATTGCGCAACGTGCAATCATATCCATTCTTTGTGATATTAAAAGTCCTTATCAATAAAGGGCAAATTCAAATAAAACTGTAAAATAAAAGATTTCATTACGCCATAACGTTTACATTTCCTTTTATGGCACCAGCATAACAGGGTGGTAATAAATGTCTCCGATTGATCAACGTAAAGCTATTTATACTTGCTTTCATAGCAGATGTGAATATTTTTCCCTGGTGTTCCCATAATCGGAGATCCGTTCAGAACTCTGATTCGGTGCTAAAGATGATTCTTTTTTGATCAATGGGGTAAAACGGACATGTTTGCTGGTTACCCATCGCCAACCGATGGCCTTTATTTTTTGCAAGGGCGATAGCCTGCCCTACCAATATTTTGTTTTCATTCCCCGCAGACGGTGGCTTTATGAACACCGTTGTGTCGAGCCATTTGACACCCTTTTATAGGTTGAACATCTACTCTTTGTCCATCGATCAGCAGTTTGTAGCCCATCCCTATCTAATCTTCGTTCTGTTTAGGCTGTTAGCTCAATGCTACATTTTAAATGAGTTAAACGTTCCTCTTAACGGTTACTTTTATTATTTTAACTCACGATTGAAAATATACTTGTTTTTCAATTTTGATATATTTATTTTACATTAGAAAACCTCTAGAACCGCATAAATAGCGACAAGAATATACACTGCAGCAGGGTTTGTACTCTAGTCATTCTATCCTACCAAAGCAGAAGACGAGGCGCAAGAAAGGAATGCCCAGTAAGATGCTAAAGGCAAAGGCCTTTGGCTTCCGTTTTGAACACACAAGAAGTGAGGCTGTATGTTATGATTAAAAACAAATTGACTATCTCCATTGCTGTGGTGGTCTTCATGTGCATTGCTTTTATCGCTGCCACCATCGTTCAAGAGGAAGATCTTTTTACTACTCATGTTGTGAAAAAGGGCGAAACGGTGAGCTTGTTGTGCATCGAAAAATATGGCTATTACAACAAGACGTTAGCAGAAGCCTTCTTACGGGATAATCCTTCGGTCAAGAATATCAACCTCATCTATGTAAATCAAAAGCTGAAATTCAGAAAACCGATTCCACCATCTAAAACCGTGGCTGCAAGCACAGACACCGTCTATCAACAAAAAGTGGATGCCACGCAAGGGGTGGTTACCTATGTGGAGGGTAGGGCTTTTATCAAAAAACAGGGCCAGTCGGTGTTCGAAAGGTTGACCGTCAATAGCGAGGTGTTTCCTGGTGATGTAATCAAGACGAGCAAAAGCGCTCGAGTAGAATTGATCATCAATCGTGAGTCCGTGGTTCGACTGAATGAGAACACCGAGTTGCGGATCGAGGCATTTCGCGATCTGAAGAAGAAGGAAGGCAAGACCGCCTTGAATTTTTCTCTTGGCTCGGTTTGGTCCAAAGTCAAACAGTTCAAAGATAAGATCAGTCGATTCGAATTAGAGTTGCCGACGGCCATTGCTGGAGTTCATGGTACCATCTATCACACCACGGTCAATAGCGACAGCTCTGCGGAAGTGAAGGTGTATGATGGCGAAGTGCAGGTGAGCGGTAAACCGCGGGAGACAACCAATGGCAACCCATCCAAGGCCAAGATAGCAGGCAAACCCTTTCCGGTGGCTGGTCCTCGTCAGGTGACGATGGAAGAATGGACGCAGATCGTCCGTTCGATGCAATCGATGAAGATCGCGAAAAATGGCCAGCCCTCCGAGCCGACAGATTTTCAAAGGACAGAAGGAGATGACTGGGAAAAATGGAACGAAGAGCGCGACAAACGTATCGCCGAAATGTTTTCGGAGAAGTGATCGATGAATTCCAAAGAAATATCTGCCCTGGCATTAGCCACGCTGTTGTTGTTGGGTTTGATTTTTATCGAACCGTTCCGTTTTATCGATAATTTGTTTTATGATTTGAATTTTGCTTTGAGCTCTCGTCCAGCAGGGGGGCAAGTCGTGGTCGTCGCCTTTGATTCTAAAAGTCTTTCGGCCGTGGGCATGTGGCCATGGAATCGCAGTCAAATCGCCGAGCTGATCGAGAAAATCAACGTCTGCAATCCCCGCGTTATTGCGTTGGATATTCTATTGGCAAAACGCGAAGGTAGGGAGCATAACGAAAAATTGGCCATGGCGTTGAAAAACGTAAATCAATGCGTTGTGCCCTTTCGGGCATTGGCCTTTTCAGAACAAAAGCCCACGCAGCCTCTGGAAATTCCACCGCATCTCAAGAGGTATCGCTTTTTGCGCCTGAAGAATAGCGACCGACTCGACCAAATCCATTTTTATCACGCCACCCAATTCGATGCGCCCGATACACTCTTTTCTCGTCATGCTCATTATAGTGGTTTTCTCAATATTTCAACCAGCACTACCAGCCAAAAACTGCGTGAAGTCATACATGTCATCAAAGCTGGCGATGAATATTTTTCCTCTTTTGCGCTGGCTGCGGTCGCCGCCTACCATGAGCTCACCCCTGAGCAATTCATGTTGGATGGAGAGGCTAAGGTATGGTTGGGCAAAAACTCGATACCTATTTCCACTCATGCTGCTTCGGCATTCATTAACTTCCGTCAGGTGCCCATCGTTTCCGCAGTGGACATTTTGAATAGCTCGTTCAAACGGGAAATTCTGAACGACAAGTTGGTCTTTATAGGTGTGGTCGATCCTGCTGCGAGCTCTGATTTTTTCGCTACCCCCATTGGTGCCCAATTCGCTGGCGTAAAAGTATGGGCTAATGCTGCACTGGATATTTTCGATGGCGCTTATATAAAAGATGGTGGTGGTATTTTTGGCGTTCTTAACTATCTATTGGCGCTTTTTATTTTCCCTGGCTTGGCGGTGCTGTTTTCTCATCGACATCGGGGGCTTGGCGTTCTGTTGGGATTGTTGGTGCTGGCGTCGAGTCTTTTGGCCGGCCATGTCCTTTTCAGGCAATACCATTATTTTTGGAATCCGGTCCATCATCTCTTTGCCTGGCTTTTTTCACTCATCTGGTTGGCCACGCGGAAAATGCCAGCGATTCCAACGGTCATCGAGCCATTGAGGCTGGAGGCAGTGGATGAATCCGATGTAGAAATTTTGCCGCCCCCGGCCGAAGATGGAAGCCCGGTCCCCTTACCTAAAACCGCTACCACAGATCACGTCCTCCATACCTTGGCCGGAGAGGTTGCTACGGTCGTCATGAGGCCAGGTTCACCGCCAGGTGGTCCGACCAGCGACCGCAAACCGCCGGCAACTGCACCGCTTCCATCGACCGGAGAAAAAGCCCAGTTATTGCAGACCATTGGCGGCAGCAGGATCGTCAAAGTTTTGGGTAGCGGTGGCATGGCAGATGTTTATTTGGTTTGGAATCCGCGCATGGAGGTCTATCGCGCTGTCAAGGTGCTCAAGCCCGATCAGCCGGAAGCTTTTCAAAAAAGATTCGAAACCGAAATTCGCATCTTTTCCAAACTCGATCATCCCAACATTGTGCATTGCTACGCTGTGGGCGAGTGGCACAGTCTGCCCTATGTCGAGATGGAATTCATCAATGGTGCATCTTTAGAGGAAATGCTCCGCAAATGTGGTGCCTTGAGCTGCGAACAGGCTGCTATCATCGCGTTGCTCATCTGCCGCGCTTTGGATTATGCTCATAATCTCAGGCTATCGATCTATGGGCAGACCTATAATGGCATCATCCATCGTGATTTAAAGCCGGCCAACGTGATGATCAGCCGCATTGGCCGCGTCAAGCTCACCGATTTCGGTATCGCCCGGCCATTAGAGGTCCACTTGCATACCACCGATAGCGCCAATGTGGTTGGCACGTTACCCTATCTTTCACCAGAACAATTGGATGGCCAAGAGATTGATGCCCAGGCGGATATTTATGCCTTAGGCCTCACCCTCTATGAAATGGTGACCGGCGTCAGGGCGTTTCCGCAAAAAGAGGTCTCCGCCCTGATCGGCGCCAAAATGCAGGGAAAATTGAGCCGACCGCTGGTCGTATCTCCCGAGCTCCCTCGACCTTTGCTCGACATCATCGATGCCGCTATTAGGCCGGATAAGAAGGAACGATATGCCAATACCCGCCTGCTGATGGCCGATTTGGAACGATTTTTACGCGATCGATTGCAAAAACCTGGTTACCTTTATCTCCAGGAATTCGTGAACCGCTATTGGACGTGATTATTCATTTGATTTTGTATCAACAAAATTTGTGAACTTTTTGGATGGTCTCTTTTTAAAGAATTTTTCGTTTTCACTCATACTCTATACAATCGACTAAATCTAAAATAAATGGGGAGTGATTTCGATGGGTTTAAAAGATAAAATCAAAGATGTGTGGAAAAAAGTCTCCGATCTGGAGGGTGGGGAGGAAAAAGCGGAGAGCACGGCCGCTGGAAAAGGTCGCATCCCCTACAAGGTGATCTCGCAAAAACTCAAAGAGATCATGAAAGAGAACGTGGATGTGGTGGGACGCAAGATCATCCTGCCCGGCTATTACATCATCTATTTCAACGAGGCGGATCGCAAACTACGTATGGAAGTGGAGGACGTGTTTTGCGAGGAGCTGAAGGAAGAACTTTATCATGAGATGCGCAAGATCAACCCAGAGCAAAACAAGCATGATTTGACCATTCGCATCGAGACGGATGCTTCTCTACCTGGGGGCCAATTCCGCATCGAACACCATATCAAGGCGCCGGAAACCATAGGGATTAGCCGCCAGCCAACGGTTTCATTCACAGTCCCTAAACCGGAGGCTGAAATGGAGACGCAAAAGACGTTGGTGGAACAACCGCTGCCACCCCTTGCTGAGGAGGAGCCGAAAACAGTTGTGCAAAAGATTAGAAAGCCTTTATACAAACTTTTGATCGATTCTGGTACGGAGAAGACCGAGCAAATTATCGAAAAGGAAACCATCGCCATCGGCCGCGGCAGCAAAGATGACGTAATGCTACAGAGCCCGGATTTTTCCATTTCGCGCAGCCATGCAACCCTTTCTTTTACCGCGGGCAGTTTTACCTTATTGCCCAAAGGGGTCAATGGTACTTTTCTGAATGGTGTGGAATTGGAGCTGAACAAGCCGGTACTGATCTCGCCGGGCGACGAAATCAAAATCATGAATTATACCATCAAAGTCGTTCTCGAATCTTAATCAGGTGTACTATGGGCATTATCGATAGCATTGATCACGGTGTCAAGAAAATGGTCTATTCCATTTTCTGGTCGTTCATCGATCCATTGGAATCGGATCGTCTGTACGGTCAACTGGTGGACGTGCTCGAACGCAACCTCGATGCCAATGACCCGCAGCGGCTGGTGGCGCCGGATCACTTTCAGGTTTTCGTCAACAATGCCGTTTTTATCCAACATGCGCACGCCATCAAAAAGCTCGAAGCAGTGGTTCGCGATCGTCTGCAAAAATATGTAGCCGACAAAGATTACGAGTTACCCCGACCCAAAATCGATTTGCAGATCATTTCCTCTGCTACGGTTGCGAAGAAAAAGGCGGAGATCGTCTGCTGGTTTTCCGATATAGACGAAAGCAAAGAAATGCAATTGTCGTCCCAAAAGATCTACACCCTAAAAATCATCTCAGGTGAATGGACTGGAAAGACGTGGCAGCTATCAGCGGGAAAGCGCTATCAGATTGGGCGCCTTTCCAGTTGTGATATTTGTCTGCCCTATCAGAATATTTCCAAAAAGCAGGCAACCTTGACGATCGACTTGCAAGGGGGCATGACCCTTGCCGATGAAGGCAGCACCAACGGCACTTTTATCAATGACGAAAAAGAGCCCCTCAGGGGCAGTCGCACCATCACCCAAACAGATCGGATTCAATTTTGTCGTGTCAATCCCATTGTGTTGGTGTTTTCGCACGATTGATTAGGCAAGTCACTACAGTTTTTGATGGACACTTTTTTGCGAATAAGCTTAAAGGTGCTTTTTATTCTTAAGCCGCGTATTTGTTTTTGATGGGCACTTTTTTGAAAGCCTATAGCGAATGTGAGGGATTATGCTTCTTGTTCTCACCATCCTAAAATTTCTCATCCTAGCCATCATGGCGTTTTACCTCATGAGGATAGCTGTCGCAGCTACGGCTGACATGCGCGGCGTCTTCAGCTTTAGCCGTCATCGAGAACTCTCGGTGGTGCTATGGGTGATGCTGTTGTTGTTCATTGCGATGCTGGCGTATCAAAGTTACTGGCAGCTTTTCATCCGCCATCCCTATTTCATCCAGACCAAAGAGCTGCACGATCCTCGACCCTGGATCATCGAGGTCACTACTTCCAAAGGTATTATCTATGACCGTCATCATACCGATTCTTTGGCGTTGGCAAAATATGCTCAGATTCCGGGGACGTTGCTACCGCGGCGGTATTATCCATTGGGGGAGGCCACCTCGCACCTGCTCGGCTATTCCGACATTGAACGCGGAAAGTCCGGCATGGAAAAGTTCTACTTTGCGCGTTTGATGGGTTGGACTCGGCATGATGCGAAAGAAAAAGCCAATTACATCAATAACAAATATTTTCGCATCAAACCGGTGGGTACTGATATCGTTTTGACTCTTGATTATGAATTGCAGAAATGTGCGTATGAGGCATTTGCCGGCAACAAAGGTGCGGTGGTTGCCATCGAACCGGCTACGGGCAGCATCCTCGTTTTGGTGAGCGCCCCCAGTTATCATCCTGATTCGGTTGCGGTGGATGCCGCCTGGCAACGCATTGTCCAAGATGAGGACAACCAACGCTTATACAATCGTGCCTTATGGGGCCGATATCCGCCTGGATCGACCTTTAAAACGGTCGTTGCCTCGGCAGCTATCGAAAAAGGTCTGGAACCGATTTGGGAGATAGGGGCCGATGGCTATCTGCCACCGGGTGTGCACCGCAAGAGGGTCTACGATCACGAACGCGCAGGCTATGCCAAAACCGGTCGTGTCTGGCACGGACATGGGCGATTGGACTTGACCACCGCTCTGGTCAAGTCCAGCAATGCCTATTTTGCGCGGCTGGGGGTGACGGTTGGGGACTCGATGATGCACGAGATGGCCTCTCGCTTTGGCTTTAATCAGCCGGTGCAGTGGAACAGCTCCCGTCCCGAATTTCTCGCAGGGATCATTGCTTATCAGAGTTCTTTTCCCCCCACCGCAAACGCGCACGAGTTGGCGTGGTCATCTATCGGTCAGGAAAAAGTACTGGCGACGCCTTTGCAGCTGGCGATGATTGCCGCGGCGATTGCCAATGATGGGGTATTGATGAAGCCGAGATTGGAATTGGAGGAGCCGCCGCAGGTCTGGAGTCGGGTGATGTCGCCTCAGACCGCTGCAAAAATGCGCCGGATGATGCGCGAGGTGGTCTGGAGTCCCGGCGGTACTGCCTGGCGGTTGCGTATGCCGGAGGTGGAAGCCGGCGGCAAGACTGGAACCGCCGAGATAACCAAAATCATCCAACATGCCGATGGCAGCAGTGAAAAAGTCATCGTCAATAACGCCTTATTCATTTCCTTCGCCCCAGTAGATCATCCAAAGATTGCCATTGCGGTGGTCGCCGAAGGAGCGGGATTTGGAGGGGCTGCTGCAGCGCCCATTGCCAAAGAAGTTTATAAAAAAGCTTTTCAATTAGGATATTTTAGAGATGACAACAAGTAAAAAAGCCTCCGAAGTAAGCCCTGTGATCGGCCTGTTCGCTGCTATCCTCATGACTGTCATCGGGATGATGGCAGTATACATTGCCGGCAATGCCAGAGGATATGATCCCAGCCTCATTGTGCTGCTGCGGAATACCTTGCTCATGGGTCTCTTCCTTCTGGTCTATGCCCTGCTCAAGCCGAGATATCGCGGCAGTTATGCCATTCTGGTGGTGGTGGCCTTTTTAACAGGACTCGGCTTCATCGTCCAATATCGGGTCAGTTCAGCCATTAACGTGGATTTTCAGCAGACGTTGATCAAGCAGTACACAACCGCTGTGGAGAAGAAAATGATGGCCGATTCGCTGGCTGCGGTGTCTGCTCAAACTGATTCTGCAGCAGCCATCATCAAAGAACGGCATCTTAAATCCATCCAACAAGAAGCAAAGGATCTGCTGCGCATCGATCAGATACAGTCGAAACAACTATTCAGCGACTTTATCGCTGGCATTCCCAGTTGGTCGCGAGTGATTCTTTCCTATCTCATCTCGTTGTTATCGATCGTCTATTTGGTGAAAAAATGTGATGACGAACGATTCATGCAGTCGCTGGCAAAACCTTTCTTTTGGATCGCATTGACGATCGTATTGTTGGTGATCTTTGTGGCTCTGAGCGAGGTGAAAACACGCGGCCGTTTTGTCTATCAAATGACCCCTTGGGAAGCGTTCAAAATTACTCTGGTGATCTTTCTCGCCGGATTCTTTGCCAAATATAAAGATGATTTTTTGCGCAAAAGAGTCAAAGTCAGGGGACAACGGTTGAAGAACCTACTCCTGCCATGGGGGCCCTTTGTTTTTATTTGGCTCATTCCCCAATTCCTGTTCGTGCTGTTAAAAGATTTCGGGCAGGTCATCATCTATGGCGGATTGGTGGTGGTGATGCTTTTCATCATCACCAAGAAATATCTCTATCTCTTCGGAGGTATTATCATAACGGTATTGGCCACCAAAGTGATCCTATTGGCCGAAGGTTTTCTTCCCGCACATGTATTGCAGCGGTTTCAGATCTGGTCGAATCTTTGGGCGCTGCCCCACAATACCGCCTGGTGGAACAAAGTCTATCAAATCATGAATTCGCTCTTTGCCCTGAACGCCGGTGGTCTAACGGGTTCGGGATTGGGGCTTGGATATCCGACGAACATTCCACTGGTGGTTTCCGATTTTGTGTATGCTGCCATATGCGAGGAATTGGGGTTCATCGGTGCCATCGTTGTGGTCTTGGGGTATATGACGTTGTTTTTCCTCGGCATACGCGTGGTCATCGGAGCGAACAACGATTTCGAGAAACTATTGGCCGGCGGGTTCAGCACCTTGCTGATCATTCAGGTCTTCGTCAATATCGGCGGGGTGATCAAGTTCATTCCCCTCACCGGCATCACTCTGCCCTTCATTAGCAGAGGTGGTTTTTCCTTCATCATTTCCTTTGTCATCGTAGGATTTCTGATGGGATTATCGCATCGCAACGGCAAGAGGATGGTCGAGCTATGAGCGTCAAGATGAGAACCGCCTCTATCAGCGAGATAGGGCTGAACCCACGATATCAGGTCAATGAAGATAGTTTTTTAATCATGGAAAAGGAAAGGGTATTTGCCGTGGCCGATGGTGTGGGTGGCGCCCATGCAGGCGATATCGCAAGTCAGACCGTGATAGAAATCATCCGACATGGCGCCAAACGATCCTCGATCATCGCAAAAAGCCAGCCCATTGATTATTTGTTGAACCTCATTAGAGCCAGCAACGAGGCTTTATGGCAGCTCGGAATGAAATTAAACAAACAAGTGGCGTCGACGATTGCCCTTCTGGTGGTAGAGGATGGCTATGCGATGATCGGCAACGTCGGCGACAGTCGCGCCTATTTGATCCGCCATGGCCAAATCATGCGATTGAGCAGGGATCATTCAAAATTGCAGGAATTGCTGGAAAATAATCCACATCTGTCTTTGAGCCGCTCGGAATATGCCGACGGACATGTCATTACCCGAGCCTTGGGTGTCGACCACAACGTCCAGGCCGAAGTGCAAAAAGTACTGCTAAAGGATCAGGATATCTTTCTCCTTTGTACGGACGGAATATACATCCATAACAGTGAGGAGGAGATGCTTGCGATTGTTGAAGAGAATAGAGATCATTTGAAGAAAATCTGCCTGAGATTGAAAAAAAATTGCTACGACCGCGGTGCTCAGGATAACCTCACCGCGGTGGTGGTCCACATAGTCAAAAGCGGAGGCTGAATCAAACCTCACATCAACTAAAACAGAGGAAATCATCGTTGCCTGGAATGATGGTCTCAATCGAGGAATGAATACGATCGCACGTCAGCGGTCATCCATAACGCAGGCGAATGGGAAATGAATTCTCCGCAGATACCAGCAGAAGCCCTGTGTCAGACACCTCGATCTTGAAAGACATCCGTTCTGCAAAGCGTACACCATCCATGGGAGTCTATGGTATGCAGTAGTTAAATCATGTCCTGAGAGGAGGTGATTTTGATGACGTTTAAAAAATTTTTCAGCCAATGGATCCTCGTCACCGTCGTTCTTGCCGTTATCGCCTTCCTGTTCGTCGAATTTGCGCACACACGAACGCTCTGGCCCTTCGCCGTTGGTTTTCTTTATGTCGGTGTGTTGATCCTCCTGCTCGGTTCAGCCGTTACAAAAAAGTGACTGTAACATCTCTTGTTACGAAAGAGGAGTTCCATCGGGGCTCCTCTTTTTTATAATAATTTTACGATCAATCGCTGGCCAGGATAGATGTTTGAACTCGGCAGTTGATTCCACATTTTGATGTTGGGCACCGTGCTATGGAATTGCCGTGCCAGGCGCCAGAGGGAATCCCCTCTTTTTGCCCGATAACTGATAATTTTTTCGAACGGTTTATAAATGACCACTTGTTGATCCCTCTGCAGCCATTCGCTTTTCAACCAGGGGTTCCATGAGAGGATGTCATCTTTGCTCACGGCATAATATCGCGCCAGGATATTTACCGAGAAAGAATCGCGTTCGACGGTGTGGATGAATTTAATCTGGTGAAGGTCGCTGCTGGTAGCGGAGGTCGCAGAGACTTCGGCAGGTGGTGGGGACTCGCCCGAACCTTCTGTTACGGTGACCACTGCCACCCGCAACAATTGGCCGGGCTTGATGTGACGGGCGCTGCGCAGGTTATTGTCGGCCATAAGCGCATGCACGGTGGTACCGAAACGCTGCGCAATTTTGTACAGCGTATCATGGCGGCGCACTCGATAGGTCAGGTAGGTTATTTCGATGCGATCCGGTGGAGTGGCCTTGGCCTGCTCGAGGAATTGTTCCTTAACACCCACCGGCACGCGTATCGAATACTGGCCGCTGGGCGCTATGTTGCTGATCAATGCTGGATTATATCTCTTGATAATTTGCGGTGAAAGATTGGCCAGGCGTGCAATTTCTTCTAGAGCAAAAGAGGCCTCCAATTCGATGGTCTCATAATGGAGTGGCTCAGCAAGCTGCGGTAGGCGCACATTATATTTTTTTGGATTGGAAAGAATGTGTAAGAGGGCATAAAAACTGGGGACAAAATCAAAAGTCTCCTTGGGTATGCGTTTGAGTTGCCAATAATCTGTAGTCCCTTCGCGACGCATGGCGCGTTTGAGCTCACTATAGCCGAGATTATACGCTGCCAAGGCTAAATCCCAATGGCCAAGCTGGTCATAGAGGAAACGCAAGAATTCTGCGGCAACGATGGTCGATTTTTCTGGATCTCTGCGTTCATCGATCCAGCGGTTGTATTTGAGGCCATAATCGCTGGCGGTACTGGGCATAAGCTGCCAAATACCGGCTGCTCCAGCGCGAGAGGTGCTCTCCGGCAGAAAACCGCTTTCCAATATTGGCAGGTAGGTTAGCGCCTGTGGTAGATTGTACTCCTCGAATATTTCCCGGATCATGGGCAAATACTGGCCAGCTCGTTTGTAACTGGCAATCAATTCTGCCATGACCGGCGGTCGCAAATAATACTCAATTCTTGCGTTGATACGATCGTTCAGCGGCAAGACAAAACTGGCCATCGGGCCGATACCCTCTTCTCTTGCCATCTGTTTTTTACCAGTGTCAGGGATGATTTCGCGCCAGGGAATCCGGTCGATAATGAAGGTCATGACGACACCCATCATCATCCCGGCAAGGAAAATCATCGGTTTGGAGGTAAGATATCTTTTCATATCATGCCCTTTTTTCAAGTCTTTTATAGTGGCCATGTAGAAGGACATCCATTAATCACAAACAAAACGATTAGCCACAATGCCCCTTGATTAGATGATATTTTAATTACAGAAATTATTTGGTAAATGTCAAATATTTATTTTTGCTAACATAAACTCGAGAGTTGATATATAAAATTTCATAAAAAGTACATCCACAATAAAATCTGCTTGTCTGCCTCAAGAAAATAACCTATATTTCATAAACGCATAATTGATGTTGGGAAGGTCGTTTTTGCAAAACTGATCGGCTAAGAATAATTATTCATTCAAAGAGTAGTGGATACCCTCATGATGCATATTTTCGTTGCTATTTTGCCGGCGATTCTGATAGGTTCTCTTTTCTATGTTTTGGATAAAAATCGCGAACCTATTCGGGTTGTGTTACGAGCATTTTTCTTCGGCATTTTTTCTGTTCCGCTATTTTACATCATTTATTTGGCTTTGCCAAAGATGACCGTCACGAGCGAACCAACTTTTCGTGAAGTGATTCTCCGCGCTTTTTACACGGCTGCTTTTCAAGAAGAATTGGCGAAATATATCGTTTTTCTCTGGGCTATTTATCGTCATCGCCATTTCAATGAGTGGTACGACGGCATCCTCTACGGCATCCTCGTGGGCTTGGGATTTTCATTTCTTGAAAATATTTTTTATTTTATCGACGCCACCAATGATCTCTTGCTGTTATATTTTGGGCGAAGCGTTCTCTCCATGCCCCTCCATGCACTCTTGGGCGGAGTCATGGGCTATTTCATCGGCAAAGCCAAATTCACCTTTTATAAAGATAAAAACGCGATGATGCTCTTCCTGGCTTTTTTCATCCCTTTTTTGTTGCACGGACTATTCGATTTCGTTTTGATGTACTATGCGGTGCAATTGGCTTGGCTGGCCATCCCTATCGTCGTCTTTTTGTGGGGATGGATATTAAAGCTGAAAAAACGAACGCAAGAACAGAAAAGTTTGTTGATTGGTTAAACCGGAGAGGGCGCAAGGACAGTCGAGGGCTTGCTGGCTGGAGTCCTTTCTAATCGAACTCAGAGGTGGTACATCACCATTCTTGAATTAGGCTCACCTTCCATGACTGAATTGGATCATAAATTGGATGGCTTGTTTCACCAACGATTCCGCTACTTCAGGGGTGATGACGAAAGATCCGATATCCTGTAACAGTACCCATTGTTGCGCAGTGGGCAAACGTTTTTTATCATATTTCAAGTTTTCTTGGATATCTTCAATAGAAATCTCTTTTGGTACCGCAGGCGGCTTCAGACGACGCAGAACAGGATAAATTTCCTCAGCGGTGACCGGCGAGAGTCGCCCTGATTTCATACTGATGAACACCGCCGCAGCCATTCCCAGGGTCACTGCCTCGCCATGGCGGTAATACTGATAGCAGGTTGCTGCTTCCAAAGCGTGGCCTATGGTATGACCAAAATTGAGCACCGCGCGCAAGCCCTGCTCGCGTTCGTCCTGCTCTACGATTTTGGCTTTGATGGCACAACAGCGATGGATCATTTCGACCAATCGTTCTGTCTGCGATAGATGGAGCAGAGTCTCCAAATCTTTTTGGAGATGGCTGAAAAGCTTGGCATCTTGGATCAAACCATATTTCACCATTTCCGCGGCACCGGCGAAAATTTCGCGTGGAGGCAGGGTGCGCAAAGTCTCAGGATCGATCAGCACCAAATCCGGATGATAAAACGCACCGATGAGATTTTTCCCCAGCGGATGATTGACGCCTACTTTACCACCCACGCTACTATCGATCTGCGCCAATAGAGTGGTGGGAATTTGCACCCAGCGGATGCCGCGCATAAAGGTGGCAGCGACAAATCCTGCCAGATCGCCGATCACGCCTCCGCCCAGCGCCAATAACGTCGAGCGGCGGGTGGCACCGCGCTGGATCAGCTGGGTGATCACTTCTTGATATTTTTCCAACGACTTGCTCTCTTCCCCTGTCTCGATGATCAGCAACTGAGGCGTAAAATCTTGCGTGCGCAACGTTTTGAGAATTATTTCGCCGTACACCGCAGCCACATTACGATCACTGACGATAAAGAGGTCGCGATGCAACGAAAAGGCTTTTAATAATTCAGGCAATCGAGACAAGGAGGATGGGGCAATGTAGATGGGATAGGATTTTTGCCTTGTGATCACCTGCAGCGACTTCATATCTCATCCAGCAAATGATGGAAGATTTTTTTAGCCAACTCCTCGGCTCTTACTTCTTCAAAGCTCTGAAAGTGATATTGCGCTCGATCGTAATAGGGCTGCCGTTGCTGCAATAGTTCGTCGATTCGTTTTTTAACTTCAGGGGGAGTGAGTCCTTTGAGCAGGGGGCGATGATGTTTGCGTAAAAGGCGTTTATAAAGCACTTCCTTATCAGCGTAGAGACAGATGGTCAATCCGCTTTTTTGCAGCAGTTGCCAATTGTGTTCGCGCAATACAGCGCCGCCGCCTAGAGCAAAAACATGATGTTTCAAGTTGGCGATCTTGCTGATCACCTCATCTTCTAACTTGCGAAAATGCGCTTCACCGTGGATGGCAAAGATATCCTCGATGGAGAGCCCTGCCGCAGCCACGATGAGATTATCTGTATCTTGGAATGGCCAGCCCAGCAATTGCGCCAATGCCTTGGCCACGCGGCTCTTGCCGGTGCCCATGAATCCCATAAAGTAAATGTTTTTACCGTCCCAGGGGTACATGCTGTAAATTCCCGAAATTGGTTTTCATCTCCTGTAGCGAATCGCCGCCAAGTTTTTGGCAGAGGGCATCGGCTAGTACCAGCGCCACCATGGCCTCCCCAACGACCGAAGCTGCGGGTACGGCGCATACATCGGCGCGTTCCTTGAAAGCCAGTGTTTTTTCTCTAGTCGCCACGTTTACCGAACGCAATGGTTTGGCCAGAGTTGGCAAAGGTTTCATGTAGGCGCGAACAATGATCGGTTCGCCGTTGCTGATACCCCCTTCGATGCCTCCGGCATGATTGCTGAGACGATAATAACCGGAGAGTTTGTCGAAGAAAATTTCATCGTGGATGCGGCTGCCAGGTCTTTCGGCACATTCACTACCGATGCCGATTTCCACAGCTTTGATGGCCGGAATGCTCATCAGAGCTGCAGCCAGGAGAGCATCCAGCCTTCTGTCCCAGTGCACATGGCTGCCCAACCCTACAGGTACCCCCATAGCGATGATCTCGAAACTACCGCCCACCGAGTCGCCATCACTTTTGGCGGCATCTATCGCCTCTTGCATCTTTGTCACCGCCGATTCATCGATGCAACGCAATGGCGATTGATCGGCTCTACCCATGAGTTGCAAGAATGATTGGATCACTCTTGGATCGCGGCAATTTTTGTTGGCAAAAAATTTTAACATACTGGTATCGGCATGGACGCCGCCAATGGCTAACACATGACCGTGAACCGTGAGGCCAAAATGTGCTAACAGCTTTCTGGCAATGGCACCGACGGCCACGCGGGCGGTCGTCTCGCGCGCCGAAGAACGCTCCAGCACATTGCGCAAATCAGCATGATGATACTTTACCATGCCGGCAAAATCGGCATGTCCGGGTCGCGGGACCTGCAAGGCAGCCACCGGCTGGGCCACGGCCTCCACCGCCATCTTTTCCTGCCAATTGGGCCAATCGTTATTTTCTATCAACAAGGTAATGGGACTGCCCAAGGTTTTACCATAGCGCACACCAGACAATAGTTTAACCCGATCTTGTTCGATACGCATCCGCTCGCCGCGGCCGTAGCCACGCTGCCGGCGTTGTAGATCGATATTGATGTCCTCCGCCGATAAATCCAAACCCGCCGGGATGCCTTCGACGATACAACTCAATGCCTGACCATGTGACTCGCCGGCTGTCAAAAATCTCAGACGCTGCATCATTTCAGCTCTCGATATAATAAGCTTTTTAATTTATTGATCGCTTCGGTGCTGAGATGATAATTCTCGTACAACCAAATATTCAGCGACGCTAATCCTTGATAAATCAACATCTCCAAACCGTTTTTCACTTTTGCACCCCTTTTTTCCGCTTCGTACATGAAACGTGTCATCAGCGGATTGTAGATCAGATCGTAGACAAAATGGCGGCTGCCAATAGCAGCATAGGAAGTGATCGGCGATTCATTGGACAACGGATACATGCCGAGGCTGGTGGTGTTGATCAAAATAGTCGAACGATCGATGAAATAATCGATGTTGGGATGATTCAGTGCAATGGCGGTGGCCTCTGACATGGCTAAACGCTGGCGACAGAACTGCGCCAGCTCGATGGCTTTGGCTTCGTCACGATTGGCAATGACGAGCGATGCTATTTCCAGCTGCGAGAGGGCAAAAGCCACCGAACGCGCCGATCCGCCTGCACCGAACATCAGCACATGCGCCCCAGCAAAGCGGCTGCGCTGCTCCCCCAAAGAGGCGAGAAATCCATAATGATCGGTAGTGAACGCATGGATACCATCGCTCTTGAAACTCAGAGTGTTGGCTACTTGCAACAACGTCACTTCCGGCGAAGTGAAATGAGCCAATTGCGCCACTGCCCCCTTGTGAGGCAAGGTGACGTTGAGTCCGATGAAATTCATCGCCTGCGCACCTCGGAGACAAGCTTCGAGGTCAGATGCCGCGACCCGAAAGGCGCAATAGACACCGTTGATTTTAAACTCTTGCATGAAATAGGTGTGCATCACTGGCGACAGGCTGTGAAGGATGGGATCGCCGATGATGCCGAATACTTTGGTGCGGCTATCTGGCATGTCGAACCTTTCGCAACAATTCGTAGAAATTGGGAAAGGAAACCGCCACACACTCTACGCCTTTGATCACCGATTTGCCTTCGGCGATGAGAGCGGCAATAGAAAAAGCCATGGCAATGCGATGATCGCCGAAAGAATCCAAAATAGCACCGCGCAACGGCGTGGGGCCGGTGATGCTAATACTATCCTTTTCTTCCCTGACGTTGGCTCCCATGCTTTGCAGATTGCTAACAATGGCATTAATGCGATCGCTCTCCTTTACCCTTAATTCGCCGATGTCACGAAACAGGGTGGTACCCTCTGCCTGGGTGGCGGCAATGCACAGGATGGGTACCTCATCGATGATGCGCGGTATCATCGAGCCAGCAAACGTGGTGCCGTGTAGACGGCTGGATTTAATGGTAAAGTCCGCACGTGGTTCGTTATTAAGTTCCTCCCTGGCTTCCATTGAGATTCGCGCGCCCATCGCTGCTAAAGCGTCATAAATACCTAATCGCGTGGGATTACTGCCGACCTCACGGATGACCAGATCGCCTTGGGGGGCCAGACAGGCTGCGACCATGAAAAATGCCGCCGAAGAAATATCCCCGGGGATATGGATGGTGCGGCCGCTAAAATGGGCTGGACCCATCACCGCAGAACAGGTTCCCGAGCATTTGGCGGTGACGCCAAATGCATCCAACATTCGTTCGGTATGGTCGCGGGAGACGCTGGGTTCAGTGACGCGTGTGGTGCCTTTGGCATACAGGCCAGCCAAGAGCACACAGGATTTCACCTGGGCGCTGGCGATACTCGAAGCAAAATCGATCGAACGTAAAGGGCCTCCACGGATCGTCAACGGCGGTTTGAAATCGCGACTGGTAATCTGTGCCCCCATCTTCTCCAGCGGTTCGATAATCCGCCGCATAGGGCGATTCGAAAGCGATGGATCGCCGATGAGGGTGGCCGTGAATGGCTGGGCCGCTAACACACCGGCTAACAGACGCATTGTCGTTCCGGAGTTGCCGGCATCGAGGGGTTTATTAGGGGCACGAAAGCCATAGAGCCCACGACCATGCACCACGAGATGGTCAGCTTGCTCTTCGATGTCAATACCCATCTGCTGTATGCATTGACGGGTATTCTGGACGTCGGCCGCGGTCGAAAGGCCATAGATGGAACTGTCGCCATTGGCCATGGCCGCGATGATCAGTGCTCGATGGGAAATGGATTTGTCGCCCGGCACGGTTATTTCGCCGCGGATGGCCGCAGCTGGGGTGATGTTTTTTTGTGCCATGTCAATCCCTCTTTCTACATTCGAGTCCTCTGGATTTGAGCACGGCCAATGCGATCTCTCGATCCACCTCGGAAGAGAACGCCAATCGCATCGTGCCGCCCTCATTTTCACGAATTTTCAGCACTTCAATATCCTTGATGTTGATATTCTTTTCGAATAAAGCATTAGCTATGGTGGCGATCATACCCGGTTTGTCTTCCACAGCGATGGAAATATCGTAATGCGGCTTGAGAAAACCGCGGGTATCTTTGGGAATACTCAAGCGGTTTCGCGCTGCTTGTTCAAAATATCCCTCGATGCGGTCTTGAATCATGGCCTCACGAATTTTTTGCAGCTCCGATAAATAGGCATCGATATAACTGAGAATCATATCCGAATTTGTTTGCAAAATATCTTCCCAGATGCCAAAGGGGCTGGAGGCGATGCGAGTGATGTCTCGGAAGCCACCGGCTGCCATTTTCAAAAAGTGAGGACTTTCCTTCTGGCGCGACGCCACCAGACTCATCAAGGCGATGGCCACCATTTGCGGCAGATGGCTGACAGCTGCAGCAATTTCATCGTGCAGGGTCGGCGACAGTAACAGCACTTTGGCTCCGGTAAATTCGATGAGTTCGCCGAAAGCACGCCTCTGCATTTCGTCAATGGGCTTGGTGGGCGTCAAAACATAGGTGGTGTTTTCATAGAGAAACGGATCAGCCGCATCGATACCTCGCTGTTCCGAGCCCGCCATGGGATGCGCGCCGATGAAATCGCAATGCGACGGCAAAAACAAATTGGCCGTCTCAACAATTTTCCGCTTGGTGCTGCCCACATCGGTGATGAGGGTATTGGGACGAACATATTGGCCAATGGTTTTAATCAAGCGAATGATTTCGGCAATAGGGGTACAGAGAAAAATCAGATCCGCTTGCTCCACCGCTTTCGGCAGTTGTTGGCGCGGATAAACTTCATCGACAATCTTTCGCTGCAGGGCCACCTCGAGTACCGGTTCATCATCCACCCCTATGAAGGTGGCTGGATACCCTTTGCGCTTCAACGCCGCCCCCAGTGACCCGCCAATGAGCCCAAGACCGATGATCAAGATTTTTTTAAAAGGTTGTTTTTGTTCCATTTTTGCCACTATAAGGATATTATGTTAAATAGCTACCATTTTGAGAAAGACTGGTCTTTAAAACGGACGATTTTGTTTTCACCCCTTCACGTTCGCATTAAATCCACCAGCCACAAAGATGAATGTGAACATGAAAGTGTTACCGATGGGCTTTACGTTCCGACTCTATAGGCGTCTGCCGATGGCCCAGGCGATCATGCGTAACTCTTCCATCAGCCTCTGGAACTGAGCAGGCAAAATCGATTGCGCGCCATCGGACAAGGCATGATCTGGATCGTGGTGCACCTCGATGATGAGCCCATTGGCGCCTGCGGCCACCGCTGCCCTGGCCATGGGTGCTACTTTATCCCTGCGACCGGTGCCGTGGCTGGGGTCGGCGATGATGGGCAGATGGCTCAGTTTCTGGGTTACGGGAATGGCGGAGATATCCAGGGTATTACGGGTGTAATTCTCAAAGGTACGGATGCCGCGCTCGCAGAGGATGATCTGATAATTACCCCCCGACATGATGTATTCGGCGGCCATCAACAATTCCTCGATGGTGGCGGCCATGCCGCGTTTCAACAGAATCGGTTGGCGCAAATGGCCGAGCTCGCGCAACAGGGCATAATTTTGCATGTTGCGCGCCCCCACTTGAATAATATCGATGTACTTGAGCATCATATCCAACTGGCTGATTTCCATGATCTCCGACACCGTGGCCATGCCGAGTTCCTCCGCCACTTGCTGCATCAGCCGCAAACCGGTCTCTCCCAAACCTTGAAAGGCATAGGGGGAAGTACGTGGCTTGAAAGCACCACCGCGCAACACCTTGGCGCCCGACTCTTTCACCGCACGGGCGATGGTATACAGCTGCTCTTCGCTCTCGATCGAACAAGGGCCAGCACATACCGTCACCATGTCGCCGCCAAAAGAAGCCTCCTTCACCTCGACGACGGTATTTTCGGGATGAAAGGTACGACTGGCCAATTTATACGGTTCGGTGATGCGCAACACCTCATGGACGCCCTCCAACACCTCGAATTCGCGAATGTCCACATTGCGCAGATCACCAATAGCCCCCAAAATCGTCCGGTTGACACCATCGACGCGATGGACTTTAAACCCTATGGTTTCCAGTTTCTCTGCGACTCGGCTGATCATCGCCTCGGTCGCAGAATCCTTCATCACGATTACCAAGCTACATCCTCATAACTTTTGTAAATTCATATTTTTATACTTGTAACCAAATTTGATTCTTCCCCTTTTGCCGCTTTGCCTGAGAAAAATAGAGGATCGTTGTTACTCAAACCAGGGTTTGTTGTTCATCTTGCAACCTGCGACAGGCTGCGATGATCTCGATAAAGATCCTCTGCAGGTCCTCCTGTGACAGCGGCCCCTGGTTCAAACTGCTGATATTTTCCAGAACAGTTCTTTCTCGATCAGGATCAAAAGGAAGCAAGTTCAATCGCGATTTTGTCATGCCAATCTGGATGGCTAGGGCGGCGCGCTGGTTTAAAAGTCGAACGATCTCCTGATCGATGCCATCAATCTCATCCCGCAAAATCTCCAAATCCATCTCTTACTCCCATAAAAAGAAAACGCCCACTGTGCGGTTGCAGTCAGTGGGCGGATATCATGCCTTGCCATCGGTTTGAATCCTACCCACCTTCTCCATCATAAAAATAATAACTATTAAAAAATCGAAACAGAGAATACGAATATAAAGAGTCCATTATTTCAGCTTCCTACGTTATGTTCATCCTGTGGAATTCGTTCGATTCATTTTTATTTTCCTATGCTGCCTTTAGAGTCAGCGACGGAGAACATCCTTTTAGTATTTCAAATTTAAAACTTTATGAACAAGAGTCAAGCAAAATTTTTTCTAACTCATCGGCAATGCTCCTTTGTCATTTATAAATTAGCTCTTCGCTCATCGAATTACATGTTCTGGAGGCACTATGGGTTTGGGTTCATCATTGGCATCCAATGAGGCGATTTCGAAAGCATAGGAAGGTTGCCATTCTGTGCCACGGCGCCGTAGATAGATTCGCGCCCAATCGTTAGGCGGAATCATCACATGATACCATAGGCCCATTTCCCATTCTGGAGAGAAGAATAGATAGTAAGATACAATCATGATTCTGGGATCGACGATCGTCCCCTGCCAGAGGGTGGCGGTAGTGATGTTAAATTCCGGTTTGTTCACCTGTAACCAGGCGACGAAGCGATCACGGATTTCCGCCGCATGGTCAGCCAGTAGATCCTCCCCAGCGATAACCTTTATATGCAAGGTTCTCGTTTTTTTTACATCCAGACGCTCAGCCAAAATTTTAAGCTCTAATTGTTTCCCAATATGCTCGGCTCGGGGGCGAACGTGCACCTCTCCCACTTCAGTAGGCTTGATAGTCGATGGGGTAAACCAGACCGGCAGATCCGATGGTTCTGCCTTTAAGCTCACTCCCTCTCCCTCCCCTGCTCCCTCTCCGCTATCTTCCACTTTGATGAGAAAAACACAATCTTGTTGGGCTAACGCTTCCATTTCATCGGGATAAACGACCAGGTCGAAAGTCGCCTGGAAAAACGTCGCGCAGCACAGTAGAGTGCTCAAAACCACAAGATAAGGGTAGATCACTCTCATGATAACTCCTCCCCACAAAAATCGACAAATTGCAATTCAGAAACGGCCATGTGCAAACAGACAATATTCCGCAACAATGACACAGGAAACCTGCTATTTCGTCGGCTAAAAATATTGATATGTTTAATATTATCAATTAATTATAAAGTTACCAATTTAAGAGGTCTCGTCGCTGGCACTGCTCGACATGACTTGTTCTTAGAGTTTTCGCATAATCACTCACGGCCGTTTGTATCCTCTGGCTGTGTACTCGGCCGTCACCACCGTGTGCACATTGCCGCGGGGATTAAAGTCTCCTTGAATGTGCATATAACGCGGTTTCACCACCTCGACCAAAGCCTCGAGAATTTCGTTGACGGCTTCTTCATGAAAGATGCCACGATCGCGAAATTTATTGATGTAGAGTTTAAACGATTTCAGTTCTAGACAATACTTATCTGGAATATATCGCACGGTGATGGTGGCAAAATCAGGGTAACCGGTTCTGGGGCAGAGGCAGGTAAATTCCGAATTGGTGATTTGAATTTCATAATCGCGATGTGGGTATTTGTTTTCAAAGACTTCCAATCGCGATTCCATGATCTCCCTCTGACCGCGTTTGAGTTCGTCCATACTAATTTCCTCAAAGATGTTAGGATTCGAAGAGAATAGAAATACCTGGATTCTGTGTTTAGTCGCGTCTCAAGTTCTGAAATCCCACCTAATAGGTGAATTCGATTGGGCTGAATATCAGGTTTAACACAGAATCGGGGAAATAAAAATGAATTAGTAAATGAAAATTTTTATAGCAGTTTGCCACGTTTTCTCCATGGCTTGGTCGATTCGATGCTTAACACGCGTAGGCAACGGGATCTGGTACGCCGGCCTCGGCGAATCCGCGCAGGCGCAGGCGGCAGCTGTCGCAGCGACCGCAGGCTAAGCCCTCTGCAGTTGGTTGATAGCAACTGAGAGTGAGGCTAAAATCGACGCCCAGTTCCAACCCCCGCTGGATGATTTGCGCCTTGGTCAGGTATAGCAAAGGGGCGTGTATCCGGAAACGTCGGCCTTCGACGCCAGCCCGAGTGGCTAAATTCGCCAGCTGTTCAAAAGCAGCGATGAATTCAGGTCGGCAATCGGGATAACCGCTATAATCCAAGGAGTTGACGCCGATGAAAATATCCTGTGCCTCGATGGTCTCGGCATAGGCCAGTGCCAGTGCCAGGAAAATGGTATTGCGTGCAGGCACGTACGTCACAGGAATTTGACCCGCAGGAGTTTCGCTTTCTGGCACCGGAATAGAGTCGGTCAAAGCTGATCCACCGATTTGCGAAAGGTCGATCGCCAAAACTTTATGCTGCACAATTTGTTGCGCTCGGCATATGCGCCGTGCTGCCTCCACTTCCCGCTCGGCTTTTTGACCATAGCGAAAGCTGAGCGCATGCACGGCATAGCCCTCCTGAATCGCAATCGCCAAAGTTGTGGCCGAATCCATACCCCCACTCAACAAACAGACTGCCCGCTTCATGATCAAACACCTCGTCTCTCTGCGCCCCAGATGATCTTGTGTAACGGCAATTGTAACCGCAAAGGCAATTGCGCCGATAAAATCCACTCGGCTAATACATCATGAGCCATCAACCCATATGCAGGGGCGATCAACACCGTACACCTATTTATGAGATCATAGTTCTTGATGACTTGCAGCGCATAATCAAAATCACTACGATCAGCCACCACAAATTTAACCTGATCCTGCGAACGCAGCCGGCGAATATTTCGCCAATTCATGGAAGCAGCTTCGCCACTACCAGGACATTTGATATCCACGATGCGAACCACTTCCTGTGGTAAGACCGAAATATCCAGGCTGCCGTTGGTCTCCACCAGTACATGAGCGCCTAATGCCAATATTTTTCTGCATAATTCCACCGTATGGGGTTGAAACAAGGGTTCGCCCCCGGTAATTTCGATCAGGTCCAAGGGATAGTCTTTGATTTTAGTCAGCACTTCTATTTCTTTCATTTCCCGGCCTTCGTGGAACGCATAGGCCGTATCGCACCAGCTGCAGCGCAGATTACAGCCCGTCAAACGGATAAAGGTACAGGGCAGCCCAGCGTAGGTAGACTCCCCCTGAATACTGCGAAAAATCTCATTGACGATCACTGGCTTCCTCGCGATAAGCGACTGAAAGATGATCGGTTTCGTACACTTTGACTTCATCGACCCAGACGTTGGAAGGCAACCTTTCCTTGAGCCAGCCAAAAATGTGGCGTGCCAAATTTTCAGATGTTGGATTCAGCTGATCGAACGGCGGTATGTCGTTCAGCATACGATGATCGAATTGCTGCAGACATTCTTCCAATATGGATTGCAGCACCATCAGATCGATGGCCATGCCCAGCTTATCCAACTCCCGGCCTGCCACCGTGGCCTCCACCTTCCAATTATGACCGTGAATACGCTGACATTCGCCTTCATAAAAATCTAGTCGATGCGCCGCAGAAAAAGAGGATTGAACGGTTAGTTTATACATAATTTCCTTACAAATTTTTTACCTTGTTTCTGACACAAAAACCGGACGCCTTTTACACTATCGGGGTCTCATAATTAAAACCACCGCCTATTGCAGAAATATTCCCTCCTTCTCATTAAAATCAAAACTCGATGTCGGTCACTCAAAGTTGTCCGATATTTATTGATCATTTTGCAGTGAAACAAGTCAGATTATTCTGGCAATTCTTTGGCGTGAGCTTGTATTTTTTTCACAGCTGTCACGATATCTGCCATGTCTTCTTCGGTGCCGAGTAATACATTCTGGGTGAACCAGATGGCCTCTTCGAAACAGGCCTTTTCTGTTTCCGGGCAATAGCAGGTAGAGTAATCCACCGGCCAGGACACCCGACGGCCGCGCGGACCAAAAGCGTTATTAAGGAAAACGGGCTGTTTGTAAAGCGGCAACGAATAGCCTGGACTGGTGGGGATGCCCTCTTTGCGCAGGGCCTCGATAAAAGTCTTTTTGGATTTGTTGGCAAAATGGGTTTTATCATAGCGAAAAATGAAAAGGTGTCGTGAATGGCTGGTGACATCGGGTCCGTCAAACAAGGGGTTGATGCCTTCGATTTCACTGAGCATTTTTTGCAACAAGAGGGCGTTGTCATTACGGATTTTTTTTAATTCTTCGTAACGGTCGAATTGTGCCAATAGCACCGCCGATTGAAATTCGGTAATTCGATAGTTGCCGCCCAAATAGAAATGTTCGTACCATTGGCCGTCCTCGCTGCGGCCGCAATTGTAATGGGATCGTACCATTTTAGCGATGAGGTCGTCGTTGGTCAGCACGATGCCGCCTTCGCCGCTGTTGATGTTCTTCGAGGATTGAAAGGAAAAACAGCCGGCATCGCCGATGGCACCGACTGGCCTGTTTTTCCATGCCGAGCCCCATGCCTGAGCAGCATCCTCAATGACTTTGAGGTGGTGCTTTTGGGCGATGGCCATGATCCTATCCATATCGGCCGGCCTGCCCGCAAAATGGACCGGCATGATCGCCGCGGTTCGCGAGGTGATGGCCGATTCCACCTGACCCACATCGATGTTGTAGGTATTTGGATCGATATCGACGAAAATAGGAACCGCGCCGGCTTCGATGACCGCCGAAGCCGTGGCAATGAAGGTATAGGCGGGAACAATCACCTCCGCCCCACTCTCCACATCGGCAGCAGTGAGCGCTATGCGCAACGCCGTGGTGCCGCTATTCATGGCTATACCATGCTTGGCCTGATGGCGATCGGCAAACTTGCGCTCAAAAGCAGCAGTTTCCTTTCCCCCGATACCCCACTTGCCGCTTTTAACTACTCGCGTCAGATTCTCGATTTCTTCATCACCCCAGACCGGCCAAACCGGCATGGGTTTGCTACGCACCGGCGTGCCACCGTTAATCGCTAATGTCATAATCGCTCCTACTGTATATATTTTGATAAATAAATCGGTCTTGCTATATATCACCTAATCTTAGCAATTATATTAATTTAACGAAGGTTATCGATTTTTACAAGATAGCCACTCGAGCTCCCATCGCTCGATTTAGGCTTCACCTAAATTTTTAAAAAGATTTCCAGTGCGGTCCGCAAAGAGGTAGCGTCCTGAAAAACCATCCCCTTCATGCCCAGATCGACCGCTGCGGCTACGTTTTCCGGCTTGTCGTCGACAAAAAAACACTGCTCAGCCGCCACATCCAGCGTTTGCAAAGCATATTGGTAGATCGCCCTCTCGGGTTTGAGTGCACCAACCTCATAGGACGTCACCGGCTTTGCAAATAACGACATCACCGGATATTCCTGCACCAGATATTGATAGTGCAAGATATCGGTATTAGAGATCACCGACAAGGTGGCGAGTGGTGCGATCTGGTGGATGATATCGACCACTTGCTGGTTTGTCTGAAAAATATTTGTATAAAACGTCACAAACGCTGTATAGTCATCACGAAAAGGGAATTTTTCACAAAATTGTTGGTACATGGTTTCGGGGCTGATCACGCCGCGCTGGAACTCTGCGAACGCTCCGCGTAGCGACTCCATGCGCCGATAGACTTCCTGCATCTCCAGATGCGTCGCGTTTTGGACAGCGGAGAAAAACTTTTCGATCTGCACGTCGATCACTACACCGCCGAGATCAAAAAATACCACTTTAGGTTGCGATACCATTCTACTCCTTTACGAAAGCAGCTGTATTTTAGAGGAGGTTTTTCACCATTTCTACTGCGCTGGCGGCATCGGGCGAAAAGCCATCGGCGCCGATTTCATCAGCAAAGGTCTGGGTCACCGGCGCCCCGCCGACGATCACTTTAACGGCATCACGCAAACCAGCGGATTTCAGGGTCTCGATGGTGTCTTTCATTCCCAGCATCGTGGTGGTCAACAAAGCCGACATGCCGATGATGTGAGGCTGGCGCTCCTTGATTGCGGTGATGAATTTTTCCGGCGGCACATCCACCCCCAGATCGATGACCTCAAAGCCTGCCCCTTCCATCATCATCGCCACCAGGTTCTTGCCGATGTCATGGAGGTCGCCTTTGACCGTTCCTATCACCAATCGCCCTTTTGGCTGCACACCGGATTCGACCAACTTGGGTCGTAATATTTTCATGCCAGCCTTCATGGCGCGGGCGGCAATAAGCACTTCGGGAACATAGAATTCGTTTTTCTTGAATTTCTCTCCTACCACATTCATGCCCGCTACCAGTCCTTCGTTCAGCACCTCCGCCGGCGTAAGCCCACTGGCTAGGGCATTCTGAGTTAACTCCTCACATTTGCTCGCATTGCCGCTAATAACGCTTTCTGCTAATTCTTGTAATACCGACATGGTTCTCCTCCAACCCTTGGCTAATTCAACATTCCAATTACGGTTAAATAGTCATTTTTTCCTTCAACAATTCATAATACCCTTTTCCAACTACATGTTGCGGAGCGATATGCAGGGTCTGCTGTAGAAGAGCGATGCGTTCGGAAGAGATCGCTAAATCAGCATCCTCTCGGATCACGGCCTCCAATTCGATAAAAGTGCCTAATTTTTTAACGTCATCCAGATGAATGCGGACATTCTGCCATAACAGCAATGTTCGCACTTTTTCAACGACGATGTCGATTCCCAGGACGGCTTGCAGCACCGTTTTCAGACCCAGAGGATCCGCACAATGATAAAGAACGTATTCGCTGAGCCTCGCTTGCTGCAGCGATGGTCGATGATAGGCGATGAGTTCGGCATCCTGACCCTCCACCTCGCGCAATTTTAATTTGCCAGAGGAAACACAAAAATAGGTATCTCGTTGTCTCTGGCACCCTTGCCATTGTGCGCCAAACGCCTGAGCCTGAGCGAGCGCCCTTTGCAAGTCATTGCAGCGTGCTTTTACCTCCAGGTTATGCACAGAGTGTCAGGACCAGAACTCTCGTTTAAATTTTTCAAAATCATTTATCACGACTCGATGGCCATCCCGTTCGATCCATTTTTTCGATTCGAACAACGCCATGACCCGCGAAACGGTTTCGCGGGCGGTGCCAGCCATATTGGCCAAATCTTGCTGCACAGGTAATTTGGGGATCACCATGCTTTCGCCGCGCAGGTAACCGGTTTGTTCGGCCACATGGATCAGCGTCGAACCCACTCGGCCAACGGCATCTTGTAAGGTGAGCTTTTCGATGATGATATCATTGCGACGGATACGATCGGCCAGCACCTTCATCATCTCGATCGCAATCTGCGGAAACCTTTCCAGCATCAACAAAAATTCACTTCGCCGCAGGGTCAGTAATTCCGCTTCTTCCATAGCCACCACCGTTGCCGACCTACCCTTGCCATCCAAAACCGAAAGCTCCCCGAAAAAATCACCCGATTTTAAAATGGTAATGATGACTTCACGACCCTCATCACTGGTGCGCGTCACTTTCACCGTGCCCCGCAACAGGATGAACAACGTTTGGCCGGTTTCCTCTTCCACCAAAATAACTTGATTCTCACGGCAAATCCGATGAACGCACTGATCCGCTATTTGAACCAAATCAGCTTCGTTTATTTTTGAGAAAAGAGGCACTTTTTTAAGTAATCGGATGATTCGCTCTTCCGCCATAAGCGCTCCTTTAACATTTAGAATGAGTACTCAATTTTTATAAAGGTTATAGGTAGAAATATAATCTTCCACTTCCCTCATTACCAGATAACGAATGCTCTGGCCAGAACGTACCATCTGCCGCAATCGCGTGGAAGAGATTTCCAATAACGGGCAATCCACCACCACCGTATCGACCGCAAAATCGGGTATAGTCAGTTGAATGTCCGGCCTTCTCACCACGGCCAATCGGCAAAGCCTGACGATCTCTTGAGGTTGTCTCCAGGAATGCAGATCCTTGAGGTTATCGGCACCGATGATGAGAAAGAGATCTTCGCGTGCGATCGGCATAAGGGTCTGCCATTCTCGCAAAGTGTCGATGGTATAAGACACTCCTTCGCGGCGGAGTTCGATATCGCTGACCTGGAAGAACGGATTGTCTTTAATAGCCAACTCCACCATGCGGTAGCGATCCGCAGCAGCAGCACGGGGTTGCTCTACTTTGTGCGGAGGAATGGCACTGGGCACAAATACCACCCGGTGCAATTGCAATGCCTCCCTCACCCGTTCGGCGATGATGAGATGCGCCACATGAATCGGATCAAAACTGCCGCCAAATAGGCCGATGCGTTGGCGGCTGGTGCTGTCGATAACAAATGTCATTTATTCGCTGCTGCTGGTTGGACATTGCTCGCTTTTTCGAGCATCTTTATTTGCTCCAACGCCTTTTTGGCCAAATCATGGTTGGGAAATTTCTCCACCATTTTCTTAAACGCTTCTTGCGCTTGATCATATTTTCTCATCTTCAAATAACTCTCCCCCAACCTATAATAGGCGCGCGGAGCATATTTTGAATCGTAGTGATTATCCAGAACCAAGTCATAATAAATTCTGGCCGATTCGTACAGACCCATCTTGAAATATTGTTCGGCAGCAGAAAACATTTTGCGTGCTAACTTATCCCGACATTCGGCCAGTCTTGCCTCCACCGTTGGCACTAAGGGACTGGTGCGGAACTCTTCCAAAAACTCCTGAAACTGGCGGATGGCTTTATAGGTATACTCTTGGTCCAGCCCATGGCTGGGAGACAATTTGAAATAGCTCATGCCGAGCATGTATTTAGCATCGTCGACCCATTCGGAATTGGGATAAATTTTCAGTAACCGCTCATATTCACTGGCGGCTAAGATATATTCCTTCATCCGGTAATGACATTCAGCCAGATAAAACTGGGCTTTGGCCGCTTCTGCCCGACCACTGTAACTCAAAGTGATAATGCGAAACTGGTTTTTCGCATCGAGATATTTTTTCTTCTCAAACTGCCTGAGACCTAACTCCAACCGTTCTTCGAGACCGAGCTCTGGCTTGGTTTTCCCTTTGCTACAGGCAACAGCGAACCCCAATCCTAACAACAGGATCGTTATGGTGATTTTTTTCATCGTCAAGAAATCTCGCTTTCTATGATTGTGTCCTCATTGAATAAAAAAGATAAATAATCCCTCCGGTTACGCAGCTGATCACGAGTGGTTCGATCATTCGCTCAAAAAGTGGGCGCGATTCCATTTTGCCAACCGTAAATGGCAACGCCGAATTTTCGACTGCCGCCAGGTCTTTTCGACCAATAACATCTTGTGAATCACGTGAAAGGATCTGCGAAAAAAGCAACCGATTTTCTGCATCCAATATACGAACAGCAAATTCAATATGCAACGATCGTTGCAGCATCTTTTTGAGAACCGAAGACCTTTTGTAACCGATTCGCAAGTCTAACGGCCAATATTCCAGCCGATAGCATGGAAGGGAAGATGCCGATGGTTGATTATTAAAAAAAATCACGACGCCTCTTTTTTGTAACATATCCGTCAAATACTGCTCTAAAAGCCAATTCCACTCAGTCGTCACCGCAGCAGATCGCAGGCAAACCGCAGCCGTTTCGGGCAAAACGATATGCGGAGATAGAGAATCCGCCATCTGTTTTAACACCGATGTGATCAACAAATGATTATTTATCGTCTGCGCCTCCAGGCTGCTTAGAAAAGCGATGAGGACAAAGATTATACCATGTAATACTCGTCTGAGCGTTTTTAGTTCCTCCCCTTAACGGCACAAGCAAAAAGCAAGATAACGCCTGCGCCTATACTCACACAGATAGCGAATAGATTGCCATGACGTACATAGAACGAGCTGCCGTGATAAAGCTGTATTTTAGCGACGCTAAACGTCTGCTGGTACCATCTTGTTGCCTGGTAGGTGCGGCCATAGGCATCCACGAAACAGGAGATGCCGGTATTGGCACTGCGGGCGATGGGTACGCGGTTCTCGATGGCGCGAAACACGGCGAAACGGGCATGTTGGTGCGGACCGGAGGTCTTACCGAACCAGGCATCATTGGTAATCACCACCAGCATCTCGGCGCCTTTGGCCACAAAAGCGCGATTGACCTGGGCAAAGGCCGACTCGAAACAGATCGGGGCGGCGCAATAAATTCGTTGTTCACCGCCGGAAGATTCGACCTCAAGCGAATCCGGTTTTGTTAGAAAGGAAAAAATCGTGTACTCGTTTCCGCGACTATAGTCGCCCACACCCAACGCCCATTCCACCAGCAAATCTTTTAATTTCCTGAAGAGGAAAAAATCGCGGAAAGGCACGCGTTCCGAAAATGGCACCAACCTTGTTTTATGATACGTTTGAAATCCTGCGGTATTCGGTTCGAATAAGAATGCCGCGTTGTAATAATCATAATTTTCTCCGTCGGTATATTTATAATCGAGGGCGCCGGTGAGAATAGGCACCGCCAACGAATCGACAAGATGATGCAAGCGCGATTGATAGGATTTTTCGGCTCGCAAATAGAGGGGAATGGCTGTCTCGGGCCAAACCACTAAATCGGGGTGAATGGCTGCCACCTTACGCGTCAATCGTTCATATATCTGAAAATCCCGCTCGGTAATCCCCGATTGCCATTTTTCAAAAGGATCGATGTTCCCCTGCAACACCGCCACCGTCAGCTCGCCCTTGATGGGTAGAGGGTGTCGAAAAACATAGCGACCATGCAACCAGGGCAATAGGAGGAGAATCACCACCGTAGCAACCCACCGTAAACCCCCCCCCAAATGCTTTGCCTTGGCCAGCGCCATCCATATCATCACATTGAGGAGGACGACCCAAAAACTGACCCCATAAACACCGGTATATTCGGCAAATTGAATCAGGTTCGTAAAATAAGATTGGGTATAGCCGAGATGATTCCAGGGAAAGGCCAGATCGGTATAGGCTTGGCTGTATTCGATCGCCACCCAGATGAAAGGTAAAAACCAATAAGCGATATGATTCAGTCGCTTCACGAGGAACACATGGATGACTGCATATCCAGCGATGTACACCGGCCAAAAAAGCAATACGCCTACCATGCCTACCAGAGTAACCCAGCCGATCCAATAAAGCGATACGATGGCGACGAAAAGACCAGTGATATAGCCCCATTTCCCTGCCTGGCGAAGGTTTTTATCCTCGAGGAGCAAGAAAAGAGGGATTAAAGTAAAATAGGCAAAGAATCCGGTCGGGAAGGGAGGAAAGGCCAACAACCAGAATAGGGCAGTTAATAGGCTATATATCAATTCTCGCTTCATTGGTTAGAGTCTTTCGGTACAAAGTTTTTGGATTCAAAAACAGAGCTCGCAGGTAGAGCTGGAAACATGCCTATCTGAGAACTTTTTCCCTTCTCAATGATAGTCTCCTTAAAAAAACGCCGTATTCGCTAGGGTGCGGTATAATGTCTCACAAAACTTCACGATTTTTGCCAGGTTCAGGGGAACGATGGCGGCAAATAGACAGACGATGAAGAAAGGAGTGTAATAAAAAAGCAGCAGCAATCTGATCGAGTTGTTGGCGGTTTTTTGAAGGACTTTTACCGCGATCCAACAGACTTTTATGTGCGCTTGTCGTCGTCCAACGTTCATCCCAAAGAATCAGTGGGAGATGAGTATAATTCGCTAACCCTTCTAAAAACACCGCTACTTCCCGTGCACTCTCACCAGCCGAACCATTCATGTGCAATGGGTTACCTACCACAATTGCCACCGCCTGCTGTTCCTCAACAATTCGAGTAATTTCACGATACAGGGCATCTTCTCCCTTTCGTTGTAAAGTAACCAATGGAGAAGCCAATACTTGTGTAGGATCGCTGACGGCAATTCCGATCCGCCTGCGGCCAAAATCGATCGCCAATATACGCCCCAAAGGAATCAGCGTAAGGTCATCTTCTTTCATCATCACCGTGGGTTGCCCTCAGGCGTTTTGCCATTGAGGCGGACGACTCACTCATTGAAAGGTTGTTTGAGTACTTCTTTTAACAATTTGCCAGCTTTAAAATGGGTTTTTCTGCGAGCAGGAACATAGATGATTTGGCCGGTCTTTGGATTGCGCGCTTTAGGTTTCGGTTTGGTCTTTTTCACTTCAAATACACCAAAGTCTCTGATTTCGATGCGCACTTCGGGATCAGCCGTGGACATGAATTCCCGTAAGGCCTGAAACACACCATCCACGACTTTTTCGGTCAGATAGATTTTTTCTCCAACGATTTTAGCAGTCCGTTTGGCCACATCTTTTTTGGTGATCGTGGATTTGGGATTATCATTCGCCATGAGTTACTCCTTGTGTTGGTTAGTTTCATTTCTCGCCGCCATTGCTCCGCTCTCAACCTCCCAAAAGCTCCTCGAAAGCTGGCGCAGGTTTTGCGGGATTGGGCACGGCTTTTACCATTCTTGTAGACATTTAAAAGTATGAACTTAACATCATAATTAATAATAATAAATAACAATTTTTTTGGTAAAAGACAACAAAAAAATGAAAAAAAGGCCAAAAATTCTAAAAATTATTATTTTATCATTGGTAATTTGCTTGCATCTGCTGATGCTAATAGGCTTACCATGTTCCACAGTTTACTTTTCCCAAACGCATCAACCGAGGGCAAAGCCATGAATGAGGCAAAGACCAGTAAACATAGTATCAGCTCACTCATTATATCGTTCCACAGCAACAACACCTTTGATCTTTTTGAGTTTGGCAATGATCCGATTGAGATGATCCAGATCGTAGACTTCGACGCTCATGATACAGTCGTACAATGAGCCGCTGTCGGAATCCATTTTGATGCTATTGATAGAAGCATCCCCGGAGGTGATGGCATCCCCCACTTCGGCAAGGAATTTGTTGCGCCGTTCGCTAAGAATATGCAATGCCGTCAAGAAACGACTGCCTTTGTCGACATCCCAAGACACATCGATGATACGATCCGGATCCTGCATCAACACCTGCAGGTTTTTGCAAGAATTCGTATGGATGACGATGCCGCGTCCCCGTGAAACAATGCCGGTGATGGGTTCGCCCGGTACGGGATTGCAGCATTTGCCAAAAGCGATCATGATATTATCCATTCCTGCCACGCGGATGCCCTTGCTGGATTTGCGCGCCCGTTCGATAAACCGCTGCAAGAACGATTCGTCTTTCACAGCGGGTTTGTCTTCAGGCAAAATCTTTCGCATGATGGTATCGATCTTTATATCACCGCGGCCCACAGCAGCAAACAACTGATGCTCGTCCTTGATATTCAGCTTGGCAGCGATACCATTCCATTCGATTTCTTTGAACCGAAGCGAAAATTTTTTGAGCGTGCGTGTCAATAGTTCGACACCGAGCATCTCGCTGCTTGCGAATTGGGCATCGCGAAGGTATTTCTTAATCTTGCTCCTCGCTTTGCCGCTGACCACGAATTTAAGCCAGTCTTCATTGGGGCGTTGATTGGCAGAAGTGAGGATCTCCACGCTGTCGCCGCTGTGCAATTCATATGACAATGGCACAATGCGACCGTTGACCTTGGCTGCCAAACAATGCAAACCGATGTCTGTATGGACGGCAAAAGCAAAATCCACCGGCGTGGCATGCACGGGCAGTCGGTATAAATCTCCTCGAGGGGTAAAAACAAAAACCTCATCATGGAAGAGGTTGATTTTCAGATGGTCCATGAAGGAAGCAGAATCATAGTCGCCCTCTTCCCAATCCAGAATGCTGCGGAGCCAATTGAGATGTCTGTCCAGGTCATCCTCCCGCAGCTTCCCCTCTTTGTATCGCCAATGAGCAGCAATGCCATGCTCTGCAGTGCGATGCATCTGTTCGGTGCGAATTTGGATCTCAAATTTTTTCCCCTCTGGACCAATAATGGTGGTGTGTAGCGATTGATAGCCATTAGACTTGGGCGTGGCGATGTAATCTTTGATTCGTTCATGAATAGGGGTATATAAAGAATGAACGATACCCAGGGTATGATAACAATCCTCCACCTTTTCGACGATGATACGAATCGCTAGCAGGTCATAAATATCCTCGAAGGGGACGCCACGTTTGACGATCTTGTTATAAATGCTATAAAAATGCTTCGGCCGGCCTTCGAACCGAGCGTTGATTTTTGCCTCCACCAGAGCATCACGGATAGGCTTGGTCACCGCCCGGATCATCTTTTCTCTTTCGCTACGGGTGGCATTGACGCGTTGAACCAACTCCTCGTATACATTAGGTTCCAAAAACTTTAGAGAAAGGTCTTCTAATTCCCATTTAATCCGCGCTAAACCCAACCGATGAGCCAATGGGGCGTAGACTTCACGTGTTTCCAAGGCAATACGACGGCGTTTCTTCTCTGGCAAGAATTCCAAGGTACGCATGTTATGCAGGCGATCGGCAAATTTGATGAGAATCACGCGTATATCCTTGATCATGGAGAGGAGCATTTTGCGGAAATTTTCGGCCTGCCTCTCCTCAAATTCTAGCAATTTGATCTCCGAGATTTTGGTAACCCCATCCACCAACGCCGCGATATTAGCACCAAACTCCTTTTCCACGCGCTCGAGGGTGTATTCCGTGTCCTCAGCGACATCGTGCAGAACGCCAGCAATAATGGTCTCATAATCCATCTTCAGGCTGGTCAAGATTTTAGCCACCTCGAGGGGATGTTCGAAATAGGGCCTACCCGACTTGCGCAATTGGTTACGATGCGCCTCAAAGCTGAACTCGAAGGCCTTGCGCATCAGCGGCACATCGAGATTCTGGTTATAGCGACTGATGCGTTGGATCAAGCCCTCATAGATTTTTTCATATTCTTCGCGCGATGGTATTTTCTTATCGTCGTTGGCCATAACATCAATGGTGAGATTAGACATTATCCGCTGTAAGGGTCGACGTTTCTTGACCATAAGCCACAGGAGCGAACAGCAGATATTCGTGATGAAAAATCAACTGTATGCTTCCCGTTGGTCCATTGCGTTGTTTGGCGACGATGATCTCGGCGGTGGTATGCTGGCTAGGATGCACAGGCTCATGGGCGCCCTGCCGCGAAATGAACATCACGACGTCCGCATCCTGTTCGATAGCGCCTGATTCGCGCAAATCGGACAACCGCGGCTTGCGCTCCTCCCTGCTTTCCACAGCCCGAGAGAGCTGCGAGATAGCCAATATGGGGATGGCCAGTTCTTTTGCCAGGGCTTTTAGGGATTGGGAGATTTGAGCGATCTCCACCTGACGGTTTTCAAAACGTCCGACCCCACGAATGAGCTGTAAATAGTCGATCACCAATAAACCGATGTTGTGCTCGGCTTTCAACCGTCGCGCCTTGGAGCGGATTTCCATGATCGTCATGCCCGGGGTGTCGTCGATGAAGATCGGTGAGGCGGCCAACACACCCGCTACATGGCTCAGCTGGCTCCACTTGTCCTGGGGTAACCGGCCAGTGCGCACAAGATGGGCATCCACACGCGCCTCGGTACACAACAGTCGCATCACCAATTGTTGTGCTGCCATTTCCAGACTAATGATACCGACGGGCACCGCATTCTGCGCAGCATTTCGGGCGATATTCAAGGCAAAAGCCGTCTTGCCCACCGAAGGACGCGCTGCTAAGATGATCAGTTCCGAATTTTGCAAGCCGGAGAGCAATCCATCCAGTTCGCGAAAACCCGTAGGCACCCCCGTGATTCCATCCAAACGGTGATGGTAACTCTCGATAATATGAAACGTCTCCCCCAAAATATCCTTGAGCGCAACAAATTCTTTCCGATTGCGGCGCTCGGATAAAGAAAAGATCTTTTTCTCCGCTAAATCGATGAGATCATAGGTTTCTTCTGTGGATTTGTAGCAATCCTCGGCAATCTCATTGGCGATGGTAATTAGTTTTCGTGCCAATGCTTTATCTAGAACGATGTGGCAATATTGTTCGATATTCGCAGCCGAGGGGATGCGTTCGACCAATTCGGTGAGATAGTAGTACCCTCCTACCTTCTCCAAATCCTGCATCCTTTCCAGTTCGGCGGAAACTGTCAGGATGTCGATGGTTTCTCCGCGCTCATAGAGCTTGGCAGCGGCTTGGAAGATTCGTCGATGGGCATCCTTGTAAAAACAGCTTTCATCGAGGATCTCGATAGCCACATTAGCGGCATGTTTATCTATCATCATCGAACCCAAGGTGGCCATCTCCGCCTCCAAAGCCTGCGGCGGCATGCGTACACTGCTTTCTTTTTCCTCAGCCATATTTATTCACTCTTGCTATCTCGGCCTTGCATTTCATCGTACAAGCGGCGCAATAATTGAATGTCCGCCCACGTCTCCCGCTTGAATTGCGGATAACGCAACAAGGCGGCCGGATGATATGTCACCAGCAAACGACACCCCTGCCATTCATGGACGCGGCCGCGTAAAGCCGATAAAGGCTGGCTCGTATGCAGCAACGTCTGCGCCGCGTATCGTCCTAAACAGAGGATGAGTTTGGGATTTATTAACTCAATTTGTTTATATAAAAAAGGTGAACAAACCTCGATCTCCTGTGGCAGAGGATCGCGATTATGAGGCGGCCGGCATTTTAAAATATTGCAAATATAGACTTGTTCTCTGCTCAATTGCACAGCAGCCAGGATTCGATCCAATAACTGCCCGGCTTCACCGACAAAAGGCTTACCAATCTGATCTTCAACGGCCCCCGGCGCCTCACCGATCAGCACAATGTCGGCGTCCGCCTTGCCACTACCAAAAACAAAATTCTGCCTCGTGGCCGCCAAGGCACATTTCATACAAGAAGATATTTTTTCTTCCAATTCCTGCAAACTGCTGCTTTGCTGCCACGATGGATCGGGTTCCGGCTTTTCAACATTCACCGAAAGTAGGCTACGATCCAGCGCCAATTCATCACCATAGATTTCGAGCTGCTCACGAACGTAATGAATGAGCCTCGCACGAACATCTTGTCCGGAATATGTTGTCGGTTTATGGTCTTCCATTGATGGAGTAATTTTTTAATTTTTTGCCCCTAATAGGTTGTGCCAGGGATCAGTTTAAGATCGATCGTCTCTTCTATCTATCACAAAACAATCTATATGAAATAACTATAGACGGTCATCAGGAGGTTAATTTTCTTTGGCTATTAGCTCCGCGACTTTATCCAAGATGATATCAGCGATTTCTATTTTGCTCCTCTTTGAAACATGCTCGCACCGACCCTGTTTATCGATGATGGTGACGACATTGGTATCAACAGCAAATCCGGCTCCCTCTTGCAAAGGATTATTTACGACGATGAGATCGAGATTTTTCTGGTGCATTTTTTTCAGGGCATGTTCGACTTCATCATGGGTTTCCAGGGAAAAGCCGACATGGATGCGATGGCCCTTGTGGTTGGCGCAGGTGGCGAGAATATCCTGTGTGCGCCGCAAGCGCAGATCAAATTCTTCTGTCGACTTTTTGATTTTATGAGGGGCGGGGTGAGCCGGTGTATAGTCTGCCACAGCAGCAGCCATGATCAATACATCTTGTTGGGGCAGATGTTCGAAAACAGCTTGTTCCATTTCCGCAGCTGTCTGCACGCGAATGACTTGGCCAGCAAAAGGCCGCAGGTCAGTGGGACCCGTGATGAGGGTGACTTGAGCGCCTCGCAGCGTAGCTCTCTCGGCCAGTGCAAAGCCCATTTTCCCAGAGGAACGATTGCTGAGATAGCGCACCGGATCCAAAGGCTCATGAGTGGGTCCTGCGGTGATCAAGATGCGGCTGCCGTCGAGATCCTTATGGGTAGCCAGGGCTATTTTGACGGCATCGAGTATGTCCGGCAAATCCGCCAAGCGGCCCCAACCGATCTCACCGCAAGCCAATTCCCCTTGGGCTGGCATCACGAAACGATACCCCAGTTTTAGTAGCTTTTGTTGGTTTTCCTGGTAAATGGGGTTCAGGAACATCTCCTTGTTCATGGCCGGACAAAAGATGACTGGAGCTTTGCTAGCCAAAACCGTGGTCGTCAAGGCATTATCAGCCACTCCATGGGCGATTTTGGCGACGGTGTTGGCAGTGGCGGGACAAATGACAATAAGCTGTGGCCAGCGAGCCCAGTCGATGTGCACCGTTCCAAAACCGCTGGAATCTGCAAACAATTCGGTCAGCACTGGGTGGCCAGAAAGCGTCTCGAACGTAAGCGGCGTGACGAATTTACACGCCGCTTCGGTCATCATCACTCGCACCACCGCCGATTGTTTGACCAGTGCACGTAGCAATTCTGCCGCCTTATAAGCCGCAATGCCGCCCGTCACTCCTAATAATATTTGAGTATTTTTGAACATATCGATGCCGCCCAGGGCTTATTTCTCATCTTGTTCTTCTAAATACTCTTTTGTTAATTTTCCTTCCAACATCTCCTGTAAGGCGATGGTCGTCGGTTTGGGCAATTTCAGATATTGGTGATCAACAGGATCCTGACTCACACCTTCGTCATCATAATTATCATCATTGGTGACAGCAGCTGCTTCGGCATCCAACACCTCTTTTTGACGTCTGTTGATCTCCTTAGCCCGCCGTGCAATCATGATGATGGCTTCATAGACATTGTCGGCATATTTATCCAATTGTTCAAGCGGCAATGTTTGGATCATAGAACCTCCTTTAGATTCACTTTTTAAAATCAGTCAATGGTATATTCATTACCTATAAAGAATCTGTAGGAAAATTAAGTACGTCCAAATAGGATATTCAAGTTTTCGGAAGTGTGTAAAAACCTTAAGAAACGGTTCGAGTGCTTTTTCAACATCTATTTAAATCCCCACATTCTGGGTTAAGTACTGTCGCAAGCTCAATCTAATTCATCTAAATGGCAGAATTAATGAACTCGACGAGCGAGTCAATACAGAATCAAAGAAATCGTAGCAATGTTGGCTATTTTCTTTCAGCAACGCTCTTTATGGCATAGTTGTTCCCATTTCTTATCGATGAGGCTCTTTACCTCGGCGATCGCTCGCGGAAGCTCATCGTTTACCACAATATAGTCGAACGACGAGGCGTATGCCATTTCCATAGCAGCACGCTCTAAGCGCTTTTGGACTTGTTCCTCCGTTTCGCTCTTTCGCGCCAAAAGGCGTTGCTTTAATATCTCCATGCTGGGCGGTTGAATGAAAATAAGCAACGTGCGATCTGGATAGAATTTTCGCAACGACAGGGCGCCCTTGACATCGATATCGAAAAAAATGATTTTTCCCTCTTCGATCCACTCTTCCACCGGTCGTTTGGGTGTGCCGTAATAATCGTTATGAACTTTTTCGTATTCCAGCAATTCCTGACGTTCGATCATCTGCTGAAAATTCGCGGGACTGACAAAGTGATAATCGCGGCCGTTTATTTCATGGCTGCGTTGGGGGCGTGTTGTAACCGAAATCGATCGCCGATAGCGATCATCGCCCGTTGCTAATAAATGGCGGATGATGGTCGTCTTGCCTCCTCCAGATGGTGAAGACAATATCACCAACAGGGCTGGCCCCTCGACCTTATCAGCGCGATTACTATGGTTTGTAGGAGGCGTGGTCATTCGATATTCTGAATCTGTTCCCGCAATTTTTCCACTTCGTCTTTGATCTGAACCACCAGGTGCGAGATCTCTGCACTGGCGGCCTTGTTACCGATGGTGTTTGCCTCACGGTTCATCTCCTGCAAGAGGAAATTCAATTTGCGGCCCACAGCCGATTCGGTTTCGAGCATTTGTAAAAAAGCTTTGTTATGGCTGTGGAAACGGACGCATTCTTCCGTCACATCCAATCGATCCGCCAGGAGCGATAACTCCATCTCCAATCGGCCCTGGTCGAGATTTTCCTCTTTCATGAGGTACTTGATACGTTGACGCAATTTTTCTAACTCTTCTTGCGGGCGATTGGCTGCAAGCTTTTCGATCTTTTTGATCATCTGTTCGAGATTCTTGATGCGGTTTTTAAAATCTTTTTTCAATTCCTGGCCTTCGTGCTCTCGCATCGCTTGCAATTCCTGAAGAGCATGACTAATCGCCCGTTCTGCCAATTGCCAATATTTCTCATCAGCCTCAGAGGGAAGATCTGTATTGATGATTTCGGGTAAAAAGAGCAATTGCTCGACGCGCAGTTTCCCGCGCAGACCGAAATCTTTTTTCATCTGCTGCGCTAATTTTACATAGGCGGCAGCTAAAGGTCGATTGAGCGTCAAATGACCGATGGCGTTGGTGCTGTTGTTGATGGTTATGGAGAGATTGACCCGACCGCGCGTCAGCACCTTGCCAATGAGATCTTTTATTTTTTGTTCATAATTGGTCAGAATCCGCGGCACGCGCATCGAGATGTCAAAAAAACGATTATTGACGGAGCGAATTTCGACCGCCACCTCGGTATCACCTTCCCGAACTGTCGCTCGCCCGAAACCAGTCATACTGGCAATCATGCACTTTTCCTCACCGTTACAAAATATTTGTTTTAATTTGCGAGGCAATAATCGGTAAAATTTTTCGTCGAAAATTGGTTAGCGGATTTCCTGGAAATGGATGGCCGTAAAAATTATGATGTAATTTAATGATTTTTTTTAATATAGTCAATTCTAATTTTACATTACACAGCTGAAACCTTGACAAATCTCTGCACGACCAGCATGAGGGGCCATCGTAAATGGACTGCTCTAAACAAAAACAATTGCGAAGCATCAGCTTCGAAAAGATAGAATACAACAGGTCGTTTTTGCCGGTATTCATTGAACAGCGGTTCATGATCGTCACTACCGTCCATGTTGCCGATGGCCGAATGCTCCGATCTTAAATGGACGGCATTCCCCACTCCCACGGTCATGACCAGAACTGTGGAGATTGACCAAAAGTTGTTTATTTGCGCGCAAATTTTTCTTCTTCCAATCGCAGGCGTAACGACACCCGGTGGCTATTTTCCAGAGTATCATGTGAAAGAAAGGCGTAATCGAGATCCAATCGGGGCAAATGGATACCGACGCCGGCGCTGAAATGGCCTACGTCGCTGCCGATCCGAAGCGCGATGACACGATGCATCAACCATTCGGCGCCGAGGTGGAAATCTGAACTTAAAGCGCCCAGATGTTTTTGTGCAGCAAAACGGCGACCTTCAAAACGCAAATCGGTATCAGCAGCTAACAGCAGTCGGCCAGGCAATATCTTGAATTTCAGAGGATAGGCGCCACCCAATTTCAAAGTCGGAGAGATCAATTCCTTTCTGCCGGTATTCCAGGCTAAAAGAGTTGTGGTGACATCCTGCAAATTGGCGCCCAATCGCAGATCTCCCACTGGCTGCCACATCGCCCCGAGGTCAAAGCCCAAACCCCAGGCGGAATATACATCCACGGTTTTGTGAACCACTTTAACATTCGCGCCAAACGCCCAGCGGTCCCCGCGGCGCTGACCGTAGCTCATATAGAAAGCATACTCGGCATCGCTGGCGGTCCGCAACACATAAGGACGATTGCCACGTACGCGTCCGTCCTCATCGACATAGAGGCTATCGATGGGCAGATTCGGTCGCGGTAAAGCAGTGATGGGTATATCATCCACCGCCAGGCGAATCATGCTTATAGCCACACTGGAGGTATGACGGAAGGGCATGGCGAATCCGAAATAATCGTAATTGACCACCCCGCCAAAGCGACGTGCATGCATGCCCGCTAACTCTGGGTATTGGATACTCACCAGCCCCGCCGGGTTCCAATAACTCAGGGTCACATCCCCGCCCACAGCCACATAGGCGCCACCCATGCCTAACGCCCGCCCTCCTACACCACTGCTCATGAACTCACCGCCATATTTGGCGATTTCCAAAGCCAACAGTTGTCCCGCTAATAGTAATAACCCCACGATGCCGAAACGATGTTTCATCACGCCCTCAAAAAGTAGTATTTTTCAACAATCAGGGATATAAAAAGAACTCTTACAATTTGCTTTCTTGAACCGGTATTGTATGCTAACCCAAACGGGTTTAGAAATCCCACCAAAACGTTGAATTGGATTGCGTTCAAGAGAATACGTAACTCAAAATAAATTTACGGTTTGCTTATTTTCATTCCAATTAGCACATTATTTAAAAATCTCAAATCGATTCTCTACCATTCATTCTTCTTGTTGAGAAACAAGTTGTTTCAACTGATCCAGTTTATTCAGAGCCTCGATGGGCGTCAACTGATTGGGATCGATTTTCTGCAATTCCTCGCGCAGGGATTTCTCCAGTTCTGCAAACAGGCTCAATTGGCGGTTATCCGCTTGGGGTTTGGTGCGCCGTTGGGCCAATTTGGGTACATTACCGGCGTTGAGGGCTTCGGCTTCTAAATTGGCTAGCACCTCGCGGGCGCGATGGATCACCTCTTTGGGCAGTCCTGCCAATTGTGCCACGTGAATGCCGTAGCTATGATCGCAACCGCCCGGAATGATTTTCCGCAAAAACACGATGCGGTCGCCCCATTCTTTGACCGCTACATTATAATTTTTTACACGCGGGAGCACCAATTCAAGTTCCGTCAATTCATGAAAATGGGTGGCGAAAATGGTTTTTGCTGCTAAGCGCGGCATATTATGCAGGTATTCCACGACTGACCAGGCAATGGCCAGACCGTCGAAGGTGCTGGTGCCACGGCCGATCTCATCCAATAAGATGAGGCTGCGTGGGGTGGCATTGTTGAGGATATTAGCGGTTTCGTTCATTTCGGTCAGGAAGGTGCTTTCGCCAGCTACCAGATTATCCGAGGCGCCTACACGGGTGAAAAGGCGATCGACTAGTCCGATGGAAGCCTCTCGAGCCGGCACAAAGCTGCCCATCTGCGCCATGATGACGATCAACCCGACTTGGCGCAAATAGGTGGATTTGCCCGCCATGTTTGGCCCAGTAATGATGAGAATCTGATCGCTATTGGTATCCAAATGGGTATCGTTGGCCACGAATACTTCACCCGGAGGCAATAGTCGTTCAATCACCGGATGGCGACCCTCCTTGATGGTAATTTCCGTGCCGTCATGGATACGAGGCCGCCGATATTGATAATCCACCGCCACCTGCGCCAAACAGCTCAAACAATCCAACAACGCCAACTGCTGCGCATTTTGCTGCAAGGCTTGCGTAAACTTTAAGATGAATTGCCGCAACTGGTTGAACAATTCATATTCCAAAGAGACGATCTTTTCTTCTGCGCCTAATATTTTTTCTTCGTATTCCTTGAGTTCCGGAGTCACAAAACGCTCGGCATTGACCAAAGTTTGTTTGCGAATATAATAATTGGGCACCTTGGACAAATGGGGTTTGGTGATCTCTATGTAATAGCCAAACACCTTGTTATAATTGACTTTAAGAGAGGGGATGCCGACGCGTTCGCGTTCTTGCTGCTGAAGGCGGGCGATCCAATCCTTGCCACTGTAGGCGATTTCGCGCAGTTTATCCAGCTCTTGGTTGTAGCCGCGGCGGATAAAGCCGCCATCGGTAATGGCCAGCGGCGGATCGTCCACCAACGCCCGTTTGATTTCTGCTGCCAATTCCGGCAAAGGCGCCAGGCCATCGCGTGCCTGCTTCAGGAGGGGAGCTTCGACATTTTGCAAGAGTGCGAGCACTTTTTCCACCACCGTTAACGAAGCTAAAACGGCATTAGCGTCTCGTGCATTGGCGCGGCCGGCGGCAAATTTTGCCAGCAATCGCTCGATGTCGCCGCTGCCCTTCAAGATGGCGATCAAATCGCGGCGGAGGTCGCTCTGCCGGTACAGTTCTTCCACTGCATCCAACCGCGCCTCGATCGCAGGCACAGATATCAATGGCCGGCTGATCCAATTCACCAGCAGGCGTCCGCCCATAGGAGTGCGCGTCTGATCCAAGATCGAAAGCAGCGTGCCATGCCGACGCGCCTGGTGCATCGATTGCAGCAGCTCTAAATTGCGGCGCGAACTGGCGTCGATGAGCATATAATCGCCGTCGCGCAAACGCGTCAAGCGGTTGATATGCACCAGCTTTTCCCTCTGGTTCTCACGCAAATAGGCTAAGATCGCACCGGCGGCACATATACCTGCGTGCAAATCATCGACGCCGAATCCCTTTAGCGAACTGGTGCCGAAATGGTCGGTGAGAGATTCATAAGCAAAATCGTATTGAAAAGTCCAATCTTCGCGTCTGGTGACTGTAACCGAACCGATGGTGTTCAATCGCCCAAGGAGCGCCTGATAATGGGTTTCACTGACCAAAATCTCCGCTGGGGCAATGGTGGCGACGCGATCGGCAAGGGTGGCAGGATCGATTTCAGTGATCTGAAACTCACCCGTGGATATATCCGCTAAGGCTAAGCCGCATACCTTTGGCGCTGGTACCACGGCCATCAAGTAATTATTTCGTTTGCTTTCCAGCAAATCATCCGACAGGGTGGTGCCGGGGGTGACGACTTCCAGCACCTCTCGCTTGACGATGGTTTTTGCCAATTTCGGATCTTCCACCTGCTCGCAGATGGCCACACGATAGCCAGCCTTGATCATCTTGGATAAATAGGTATCCAGGGCATGGTGCGGAAAACCGGCTAAGGGTACATCCGCGGCTTTACCGTGAGCGCGAGAAGTTAATGTGATCCCTAAAACCTCCGCGGCTAATTTGGCATCATCGTAAAACATCTCATAAAAATCGCCCATGCGGAAAAAGAGGACCGCGTCCTTGTGCTTATTTTTGATGGCTAGATACTGCGCCATCAATGGTGTTTTCGCCTGTTCTTTAACCACGTTTCAGCATCCGCTGGTTGTTCTGGATTGGGGAATCGAAGAGAGGTCAACGCCCCAGTTCAACTTTGACCTCAACAATGAGAAAAAGTCTCGTTTATGGGTCGCCACCCAATGAATGGTGTATGGTGCCTTTGATATCAACAACGCCTCATCGGCGTGCAAGGTGAAGAGGTTTTTACCATCGATATTAATTTGTGCCGGATTCTCCTGCTGCAATAAACGGACACGCAAGCGACTCGTATCGGAAAGGACGATCGGCCTGACCGTTAACGAATGGGGACAGATCGGGGTGACGATGATGGCTTTCATGGTCGGCATCAGCAAGGGTCCTCCCGCCGATAATGAATACGCCGTCGACCCCGTGGGGGTGGCAATAATGACGCCATCGCAACGGTAGGTATTGAGATAGATTTCATCTACTCGCACATCTACAAATACCAGCCGTGGTGTGGTGCCCTTGTCGATGACGACATCGTTGAGGGCATAATAGTTTTGCTCTTTCTCATGTACGGGTGATATGACATGAACCTGCAGCATCATCCGGTCGATCACGGTGTAGCGTTCGCTGCACAGATCATCGATGGTCTCCTCAATTTCCTGCAGCGGCACTTCGGCTAAAAAGCCCAGTCCCCCTAAATTGACCCCCAAGATGGGAATGCCGGTCGTTGCCACCTGATTGGCTATGGTCAACAGAGTGCCATCGCCGCCAAAAGCGGCTAAAAAGTCGCAGCTCTGGCCGATAGCAAGCAAGGGTTCTGTTGCTACATTTCGGCCGGTAGGCAAAAAGTCTATGAGATCGGTATCTACCACGATGGCAATGCCTCGTTGCAAAGCGTATTCGATGAACCGTTGAACCGCTTCGCGGATGTGCGGTTTTCTTTTATTGCCTGCTATGCCGATCTTCATGCGTGTTTGCTGGTTTTGGTTAGTTTAAACAGATCACGAATTCTTCTGACTTTGAGTCCTTGTTCCGAGAGATGTTGGCGGATCACGCGAACGATACCCTCAACATCCAGGCCCACTTGATGCAACATCACCTCACGGTTGCCCTGCCCCATGAATTGGTCAGGCAAACCCAAACGGACCAGTCGGATATTGTGAATATGTTTATCGGCCAAGTACTCGGCAACGGCAGAACCCAAGCCACCCATCATGGTGCCTTCCTCCACGGTGAGGATTAATCGCGCCGAACTGACGACGGTGTCGAGCAGGTCTGTATCTAGAGGTTTAATAAAGCGCGCATTAATCACCCCTACCCTCAATCCATCGGTTTCTGCAAGCAATTCGGCAGCGGTTAATGCTCGATGAACCATGGGGCCGAGCGCGATGATGGTGATGGTTTCAGCTGGTTTGATGACCTCGCTTCGCCCCATAGGCAGGGCAACAAAACCCTCCGATAATGGTACGTTCTCGCCCATGCCTCGAGGATAACGGATGGCTATGGGGCCATTACCAAAATATACGGCGGTGTACAGCATCTGTCGTAACTCATTTTCATCTTTGGGCACCATAATAGTCATGTTGGGGATGGTGCGCAGATAAGCCAGATCGAATACGCCATGGTGGGTTGGCCCGTCGTCTCCTACCAAGCCTGCACGGTCGAGGGCAAAAATAACCGGTAGATTTTGTAAGCACACATCATGTAGGATATGATCATAGGCCCTCTGCAAGAAAGTGGAATAAATGGCGACGACAGGTTTCAGCCCACGGGTGGCCAGACCGGCTGCAAAGGTGACCGCATGTCCTTCAGCGATGCCTACATCGAAGAATCGTTCCGGATATTGGGCGGCGAAGCGATCCAATCCCGTGCCCAAGGCCATGGCTGCGGTAATGGCGATCAAGTTCGGTTGCAAGGCAGCCAGATCGCAGATGGTTTGGCCGAAAATCTGGGTGTATGTGGGTGCCGAATCGATTTTGATCACCTGGCCGGTCTCTTTATCAAACCGACCGAGTCCGTGAAAAACGGAGGCATTGTTCTCGGCAGGTTTATATCCTTTGCCTTTTTTAGTGAGAACATGCAAAAGAATGGGCCCGTGCAATTGCTTGATCTCTTGCAGAGTCCTAAAGAGATCTTCGAAATTATGGCCATCGATAGGACCCAAGTACCGAAACCCGAGTCGTTCGAAAAGTAACCCCGGCATGACGAATGATTTCAAGCCCTCTTCCAATCGTCGGGCTGCATAGCGAATACGGGGTCCCATGCGCTCAAATTTGCCAGTAAAATCCCAGATTTCCGCTTTGATTTTATTATATATTGGGTTGGTGATGAGATTGGTGAGATACTTGGCCATAGCGCCGACATTGGGAGAAATGGACATGCTGTTATCGTTAAGGATGACAATGAAATCCTTGCCCGAAGCGCCGGCGTTGTTCAAACCTTCATAGGCCAACCCCCCCGTGAGAGCACCATCGCCTACCACCGCCATGACATGGAACTTTTCGCCGCGAAGGTCTCTGGCGCAAACCATACCGAAAGCAGCAGAGATGGCCGTACTCGCGTGGCCGACGCCAAAAGCGTCGTGTTCGCTTTCGCTCATCTTGGGAAAACCGCTGATGCCACCCTCCTGACGAATATGTCGGAAGGCCTCTCGCCGACCGGTGATGATTTTATGAGCATACGACTGATGCCCGACATCCCAGACGATTTTATCTTTTGGCGAGTCGAAAATGTAATGGAGGGCCAGCGTCAATTCCACCACCCCCAGGGAGGGGGCCAGATGTCCGCCTGTCTCACTTAATGTGCTGATAATATATTCGCGGATTTCCTGAGCCAGTTGTTGGAGTTGGGGAATATCCAGCCGTTTGAGATCTTTTGGCGATTGAATGCGTTCTAATATGGTTTCTGTTTCCATTCTTCACACTTTGTTAAAAAATCGCAGCTACGCTTAAAAATCTGATCTTTTTCAACCGATTTTTGAATAGCTATAATAAATATCTTAATTGTGAATCGTAATAGTTGTCAAGATACAATTATATAACATTCCCAAACCGTCTTTCTAATCCATTTCCACGTCTTCTAATTGAAATTCGTCGGCATTTTTTTTCAGGATCTGGATTTTTTTTTCGGCCTCACCCAAGCGTTGCATGCAAAAGGTCAATAATTGATTGCTTTCTTCATACAGTTTCAGCGTGGCATCCAACGTCTGCGTCCCTTGTTCGAGTAAGGAGGCAATTTCTTCCAATCGCGACATCGCTACTTCAAAAGTCATTTTTGCCATCGATCGTTCCCTTTCTTATGCTGGTGACCCCCTTTTAGGATCATTCCATCGGCTGTGTCCATCGATGCTTTTAGTTGAGGCATGGATCCGGCCTTTAAGCAATTGAACGACAAAGAGATCATCGGGTTCGAGGTCATTTGCCGAGTGGAGCAGGCGACCATCATCGGCACGCCAGCTCATACAGTACCCGCGCCGTAATGTGGCTTCGGGTGCGAGATCCTGAAGCCTCTGAGTAATATGATGTAGTCGCATTTTATGGTTTTGCAGAAAATGTAAAGCAGCAACATGCAAGTTATGTTGCAATTCATCCAGCCGTTGACGGCGCTGCAGCAGGAAATCGGCTGGGCGGCGCAGACCATAGCTGCTGCTTAAAGCGGATAATTGCTGACGCCATAATTGCAGTTTTTTATGACTACCGATATAGCAACGTTTATAAAGACCGAGTATCGTCTGCCTGAGATCGTCCCTATTGGGAGCAACCAATTCTGCTGCTGCCGACGGGGTAGGTGCACGAAAGTCGGCGACAAAGTCGCTAATCGTATAATCGATCTCGTGACCGACGGCTGAAACGACGGGAATTTTTGAATGAAAAATGGCACGCGCGACGAGCTCCTCGTTAAACGCCCATAAATCCTCCAGCGAACCGCCACCTCGGCCGACGATGAGGACGTCTACATCGCCATATTCATTGAACTCGGCGATGGCGCGGGCGATATCTTCGGCCGCACCCTCCCCTTGGACCAACGTCGGCCGCAGAATAATGCGCATATAAGGGGCCCGTCGCCGAATGATCTGCACCATATCGTGAACCGCCGCTCCGGTTGCAGAGGTAACCAGACCAATCTTTTCCACAAAAACCGGAATCGGTTTTTTATGCGCTTCATCGAATAGACCCTCTTCGTACAGACGCCGCTTGAGGCGCTCAAACGCCATTTGCAATTGCCCTACTCCGGCCGGCAAAAGGCGACTGACATCGAACTGATAATTGCCGCGTTTTTCATAAACACGTACCGTCCCATAGGCTAAGACCTGCATGCCATCCTGCGGGGTAAAGAAAAGCTGATAATTCCTATTTCGCCACATCACACAGGCGATCTGCGCCTCCTCATCCTTGAGCGAAAAATACATGTGCCCCGAACTGTGCTTGACAAAATTGGAAATCTCACCGCGCAACCACACCGGCGGAATCGAGGTCTCCAACAATTCCTTGATCTCCCGCGTCAGTTCGATGACGGTCAATGCGTGAGGCGATGTATCAATAGTATCCATACCTGAGCTCAAAGTGGAAAAGCAAAAGGGCTAAGAATAGTGTCTCAGCCCTAACGGTCGTATCATCGTAGTTTCTTTTTGTGCCTATCCTTGCGTAGACGTTTTTTACGTTTATGCGTGGCGATTTTATGTCTTTTGCGTTTTTTACCGCTCGGCAAACCTATCACCTCCTATCTGTCGACGCCATCAAGCCAAATGGATGATGACTATGCTGTGATACACCCGATGAATATATAGAAAAATTTTACCAAACCGTCTCGTGGGATACCAGCCCACCCCTCCTCTCATCAGCTGTTGATATATTTTTTCAACTCCTTGGATGGTTTGAAGGACGGAGTTTTTTGTGCTGCAACGGCAATAGTCTTTTTAGTGACCGGATTGACGATGGTACGGGCATTCCGTTGGATGGTGCGGAAATTACCAAAGCCGCGCAAATCCACCCGCTCTCCTTGTTTCAGCGCATAACTGACGGTTGCGATGAAGCCGTCGATCACCGCCTGGGTCTCTAATTTGGTTAACCCAGTCCCTTCGGCAACAATATCGACGATATCCGCTTTGGTCATGCCGAGTCCCTCGTAATTTAACCCTGCCTACTCAGCTCATACTTTGCCAACTTGATTGCCATCGCCCCCTAATGACAATGACTACAGTGATGAGAATGACAACTGGAACAGCTACTGCCGCTTGTGGAAGTACGACTGGTTTCGCCTCCCCCACCTTTTGCCGTAAAACCGCATAGGGACAGAATGCGTGAAACCTGCCTGCTACCACAATGAGTACAAACGACGTCCATTGCCGCGGACGATGAAATTAACTCCTCAAAAATGGTATGGCACTCATCGCATTTGAATTCATATATCGGCATAAAAACTCTACATTTTTCAGAAAATGAAAAATTTACATCTGAATATTTTAGTTAATATTTCAGTAAAATGCAAGATAAAAAATATATCTTCACGACTAAATCTGTAATTATGGAAGATACAGAATAGGATGGAAGGTAGTTGCTTATTGGGTGCTTTTACTCGAGCTGAGTAATTGTCGATAGATGGCGTCTATTTTTTCTGCGCATACGTTGATGTCATATCGTTCAAAAGCCAGTTTTTGGTTGCACTCAGCCATGTGCCGACGCAAGGCCTCCTCGCCGCTTAACATCAAGATCGCTTCGCTCAGGGCGTTTTGGTCGCCAGGCTCCAAGAGTAAACCATTTTCATCTACTTGTATCAAATCAGGAATGCCCCCAACCTTGGTCGCAATGACCGGTAAACCAGCGGCAAAAGCCTCAAGGATCACCAACGGCAAGACCTCTGCATAGGAGGGTAGGACCAAAAACCAGGCGTTTTTCATCCAGGCGCGTTTTTCCTCGCCGTGAAGTGGTCCACAAAACTGAAAACAGTCGGTCAACCCCAGCGAATCAGCCATGCGTCTGGCCTTTTCGATTTCGCCAGGTCCGATGACCACGCAATGTATATTCGGCTGCCGTTGCCTGACCGAGACCATCGAGGGAATGAGATCATAAATACCCTTGCGCTGACACACTTCGCCGATGAACAAGACCGTCGGTATAAGGGACTTTTGTTCCTCGCCGGTTGCATAAAAGGTCACATCGATGCCATTTTCGACTATGGCAAGTTTTTCTTTGGGCAAAAATTGGTTAAAAAACCGATACCAAGATGGAGATAAGGTCACGACACAATCGAAACGACGTAAATGAAATAGAATCAACTTTTTCGACACCTGGTTGCTCTCATAAATGAAGCGATCGAAAGAAGACCCATGGACGTGAAGAACCACCTTTTTATTAAAAAGTTTGGCGACGTTCAAATAGAGGCATTTCTCCCAAAAGGACATATAAGATGAGGTATGCAAATGCACCAAGGCCCAACGTCGTTGAGGAATAATGAGCAAATATTTTATGAAATAAAAAAGTGAATATGAAAAGCTAATCAATGTGGTAAATATATTTCGCTTGAAAGAGCGGGCATATCCCATTGGCGACTGGAAATGGGTCTTTATTCGACTCTTCGGTTTGGAAAGGTCAAAGTGTTTGACAGGCCACAACCGACACAATTTAGAGTGCAGTAATCCATCCAAAAAAAATTCAATGCCACCGATTTGCGGGGGCAATGGACCTACCATCAATATAAACTTTTTTTTACTCATACATAACCATTTTGCATAAATCGTGCCAATGAAGGATGCCATTTGCTGAATAAAGCGCTTGACTATTTAAACAATCTTTATTAAATTTAAAAAAATAATAAAAAATTTTCCATATCCTTGCGGGCGATTAGCTCAGATGGTTAGAGCGCTGGTCTCACATACCAGAGGTCACAGGTTCAATTCCTGTATCGCCCACAGAAAAGCCGATAACTTTATCGGCTTTTTTTTTCTTGCTTTAAACTTTATAATTATTATATTAAAATGTGTTTGTCAGGCATCTATATCTCGAACAACCATCTTTTACTGGCGAGGGATGTAAGAAAATAACGATCAAGTTCTAGAGTTTTGGTTAAATAATAACTTATCGAAAATAAACGATTCTCAACATCCCTTGTCCAAAAGGCATATCTCTTCAGTGCAAAAGTTTTATTAAGGTCTAAAAAAAAACAGGGGGTGACCTGTACTTTTTATACAAATGATACCCTGGCGCCACATATAGTCCCATGACTGCCTCAGACAGAGGTAGTAAGTGTAAAAAAGAGGTTACAATAAAAAAATTGTTTTTAGTTTGAGTTTATACTTGGTTATATAACCATATTCATTTGGTTATTTGACCATATTTGAACCATCCTTATATTACCAGATTAATATAATCTAATAATCTAAATTATTGTTTATTATTAACTTATTTATTTTTTTTATCTATGGCTAATTTTATGGCATAAAATTTGATAATATTTTTATAATTATTATCCGAGGAGAGGGTTTGGTTTTCTGTAAATTTTGGACCTTCTAAAAAGTACCATTTTTATCTTGTCCCTTTTCGACCCGAATTATAGCGAATTACTTTGATAGCGGAAATGAAACCAACATTAACCAACACATCAACATCCGTCATAAGAATATTCATCGTTCTGACTATTCTTACTGGGTTTTCGTTTTCCTCAAGAGTTTTTGCTCAAATCGAGTACATCTTCCTACCCCATGAGGTGGGGGTGAGGGCGGACAAAGGGGATGCTCGTATGCACGCCACGGTGGCGACTTTTCATGCCAATCAACCGGGTAACTATCGAATTTATGGAAAAGTATGGCTCAACAGCGGCGATGACCAACGCAACGAAAGTTTTTATCTTGATGTTCTTACGCCTTCGGCAAGTATTGCATTACCCAAGGACCCCAATGCAGGGCCACACAAAGTCGTTCCCGACATCGAAGGTCCTTCGCAATATATCTGGCGCGATTGTGGATTGTTCGAGCTTCCAAGCGGAGCCAACATCATCCGCATGCACCACTATGCCCATATTGCCGCAACCTATCCCCAATTTCTATTCGGCCCCATCACCACTCCCGAGAGCGTACGTCTGGTCGATTCGCTGAAAATTGTAAAATATGAACCAGAGATGGTCGATCTGGCTTTCGCGCTTTATGCCAAAACCGATTCGTTTACTATTTCACCTTACGACACAATAAAATGGGCCAAACCCGGAGAGAACATCGATTTCCACCTGAGTGTTACCAATCTCAGCTTACATACTGCTTACGATATTACCATAAAAAACATCGTACCAAAAAAATTTTTAATTACCAGTCATACTTTTACGCCTAACCTTCAAGTTGGAGATACTCTGTTCTTTTTTGTCGATTCTCTGAGTTCCTTCAATGCAATTCAATTCTCCTATAGTGGCTATTTACCCACAGACGAAGCAGAATATGACTCTCTTCTCATCAATCATGGCTGGGTTGAAGTAGCCAACGATCATTATTTAGAAAATAATTTTGACCAAGATACGGTGCATGTCTATCTTTCCAAGCCTCCGCTGCCACCAAACCACGCACCCATCGCCATCGACGATATCAACAACACCCTGGTCAACACCCCGGTCAGCGGCAATGTGCTCACCAACGACTTTGACCCAGACGGCGATCCGCTAACCGTTGCCAACGTGCCTGTTTTGCCGCCACAACACGGTTCTGTCGTCATTCATACCGACGGCTCCTTCACCTATACCCCCAACCCCGGATTCATCGGCAAAGACCACTTTCAGTATCGCGTCTGCGACAACGGCTCGCCTTCCCTCTGTGACTCCGCCACCGTCTGGATTCAGGTCATCGACAACTCAGCCCCCAATAACCGTCCCGTGGCCAACGACGACGCCCTACGCACTCTGGCCGATATCCCCGTCGCCGGCAATGTCCTGGTCAACGACTTTGACCCAGACGGCGATCACCTGACCGTTGCCACCGTGCCTGTTTTGCCGCCACAACATGGTTCAGTTGTCATCAACCCCGACGGCTCTTTCATCTACACCCCCAACTCCGGGTTCATCGGCAAGGACGTTTTCCAGTACCGCGTCTGCGACAACGCCCCCGAGCCCCTCTGCGATCAGGCTCTGGTCATCATCACCATCCTCCCTGACCAAAACGGTCCAGAGAACGATCCGCCCATCGCCGCCGACGACGCCTTTTTCACCATCATCGGCAACGCCTTCTCCGCTTCCCTGGCCAGCAACGACTTTGATCCCAATGGCGATGCCCTGGTCTATGACACCAACCCCGTCAGCGGGCCCTATCACGGCGCAGTCGTCATCAACGCCAACGGCTCCTTCTCCTTCACCCCAGCGCCTGGTTACATCGGCCCCGATCGCTTTGTCTATCGCGTCTGCGACAACGCCTCACCCGCTCTATGCACCATGGCCACCGCCTATATCACCGTGCTGCCGCTGCCTCCAGCTCCCCCCAGCAAGGCCTTTGACCTCGCCCTGACCTTTAACGCCGCCACCGACACCACTGCTCTGGTGAACGGCAACCTCGTCCCAGCCGTGGTCATGGGCGACGATTATCAGTACACCCTCACCATCGTCAACAATGGCCCGAGAACCGCCAAGGACATCTCCCTCTGGGCTACGGTGCCCGATTCGGTCAGCCTGAGTAATTTCTCCACGCCTCCAACGGCCACCAAAGCGGACACGGTGTTCTGGAGCGCAGATTCGCTCCTTGCAGGCCAATCCCTGGTGATTCAGTATCGTGCTTTGCTGGCGCCGACGCTGCCTTATGTACCCTTCCCCTTGCCGGCCTCAGCATGGGTCAGCGCCGTAAACGATACGCTTTTGGACAACAACTCGGCAGCGGTCACGGTCTATGGCATCGAAAGGCAAAAACCGCCGCTGCCTGAAAATCATACACCTGTAGCCATCGACGATATCAACAACACCCTGGTCAACACCCCGGTCAGCGGCAATGTGCTCACCAACGACTTTGACCCAGACGGCGATCCGCTAACCGTTGCCAACGTGCCTGTTTTGCCGCCACAACACGGTTCTGTCGTCATTCATACCGACGGCTCCTTCACCTATACCCCCAACCCCGGATTCATCGGCAAAGACCACTTTCAGTATCGCGTCTGCGACAACGGCTCGCCTTCCCTCTGTGACTCCGCCACCGTCTGGATTCAGGTCATCGACAACTCAGCCCCCAATAACCGTCCCGTGGCCAACGACGACGCCCTACGCACTCTGGCCGATATCCCCGTCGCCGGCAATGTCCTGGTCAACGACTTTGACCCAGACGGCGATCACCTGACCGTTGCCACCGTGCCTGTTTTGCCGCCACAACATGGTTCAGTTGTCATCAACCCCGACGGCTCTTTCATCTACACCCCCAACTCCGGGTTCATCGGCAAGGACGTTTTCCAGTACCGCGTCTGCGACAACGCCCCCGAGCCCCTCTGCGATCAGGCTCTGGTCATCATCACCATCCTCCCTGACCAAAACGGTCCAGAGAACGATCCGCCCATCGCCGCCGACGACGCCTTTTTCACCATCATCGGCAACGCCTTCTCCGCTTCCCTGGCCAGCAACGACTTTGATCCCAATGGCGATGCCCTGGTCTATGACACCAACCCCGTCAGCGGGCCCTATCACGGCGCAGTCGTCATCAACGCCAACGGCTCCTTCTCCTTCACCCCAGCGCCTGGTTACATCGGCCCCGATCGCTTTGTCTATCGCGTCTGCGACAACGCCTCACCCGCTCTATGCACCATGGCCACCGCCTATATCACCGTGCTGCCGCTGCCTCCAGCTCCCCCCAGCAAGGCCTTTGACCTCGCCCTGACCTTTAACGCCGCCACCGACACCACTGCTCTGGTGAACGGCAACCTCGTCCCAGCCGTGGTCATGGGCGACGATTATCAGTACACCCTCACCATCGTCAACAATGGCCCGAGAACCGCCAAGGACATCTCCCTCTGGGCTACGGTGCCCGATTCGGTCAGCCTGAGTAATTTCTCCACGCCTCCAACGGCCACCAAAGCGGACACGGTGTTCTGGAGCGCAGATTCGCTCCTTGCAGGCCAATCCCTGGTGATTCAGTATCGTGCTTTGCTGGCGCCGACGCTGCCTTATGTACCCTTCCCCTTGCCGGCCTCAGCATGGGTCAGCGCCGTAAACGATACGCTTTTGGACAACAACTCGGCAGCGGTCACGGTCTATGGCATCGAAAGGCAAAAACCGCCGCTGCCGCCAAAACCGCAGCCATATATCATCGCCATACCCGACGAAATAGAAGTAAGAGATCCAATAAGAATAAAAGTCATGGTCGACGTGCCTATTAGCAAATGGGATTTATACGTCTATTTTGAAGATGGTAGTATCGATTCGACCTATGCAGATCATTATATTTCTGAGACGGTATTGATCCCCAAACAATGGCATGATGTGGAACCTCTTTTCACCGACACCAATTTTAGAACAGTGGCTAAAATCGAGCGGATTCGTTTTCAACTGCGAGTAAAAGACTTTTATAACCAAGAGGGGACAGCGGAAGCGATCGTAACGGTCATCAGCTCCAATGCCATGTCTTTAGATCGGAATAGATTTCATCCTGAAATCGAGGATCCGCTTATCATTCATTTCAAGCTCAGTTCCAACAGGGTAGCGAAATTGGATGTTTACGATGTTGCTGGAAGGCATATCACGCAATTGACTGAAGGATTCTATCCTGCTGGTTGGAATACGTTTTCCTGGAATGGGCTCACCAGAAATGGCACCAAAGTTGGCAGTGGTGTTTATATCATCACTCTTCGCTCTGGGGAGTATAAAGATTGGAAAAAATGTATGATTGTACGCTGAAATGACGACAAAGAAACAGACATATCGGTTGCTGCGGGAGAACAAGCCAAGTGGGACACGGTTAAGATGGTTGGTGACTATTCTCCTCATTCATGTGATCGTGGTGAGTGCTCAGGTTCGTAGTGGAGCGGCATTTTTGAAAATGTCGCCGGGAGCGCGGCTGCAATCCATGGGTGGCTCCTATACTGGCGTCATTGATGAAATGCACGCCATGTATGCGAATCCCGCTGCAGGAGGATTTGTGCGCGAATGGCAATGGGCAGCCAGTTATACCAAATGGTTTGCCGATATCTACAATGCCTCTCTGCTCTATGGTCGAAAAATCCATACTCCGTGGAGCCGCAACACCCATTTGAACATTGGCGTTCAATATCAAGGTATGCCTGATTTCGACAGTTCCAATCATCTTGCGCCGCCGGTTTCTGCAAACGATCTGGTGGTGACTGCCAACATCGGTCAGCCCCTTTCTCTGGTGACAAGGAATCTCTCCATCGGTTCGAACGTCAAGTTTTATAACAGCAACCTGGCGGAATATAACGCGCGTGCATGGATCTATGATTTGGGTGTTTTGTACCGTACGCCTCGGTTTACGATCCAGCCGAATGGTCCATTTAGATACGGGATCATCTCTGCTGGGCTGGCAATTACCAGTTTAGGCAACGATATCCGATTCGTCTCTGTGGGCACCCCTCTTCCAAAAGCTTTGCGTGCAGGGCTGGCTTTTAATGCTGGTGCACATAATGGCTGGCATTTGCATTTAGCAGCCGATTATCAAAAACGTCGGGATGAAGGGGAAAATTTCGGCCTTGGTGCGGAGCTGACATGGCGACAGCGCTTGGCGATCCAGGGTGGCTATGATAGCAACATGGACTTGATGAGCCGCTATACCTTCGGCATGTCTTTTATATTAAATGATCAAGCAGCACCGCTCAAATCGGTCATCCCGGGTAAAAATGATGCCCTGCGGTTGGATATTGCTTCGATCGATGAATTGGACTTTTTCTCCAATACCTATCGCGGTACGCTCTCCAACTATCCCATCGGCCCAGAGAAATTTTCGTTTTCCCAGCCGGAGATTGGGGCTTGGATTTATTCCGATTCCGTCACCTTATCATATCATGCCAGTCACGATCCAGATCTCTTTGATGACCTGAAATATGCTGTGATCGTCGATCGCGACAGCAGTAAAATAGCGGAGTTAATCGCCGCGATTGACACGCAATTGCCGCGACTCTCCGATCGTGTGAACGATTTTCTTTTAGCGAAAAGCGACCTCACTAACACCGATGTCAAACTAAAGCATCTGCGTGGAGGTGATTATTACTGGGCAGTCGTAGCTTACGACAGCGATTGGCACATGCGTTTGGCAGCAAAAGGTGGCCGCACCATCGCCCATTTTCACGTGGCGATCATCGATGTGGCAGTGGATTCCATTGGTTTTGAATACAGTCCTTGGATCACCGTCGATGATTATCACGGACAATTGTATGTGACGGTGGTGAACCACAGCGAAAAGGATTTCAGGCACGTCTCCCTGGCTGTTACGGATTCTCTCGAACACAGCAGCAGCAAGCATTTGAATCAGCCTCTCGGTAACCAATCATATTTGCTACAAACCATTATTAACGACTTTAAAGCGGGGGAGAAACGTACCATAGAAATACCTTGGCGCACGTTGGACTTGGGGCGCCACGCCATCAGCGCCTTTATTGACGATGCGGATCTGATCCGAGAAGATGATGAGAGCAACAATTATCATAAAGAGATCTTTTTTACCATACCTAAAGGTTCTATCGCTTGCAAGGACAGTGTTACGGCGGTGAATTTTGCACGTCGTTCGTTCGATTTGCCGATCATAACAGAAGTTTGTTTTGACACACTGAGTGCCGAAGTCAGGCCGGAGTATCTGACAAAGAGCGTCATCGAACCGGTGTTGGAGACCATGTCCAGCCGATTGCGCGAGAATCCAGATTTAAAAATATCCTTACAGGGATTTGCGGACACTAATTCCGGTGAACTCGATGTAGCACTGGCTAACCGACGAGCTCAAGCAGTGAAGGACTCGATGGTGGCTCGTGGGGTCCATCCGGATCAAATTGATATCATTCCCGGCGAGGTTTTGCCTCGTCGTTACATCCCTGCCAATAAGCAAGATGCCCTCTGGGTTTTTCAGGAACGGCGATTCGTCAAAATTAGTGCCGACGATATCGCACAGAAGGTGCTATTCCAACCGATCACGTTTGTGGATATCGAGCATCTGGCGCTGCCGGTTACTTTTCTCTCGATTATCCGTGGATATGTGCCCATCAAACAAGCAGCTTTATTGATTTATAATCCCATTGTCCGCGATACATTGGATATTCGAAGGCGAGTTTCACGTGCCGACATCAAAGGCGATATCGATTGGCATCTTGACCAAAATCCCATCCTAGATATCAGCGAGTGGATAGACCGCAAAGCCAACTATGAAGTGAATTTGGTCGATTCTCTGGATCGAAGGTTCAAAACCAGGCCACGATCGGTTTTTCTCAATGCCAAGTCCTTTTTACAGGAGCACACCGTGGCGTTTCCGTTGCAGTTCGACCGCACCGACCCATTATACAATTTCTATTGGGCTAATATCTTTCAATTCGTAAAAATGATGATCAATGAACCACATCGCCGTTTCCGTTTCTTCGGCCATGCTTGTGCCATCGGCGCGGAGTGGTACAATTTGCGGTTATCGGAACAACGCGCCAAAGCTTTTCATGATGGCTTTTTGCAGTATACGCGTCAGAACTATCCGGAACTTTATGATACCATATCCAAACAGACGGAAGTGGCAAAAGGTTTTGGTGAAGCGCGTCCGATCGGTGTGTTGCGCAGCAGTGGTGAATTCATCCTCATTGGCGACAACAATATGCCAACTGGTCGTAAATATAATCGCCGCATCGAGATCAATTTTTACAGCATCAGAAATCTATTGACCAAATAAAACTCTTGACTATTAATATTTTTTTATTATATTATAGGCTGTGATCGCGGGGTGGAGCAGTCTGGTAGCTCGTTGGGCTCATAACCCAAAGGCCGCAGGTTCAAATCCTGCCCCCGCTACTATCCAAAGGGATCAACTCGGTGGTTGATCCCTTTTTCTATTTCCAAAAGCTTGCATCTCCCCCAGCCGCCATATGAAGCTTTATATCCTCTTCTCCGAAAACAAATAAAAATCAAGTCGTTTGCTATCTGCTGTATTATCGCTGCAATTGATAACCATAGAACCTCCAAAATTAAAGGTATCAAAGCCAAAGAGCTGACCCTTGTTACATTCTCTCCCAATATTTTTCCCTTTTAACGAAAAGTTATTTTCGTGCTACAGTATCCCAGATGCGCTATTATCGCTGATGGTGAAAAATGGGCAGACATCTCATTAAAAAATCATAATAAAAAATGAAACTTTTTTTATTTTTAAAAGTATACTGACTTGTAGTCATTTATTTAACTATATTATAATTATTTGATATGAGTCACATTTTTTGAATAAGACGAAGGGTTTGGTTCTGACAAAATAGCTCTGGGAGGTCTCCAATCCATGGGCATTGCCGAAAGAAAAGAACGAGAGAAAGAACAGCGTCGTGAGGAAATACTGGATGCAGCGCAAAAGATTTTTTTCACCAAGGGGCTACAATCCGCCACCATGGATGAAATCGCCGCCGCCGCCGAATTGAGCAAGGGCACGCTCTACCTCTATTTCAACAGCAAGGAGGACTTGTATCTGGCGGTTTTGCTGCGGGGGCTCCAGCATTTATCCAAGATGTTTCAAGAAGTGGTGGCAAAAAATCTGCCGGTTATCGAAACGATCAGAGAACTACAGCGTGCCTATGTGCTCTTCTTCCGTCGCCATGTGGATTATTTTCGCATGCTGGATTTTTTCGAGACACCGCAATTTCATAAACAGGTGTCGGAGGAGATCAAATTACAGTGCCACGCAGCTACCGAAGCATTATGGCAGATGGTGATCAAGGTCATCGAACGCGGCATGACACAGGGCATGATTAAAAAAGAAATGAACGCCAGACAGACAGCGGTGATGTTCTGGGTTTGCATCAATAGCCTGCTACGTTATATGGATCGTGACGATCATTTTTGGAAAGAAAAAATGGCCGTCGATTTACATGAAATGCTTGAGGTCTTATCCAATTTGTTGTTGGAGGCCATGCTCACTTCCAAAGGGAGGCGAACCATCCATCAGTCTCAATTAACCCCATCATGATTGTTTATCGTTAGTCACACCTGGATTCTGGGTTAGCTCGATCGTGGTGTTCATTAATTCCGCTATATAGGTGAATTAGATCGAGCTAAAGACAGTACTTAGCACAGAATCTGGGTCATATATGGATCGTTAGTATATTTTGATCTTGTCCATTTTATAAAGGAGAAAAAATTGAGAATTCTAAAAAATCGAACCTTTTGGTTGGCATTTTTAGTGATAGTGGTATTCATTTTAGTAGCGGCTTTCAGGCAAAAACATATAGCCGATACCCATCGCAACAAGTCCCATTTAGCGCCCACACCCGTCGCAGTGGAAACGGCGGCGGTGCGGCTGGAGTCCATAAAGGATCGGGTAAGCGCTGTTGGCGTGATCGAAGCCCTGCGAGATATAGTGGTGATTTCAGAGACCGCCGGCAGAGTAACGCGGGTTTACATATCCGTGGGAGACAAAGTGCGAGCCGGACAAGTGTTGGCACAAGTGGATGATGAATTGAAAGCCATTGCCGTCGAAGGGGCGCAGGCACAGTTACTGGCAGCGGAAACCAATTTGAAAAAAGCGGAAAAGGATGTCATCCGTGCAGAAAAACTCTTTGCCAGTCAAGGCCTGAGCGATACCGAATTAGAAGTCGCCCGGCTGGGTCTGCGGGCTGCTGAAGCCCAATTCAAGTCGGCGCAAACGGCTCTGCAGTATGCAAAACGACAATACGATGACACCAAAATAAAAGCCCCTATCGCTGGCATCATTGCTGCTAAATGGATCGAAGAAGGATCAATGGTTGCGATGGGTCGCGAGGTTGCTAACATCATCGATATCTCTCAGGTAAAGGTCAAAGTGACCATTCCAGAGTCTGAGATCAACAAAATCAGAAAAGGTCAAATAGTGGATGTGATCTTGGATTCATCGCCATTTCAATCATTCCAGGGTTATGTCTACAGTGTCAGTGCCAAGGCTTTCGGCAACAGTCATTCCTATCCCGTTGAAATATTAGTTGACAATGACCCTGCAAACACTCTCAAACCCGGTATGTTTGCCCGCGCCGAGATTGAGATAGCAGTAATCGACCATGCCTTGACCATAGCCAAGGAATGTCTTGTGGATGCTGATAGCGATCCTGCAGTTTTCGTCGTGGAGAATAACATCGCCCGTCGGCGCCCCGTGCAAATCGGTGTTCGCTCTGGAGATCGATTACAGGTTTTAGCTGGAGTTGCTCAGGGAGAAAGAGTCGTCACCTTTGGCCAGGATAAACTCAAAGACGGTGCCCTGGTGCAACCACGCTAATTGCAATAGTGATTCGTTCCGGCAAAAGTGGAGACGTGCATAGCCATCATTTTTATGAATACACTCAAATCCTCGTTTTTTGCGGTGTCATCCATCTCTATGATCATTGCTATAAGACGTCACGATGATAGTACCTGAAGGAGCTCTCATCGCTTCACCAGTAATGACCCGTTTCAGATGGTTCTCAAACACTCGAATTCTATGGCAATTATGCTTCTGAACATTAATCGCTCTCATCATTAGATGATGGGGGCGGGGTTCAACATGACATCAAACACAAAATTCGCGGCCCATTTTCAAAGAATTATGAAATCGCCTCTAAAAAGGTTGATACATTATGAACCGCCAGTTTCATCTTTTCAGTTTTATGTTTTTAGATCAATGCAAATGTGTCTAACTCAGAAATCTTGATCTCAAGTAATTATTTATCAAGGGAAGAATCAAACCATGACCATCACAGAGATTTCGATAAAACGACCCGCTTTTTTGACTATGGTTTTTTCCGCATTGGCCGTTTTGGGTATTTTTGGTTATAGTCGAATGGGGGTGGATCTTTTGCCGAAGATGGATTGGCCAATCGTGTCGGTGGTAACGGTCTATCCAGGGGCTGGACCGAAAGAAGTAGAATCGATGATCTCCAAGCCGATCGAAGAAGCCATCAGTGCGGTAGAGCAATTAGATAATGTCCGCTCTTATTCGTACGAAGGTGTATCCGTGGTTTTGGCACAGTTCCGTTTTTCTGCCAATCTGGATCAAGTGACCAACGAAATCCAACGTTGTGTTGAAGAGGTTCGCACGAAATTGCCCGAAGATGCCCAGCAACCGCGCATTCGCAAATCCGATTTAAACGCCTTTCCCATTCTCAGGGTATCGGTGACCAGCACCTTGCCACCGGGGGCGTTTTATCAATTCATCAAGAACAAAATTAAACCTGAATTGGAACAGGTGGAAGGGGTTTCCACTGTGACCATCGTCGGCGGCAGAGAACGTGAGATTCGGGTAGAAGTGGACAATGCCAAACTGAAGGCTTATGGCTTATCCTTGTTACAAGTAGCCCAGGCGCTTAAACGGGAGAATCTCGACTTTCCCATGGGCAGAGTAGAGGAACGCCAGAATCAATTCATCGTCCGATTGGCCGGAAAATTCCAATCGCTGGAAGAATTGGAGAATATCATCGTGGCAGCCACACCAGTAGGCGTGGTACATTTATCCGAAATTGCCAAAGTGAAAGACAGTTTTAAAGAAACCTACAACCTCAGCCGCTTGAGTGGTGAGCCCTCGATTACTTTGGTCATTCAGAAACAATCGGATGCCAATTCGGTCAAGACCAGTGACCGGTTGCGAGAGCGTTTTGCTGCATTAGAGAAAGAACATGGTGGGCACATTCGTTTTACCATCGCTCAAGATCTCACCGAGTTTACCCGTCAAGCCCTGGCCGAGGTACGCCGCGATTTGTTTCTGGCAATTTTGATGGTGGCCATCATACTGTTCTTGTTCTTACATAGCATGCGTAATTCCCTCATCGTGTTGTTGTCTATTCCGACCTCCTTGGTCGCAACGTTTTTCTTCACCTATCTAATGGGATTCACCATCAATTTGTTGACCGCGTTAGCACTTACGCTGGTCATCGGTATTCTCGTAGACGACTCGATCGTGGTCTTGGAAAACATCCATCGGCACATGGCCAAAGGCGAGAAACCCATTCCCGCTGCCATCAATGGTCGCAATGAAATAGGTTTTGCCGCGCTGGCCATCACCTTGGTGGATGTGGTGGTGTTCCTGCCCATCTCTCTCATAGGCGGATTGGTGGGACGCATTTTCAGCGAATTCGGCCTCACGATTGTCGTGGCGACCCTGCTTTCTCTTCTGGTTTCCTTCACGCTCACGCCGATGTTGGCCTCGCGTTGGATGCGGATCGTGGAGCATAGCCGTACGTCTTGGTTGGGAAAATTCATCAGTTTGTCAGAATCTTGGCAGAACCGGTTAGCCGCTGGTTATGGTCGGGTGCTCTCCTGGTCGTTGGTGCATCGCAAAACCATTCTGGCCGTGAGTGGTGGCTTATTGCTGATCAGTTTAGCATTGGTGCCTTTGGGCATCATCGGCAGTGAATTTTTCGTCGATGCCGACCGCGGTGACTTTGCCGTCAATATTGATCTGCCATTAGGGACGACGATCGATAAAACCGACGCCACTATTCACAAAGTAGAAAGTATCATCGCAGCGATTCCCGAAGTGCACTCCTATCTGGCAACTGTCGGCAGACAACAGACACTATGGAAAAATGCCGATCAGAGCCATGTAGGGCAGGTGCAAGTAAAATTAATCGACAAGCGCAAACGCAGTAAATCCACACGCCAGGTGATGCTCGAGATACAGGAGAAAGCGGCCAACATCCCTGGCGTACGCACCAGTTTTTCGATGATGGCGTTGTGGGGAGCAGCACAGATGGCACCCTTACAGATCGAAATTATCGGCAACGATCTGGACGAAATCGTCCGATTCTCGGAAAAAGTAAGAAAAATCGTATCGGAAACACCGGGTACCGTCGATGTCACTTCTTCTTATGAAGAAGGCAAACCGGAAATCAAAGTGGCAGTCGACCGGGAGAAAGCTGCCAAGCTGGGTTTGACGTTGGCGGAAATCGGCATGACCGTGCGCACTGCCATCGAAGGCGAAATCGTGAGTCAATATCAACAGGGGGATAATGATTATGACATCCGTGTGGTGCTGGACAAAAAAAATCGCATCCGCGCCGAAGATGTCGGTCGTATCAATCTCTTGAACCATCTCGGCCAACCAGTCGAACTCAGCCAGGTGGCCGCCATCTATTATGGCAAAGGACCTGCGCAAATTCAGCGCAAAGATCGTCAGCGCCAGGTCACTTTGGCAGCTAATCTTTCCGGCAAGGTGGCTCTAAGTAAAGTGACGGCAGAAGTCGACAAAAAAATTAAAGAGGAAGGGATCCCCCCAGGCATCGCTATTTTTTATAGTGGCGACGTCGAAAATATGCGCGATATGTTCCGTGATCTGGCTCTTGCGTTGACCTTAGCCGTGCTATTCGTATATATGATCATGGTCAGTTTATTCGAATCGTATGTGCATCCCTTCACGATTATGTTCAGCTTGCCCGTGGCTCTGGTCGGGGCGTTGGCGGGTTTGGCTCTGACCGGCTATACGTTGAATATGCTCAGCATGATCGGCATCGTCATGTTGATGGGATTGGTGACCAAGAATGCCATTTTATTAGTTGATTTCACCAACACCCTGCGCAGCCGTGGTTTGGCCATGCACGAGGCTTTGATCGAGGCCGGCAAGACACGACTGCGGCCCATCATCATGACCACCGCCACCATGATTTTCGGCATGATGCCGCTGGCTCTGGCATTAGGCGCCGGCGCAGAATTACGGCAGGGATTGGCGATCGTCGTCATCGGCGGCTTGACCAGCTCTACCTTACTGACGCTGGTTTTGGTTCCAGTCGTTTATACCTATGTAGAAGCCGCACGCAGCAAATTACCGGCACTATTCCAACGCGTCTCCTGGGCAGCAAAAATCCCTTTGAAAGAAAAACCAGTAACCATCGACAATTAAATCAAGGGGGGGCAAAAATTGCAAACTTTTTCCATAGGTCTGCACTGGAAGTAAATGGTGACGCTCGGCAGGAGATAAAAATTGCCATGAAGTAGAGTGCATGCAACGAATCATCTTTTTGTCGGATGCGCATGGTTTGTCCTCGAGAGAAGTGCATGCGACAAGACATCTTTTGCAGATGCTCTCCGTATTCTCCAACCTAAAGACGAAAACATCGTCAGAGACAATATTTTTAAGATGACGCCGAGCGTCTTTCTGTATCCATCGCACCGCAGAGTAATACAACAAAAAATCCGAACTCTTTCCTCTGCGGCTTCGACTCTTGATTCTCTCAACGCCTTGACCGCAGGACGGTGGTCGACACTCGATCAGTAATCCCCCAGCTTCGACTTTTATTCTCTCAACACCTTCACCTCAGGATGGTCGGCACTCGATCAATAACCCCCTTTCCGATTTTGTAAAAAGAGGGGGGATCCACCAGACTAGAAACTGATAACTCAACGTTATCAGCTTCTAAATTGGGCGATTGTTGCTCAAGAGCTTATTTGCAAAAGTCGAGAACACTCGCAAAATTAGGGTAATCGCTCAGTTTAGGTAGTTAAAAGATAGCTGCACACTCTGACCGGTGCCCATGAATCCCTATTTTACCAGAGCGATCCGCATGGTTTGTTGATAAGATCCAGCCCTGAGAACACACAAATAAATACCACTGCTTTGCATGCTTCCGCTTTCATCGCGACCATCCCAGATATAGAAATGACACCCAGGATCGAGAGTCTCGTTACATAACACCTTTACCGACCTGCCTTGCAGATCATAGATCAGCAATTCTACATGCTCGCGGATCGGTACCTCCACCACCAAGGTGGTTGTGGGATTAAAGGGATTGGGATAATTGGGACGCAACGACCATTCCCTCGGCAACTCGGCGCTGATAGCACTCTTTGCCTCGGTGATGATAATGCTCAAGTTCCATATAATCTTCACCGTATCCCATTGGTCGTACACCAATGCCTGAATGATGACCTCCCGCCCCAGTTGAGGCGTAGGAATCAAGGTATAACAGCTATCCGTACTACAAAATTGATTGTTCACCAGCCATAGATATTTCAAACTATCTCCATCGGCATCAAAGGCTCTGGTGATGGCAAATTCTGTGAATACAGTATGGCTGCTGGAAAATGTCGTTTGTTCTGGTACGAACGAAATGATCTGTGGTGGCTGATTGGGAAGCACTTGCAATGTAAATAGCAAGCTCGAAGTACCATCCACATCGGCCTTGAAATAGTAGGTGCCGCTTGAAGATTGACCTGATAGGTAGCAGGATGCCTCACCGAGTGAATCACTGAAAATGGGTTGCGGAGTGACGATGATTCCTCCATTGATCGATGTGAAATGAACGGCGGCACCTTCGACCGCATTATCGTATTGATCGAACAGTCTCACTCTCAACGGTTCCGAGGGTTTTTGCCCCCTGCGTACCGATTGGTTATCACCTCCAATTTTAATCAAATTCACTGGGGCGTCGGCCACAGCGGTGGCGTACACTAAAAGAGGGGCAGCATTTACATCGTTTGCCCTGACCAGTAGCACCTGATTACGCTTGCCAGCCACTTTACCCAATTTCCAGTTAACCAGCGCCACGCCGTTATGGTCGGTTTTCACCCATAGGCTGTCCAAATCATTGACCTTGCCTTTGCCTTCGATAATTTTGAATTGCAGATCATAGTCGGCAATGGGTTCCTGCGATTTGCTCAACACCTTCACGATGATGGGCTTTGCCAGCACCTGATTCACAACGCCTCGCTGGTCTCCTCCTTCTATGAGTGCCAGACTGTCTGCTGGTATGTAGACCTTCTCAAAGATCACCTCTGCAGCGGCAAGCGATACGTTCAAGCCTTTTACCCAGGCGTTGATAATTTTCCTCTCTGCTTTGGTGCTGGAGAGAGTGGCGGTTATTCGGCCTTGTGCATCGGTCAAGGTGTCCGAAACCATGAGGGTATTCTGGGTGCCGGTCACACTGATCTGCACAGTAAAACCCGCCCCTGCAGGTTGTTGCGAAGGATCCACCAAACTAACAGTGATTTGCGATGAACTGACACCATCCGCCAACACCGGCGTGGTGGCTGTGATCGAAGAAGCGGCACCATCGATGGGTTTGCCGGCATAATACCACACCGTTGGTGATCCGGTCAATTCTGTAGAGCCGTTAAAAGCCCTCGCACGCAGTCGATTATCGGGCCCTAAATAGGGATCCGTCGTCCAAAAAACCTGCGCCATACCGTAAGTATTTGTTTTTTCTATTCTTTTCAGCAATCCACGTAGATGCCCTCGACCGGCAACGATTTCGAATTCTACAGAATGGTCACTAATGGGATTACCAAAACGATCGGTTACTCGGACCGAGAAAGGCTCGGCGAATTCCACACCAGGAAATGGTGTCTGCTGATCACCGTTAACTTTTATGAGGTTGTAAGGAACATCAGCCCTCGCCACAGCTTGGAGTTCGAATGTCGTATCCACCGACGCGATTCTCAGACTCTGAGTCCCTGCTTCTGGCCCCAGAGTCCATTGAATGCCGACCTTGCCAGAGGCATTGGTAACAGAGATAACCTTGGATTGTCCATTGATCCATCCCGACCCTTGTATGATTTGAAATTCCACCTGATAGTCTTCTACTGCGACCCCATTTTGATCTACAGCTATAACTGTTATTGAATCGGGTAAGGCGTTGCCAACTATCCCGGTTTGATCAATTCCGCTGAGGAGGCTTAACCTTACTTTACGGGGTGGGATTGCTCTCACGGTGAGTACCTGATCGGCCTGGACATTGATGAGGTCGGTTGTTTGGCCGTTGGTGAATTGTACACGGACATCGCAGGAGGTACGGCCGGCCAAGCCGAAATGGAGGATATTCTCATTCTGACATAAGAATCCGAACGGGGTGCCGACTTGTTGAAAGCCGAGGAGGTGCTGGATTTCACCAAGGTGTCCGCTTTCATAGACCATCACCTTAGTTCCGATGCCACCGGCGTCGCCTCTTGGGCCAAAGCAGCGAATACGCAGGTAATGGTTATTGAGCTGTTGATCGTTACGCAAGAGATAATTTTGGCCACCAGCGCAGGTCAAATAGAAATCGAGGTCGCCGTCGTTATCGATATCAGCGCAAGCGCCGCCGCGCAGGTCGGAAGCCGCTACTTCCAGCCCAGAATTGAGCGCCAAGGTGAAATGACCGGTGCCATCGTTGAGATAGAGTTTAGGACGTGTACCTTTGTCAGCAGCATCATTTCGTAATATCAACATATCGGTATCGCCATCATTATCCACGTCGCCGAAAACCGCTGTGTAGGCACTGGCCAGCATATCATACTGTTCAGTGCGATCGGTAAAATAACCGTTACCATCATTGATAAATACGTTCATGCTCGGTAGTGGGGTATACAGCCATCCTTGTTTCATGACAAAGAGATCGAGGTCGCCATCGTTGTCGATATCGACAAACGCTGCACCCGTGCTGCGACCTCCAGAGGCAATCCCCCTCTCAACGGCCTGTTCCTGAAAATGACCATTACCATCATTGATGAAGAGCCAGTTCGAAACACTGGTTCCACCCTTTTGGCTGCGACAGACGTAAATATCCAGGTCGCCATCCGAATCGACATCTGCGCAAGTCACGGTTCCCCGGCCAAATTCCGAAACATTTTCATTCGTCATCTCCACCCCGCGGTTCTCGAGGGTAAAGGAACCATAGCCGTTGTTGATGTAGAGTCCATTGGGTCTGCCCACATTCACCACGAATAAATCCAAATCTCCATCTTTATCCACATCCAATGCCAGGCAACCATTTGTTTCATCCGCTGCTGTGCTGATGCCCGCTTGATTCGATACATTCGTGAAGACACCCGAACCATTGTTGAAATACAAGGCATTGCGACCATTGGGATCATTAGCAGATAGAGGTGAGTTGGCGAAAAAGAGATCCACATGACCATCGTTGTTCAAGTCAGCAGCCAAAATCCCCTTGGTGGCGCCGCCATCATTGAGCAGTGCTGCTGCGGCTCGTTCGTGGAATACGCCATTGCCTTGATTGAGGTAAAGTAAATCAGCGCCCGCCTGTGTTGTTCCACCGTCCCCGAGCAAGATATCCACATACCCATCCTCATCGATATCGGCGAAGGTGATTCCTTGTGCAAAGCCGGCTACAGAATGACCATTTACTCCAGCAGCAGCTGTGATATCGCTGAAGAGTACCGGTGAAGCCACCCTGGGCTCGGGCACATAAAGGCGCAGATTCGACCAAATGGGTCCAACCTGGGCGCAATAACCGTATATCAGATTATCCTTACCGAGGAAAATATAACGGAACGGCTCTATCTGTCCCGAAAAACTGCGAGTATCTCGGAGCACATCGTCAACAAAGACGTAAGCTTTCTTGGTCGTCCAGACGATCTTAAATTTATATACCCTATCTGTTCGCCATCTGGCATCGCGCATTACATATTCTTCATCACGCGATTCGACTCCTTTGGGTTGAGCCAGAAATTTGAATCCAATCAAACCATCCCCAGCGGAATATTTTGTGTTCTTTTGGGTTCGGATATTGATCCACGAGGCTGTGGTATAGAACACCGATTTATCAGCTTCTGGTCGCGACCAGAGGTTGATGATGTGTTGCTTTTCTTCGCTGGGGTCATTTTGATTCCAGGGGTCAAAGTTGGTCAAAGAGACTTCCAACGTACCCTCGAACGGCAAATCCTTTGGTAAGGTGATAAATAGCTGACTATTGCGGGTTTTGGTTTGCCAACCCCAGCCAGGCATGAACTCTCCCTCAGTATTTTTTAACCTGCCTAAAGCTGTCGAATTTCCATTATCGAGCGGATCAAAATAGATTAATTTGGTATGCTGCGGTTGGGAAAAAAGAGAATGCACGGTAAACCCAATAAGCAGTAAAAAAGTACAAAAAATAACTCTTTTGTAAACCATTCTTTTTCCTTTCTGTAATGGATTCCATTCTTCGAACCATATGCGAATGATTTATTTAGATCGATTCGGATACTCGTGTTCTGGAATAAGTATCGCCACAAACTCGATCTCATATGCCCATTGAGTGGGTTTGAAAAACTCGACGCACTTGTTAACGCCAAAACCTGGGAATAAACCCATTTTTCCCAAGATTACAAGAATATACTAAATTTTTTGATCATTTTGTAGTATTTAAATCACACTTTCATTTTTTATGTGCCAAAAACGGAATTAGATACTCATCCGCAAAAATCAGAAGAGAATAAAAATTATTTCAATTGGTATATTTTTGATCTCTGATGCGATCATTTTTTCTAGCAAAGTGGTCAGGGGAAATTTCACTTTGATCAGCTCGAAAAATAGCAAATTATGCCATCAGGGAAAAGACGATTTATTCACCACGGATATTTCGGATAAAGATAAGGGTTGTATTTTTTTTCGTGTCCGATAGTAGTGGCGGGGCCATGGCCAGGTAAAACCTGAGTCACATTTGGTAGCGGCCAGAGTCTTGTCCGTATCGACTCTAATAATTTGCAATGGGAGCCCCGCGGCAGATCGGTGCGGCCAATGGCTTCATAAAACAGTGTATCTCCGGAAAAAAGAAAGCCGTTGATCAAAAAACAGATGCCTCCTGGGGTATGTCCGGGGGTATGGATGATCTGGCCTTTCAAAGGGCCGATTTGCAGTTGTTCGCCATCCTCCAGCCATCGGTTGATCTTGAACGCTTGTGGCCGCGGAAAGCCAAAAAAAGCGGCCTGAATAGGAATGCTGCGGGCGATCAAGCGTTCATGGCGATGAGCCACAATGGGTGCCCCGGTGACGCGATGCAATGCGGCCGCTGCACCCACATGGTCGAAATGAGCATGGGTCAAAAGAATGTAAGCAAGTGCATATTTTTTCTCTTCTAAATAGGCGAGCACCGCCTCAGCATCATTGCCGGGGTCGATGATGATGCCTTCACGATGATCACGACTCCCAATAAAGTAACAATTCGTCTGTAGAGGTCCTACCACCCATTTTTCCAAGACCATTGCCGATTTTTCATCGTCCATACTGCCTGCATCCACTTCCAGATGATGTTCCATAGTCCCTTTCAATGATTTGCTGGGTATACTATTATTCCAGTACTTTCTCAGCAGCCCTAACCGCGAACGGTGTCGGTACCTTTCAATGATCTCTTGTGTTTGCCATTCTTACCATGATCATCAGAATCTCTACTCCCCCCATTCTATAATAAAAGTCTAAAAGCATCCAAAAACATCTCCTATCGAGGGGGGTCAGCGACGAGATGTACTAAATTACCATCCTCGCAATGATTCAAATACAACAACTCTGATTTAAAGCTCTGGTTTTCTAAATGCAGGGTTCCATTTTCAGAGAAAAATTTTGTTTTTACATCCGTATTATCGCACTATTAAGAATTTGATGACGCGTTGGTAGGTATCTGCGTTCAGGCGGCAAAAATAGATGCCGCTTGGCAATAAGCGGCCGGCATCATCCGTACCATTATATTGCAATTGATATAGGCCCGGCAACTGTCGTCCTATGAGCAGGGTTGCCACTCTTTGTCCTCGTAGCGAATAGACGGCTATTTCTACGGTGGTGGTTTGTGCCACCCTCCAGCGGAGTTGCGTGGATTGATTAAAGGGATTGGGATAATTTTGTTCGAGTTGAAAATCGGTCGAGAGGCGCTCTTCGCTTATTTGCACAGCGACCCACCCACCCATGCGATAGCTCTGACTCTGCATCGGTCCGAAATCATTTTTGCCGATCTGGATATCCGTTTGAAATTGCGATGAAGTCAAATATCCCCCTGTGGTTGTAAAACCATCCCTTTGTAGGCGGTAACTCCCTTGAGCATAGCCGAGGGTGAAAACAACGAAAATGAAAAAGATAACCCCTCCCATAGGAACCTTGGATGTTCGTTTCATTGCCAAAAGAGGTATTTCATCAAGAGATGCCGGGTTGAAAACCGGAAAGATTTTAGTGCAATTTATCGTCGATGTCATGGTCAACTCCCAGCGCTGGTTTACATCAGCCCGACGAGCACTTGGATCTGACCTTCTCCAGAACTCCACCCTTCCAAGGCTTTGCCGAGGATTGTGCCGGTTTTGATTTCCGACGCTTTCATGGCATGACCTGGTATATGGGAAGTCGTCAGCAGATCGCCTGGTTTGATGGCACCGCCAGCGGCTGTTACTTTGCAGGGAACGATGCCACTGAGTGCCAGAGGATGACCACCGACAATCAGCGTACCCACGAGCAGGGTCGGGTTTGTGGAGATGATGCCGGCGACGCGAGTGTCGTACGTCTGGGTGCACTTTTTGACGCGATATTTTCCACTCTCATCCACAACCACTACATCCCCAGCTTGTAAATCCACATCACCCTGGAGGTTTTCGGCGACATCCCCCCAACCCCCATTGGTGCAGAATGCTCGACCCTCCACATAGAGGGCATAAGCCGAAGGAGAGGGGGTTGGCCCGAGGCGGGCATGGACGCCATAGAGGTTGCCTTGGCCCAGCACCCCGGTGACGGAGCTGAGTCCACGTACACCGAAGCGGTAGCCGTTGCCTTCAATGCCATAGGAATAATCGGAAATAGCTAGATTATTGATCGAAACAACAGCGCCATTTGCGTTTGCTTTTTCAACGGTTAGTGCTGCGGGAAAGTGTCGGCCGGCCAAGGCGTTGTCATCGATTTTCGCGGAATTGACGGCGTTATTGGCAATCATATAGCCGCTGACGCTGCCAGCGACATTCTTATTGGGAAATCGATTATCATAGGCTGCGCCAGTGCGATAGTCTTCTTCCAGGCGTACAGTTACGTCCCCCGAAAGGCCTGAACCAACGGTGGTGATACCGTGGCTGCCAAACACCGCGGTGATATCGCCGGCGGGAAAAGCTAAATCTGCTGCGGTTATGGTGCCATCCTTGATCATGGTGCTGGTGATGCTATTGGCCTCATCGCGGCGCACAAAGCGGCTGTCATAGGCAGAACCGTCGCGATAGCCAGGTTCTAACTGCAGGTGGAGATCACCACTATAGCCTCCGCCGATGATGCCACCCGAGGTGGTCACAGCTGTGATATCGCCCAGAGCAAAGCCAATATCTTCTTGCATGATGCTATGATCCTTGATGTCGGCGCCGGTGATCTCGCCATCTTTGATCATCGCACTGGTGACGGCATCGGCCTCCCCTTTGCGTACAAAACGGTTGTCATAAGCTATACCTGTCTGGTAGTTATTATCCAAACTGATGGTAAGCGCGCCACTGGAGCCACCTCCACTCAAGCCGATGCCGGTATTAATCTGGGTGATGGTACTGACGGGAAAGGCCATATCGGAGATTTGAATGCTATTGTCTTTGATATTGGCAGAAGTGATGGTTTCTTCGCGAATCATCGCTCCACTAATGGCTCGGGGCTCCTCGCGACGGACAAAGCGGCTATCATAGGCTTGACCGTTGTAATATTCCGGTGCCAAGGTTACTGTCACTGATCCGCTCAGGCCTCCGCCGGCTAATCCCGGGCCCGCCTTGACTTCAGTAATGGTGCCAATGCCCATCGAAAACCCGAGATCTTGCGGTTGAATGGAGCCATCGGTGATCATTTCGCTGGTAACGGTGTTATAGCTATTGCGCGGCACATAGCCGGCATCGATCTGGAAGCGATCATAAAATAAATCGGCTTTCTTTCCGCCTAAATAAGCGGCGCTGATGTTGTTTTTACTGGCATCATCTGCCTGAGATCGCAAGTAGAAATAATCGAGCGAATAATTTCCCAAGGCGCCGGCATTTGCGGCATACATAGCCATGGGCGCCAATAGCACCTGTTTGCGCGGCGAGAGTTTTTCGCCATTCAATACAAGCTCTATCCACCGATCACTGCCGTCGAATAAAGTTTTTGGAATGGTTGCCAACCGTCCCAACTCGGCAGTAAAATAGCCTTTCTCGACGTCGATGGTCAAATCCTCCTGCCATAATTTATTGCCGCCACTGGCCGCCGTCCAAATGCTCACACTCGCCGGTAAAGAACCAGAAATGGGATTGCCGGACGCATCGGTGAGATATCCTTGATAAGCCATGATATAACTCAGCGCCGCGGGTGAGGCAACGGTTTGCTGAAGGTGATAGCTTGCAGATGCTGCGGCAGAACTATCGGCTGCCTCTATGGGTTGCGCACTGGTCTGCTGCAAAACCAAACCGGACAGTAAAGCGAATATCAAAAGCAGCAAAAGCTTTGCACGGTTCATGTTGCCATTTCCTCCTCTTGGGGATGTTGAAAAATAGAATATAAAAGAACAACTGCAAAATTCATAAACTCACCGCTAGGTGTTAACATATAAATTTAGCAATCCATATATCTCGGACTGAAGATACAATCCATCAATTTATTATACATGCTCAAAAGAGAATCTGCAGAATAGATGTTCGCTACGACTAATAAATGTAAGGAATCAGCTTCCATGTTTTTTTTGTATATTCCTCCCATGCCTCTCTGAACTCTCGATGCATCATCCTTTCTTCGTCAATTATCCTCCAGAGCAGAACGATTATCGTAGCGATGGCTAGCATAACAGCTATGCCCGCATTAAACACCAGAGAAATGCCCGCCATAAATAATATAATACCCAGGTAGCGCGGATGCCGTACTACACTATAGATGCCATGGGTGATCAGTCGATGGTCTTTTTGGATGGTAACCTCGAGGCTGAATTGGCGGCCAAGATGGAGGATCGCTAGATTCATCAATGCGTAGCCCCCGATATTAAGCATCAGGCCGAGCGGTCGTATGATAAAATCATGGCCGACGACGAACAAATGGCGGCTGTCCGAATAAGGAGCCATCAGCACGATCGAAATAGAGATGATCTGGAGAAACAGGATCGTCCATTTCTGTCTGTTTAATCGCTTCACTCCCGACCCCCTGCCTCGTCCCTCATTGGGTATATAAAGGACGACCAGAAACATCATCAAAACCATGCTCACAGCATACAAAAGCCGGAAGGGATTGTGAAAAAAGCCCCGAAAATCGACGCGACCCCAGCCGATCAGCGGCAGCCCGATGAAGATCAGCGTTCCGATGGTGAAAGATTGTAGCTTGCGTAAAATCATCATAATGGCCTGAAGTTATTTATACCTAAATTGAGCGATGCATCTGGACGCACCTGGAAGGTTCGGTAATTTTTAAGCACAAATCGCTCAATATAGATCATATTATAATCAGTTCCCTCTGCGGCTCCGACAAAAATTGACAACCAGACTCCGTCACCAACACGATCTCCTCGATGGTGACGATACCATGGCCAGCCACAGTTAGTCGGGGTTCGATGGTATAGACCTGTCCTGCTTCTACTTTCAAGAACGGCAGGGATTTATAGCGATCCCATTTGGGGCACAGCAGTCCGGCGCCGTCGTGGGCGTTACGGCCGACCTGATGTCCTAAGGCATGGGGATATTCCTCATAACCGGCTGCCACGATGTGCTGCCGCGCCACGGCATCTACGGTCCACCCTTCGACGCCAGGTTTGAGCGCAGCAGCCGCCAATTGTATGGCCTGGTAAATGGTATCAAAGCCCTTTTGCACGGCTTCGGGAGCATTGGTTTCGTTCGGCCGTTTGAAATACCAGGTACGCTGCAAATCAGAGACGTAACCTTTGACGCGCACACCAAAATCGATGTTCATCAGATGCCCCGGCTCGATTTTGCGGCCAGTGGGGCCAGCGTGAGCACCAGCGGTATCTGGCCCTGTGAAGACTGCCGGACAGTGTTCCGGCGTCCATGCTGGTGTCAGTCCTTTAGCTTCCATGCGCTCGGTGATAAATTTTGCTACCTCCTGCTCCGTCATACCCACCTTGGCAAAACGCGTGACCTGGTCAAAAATATCCAATGTCTCGCGGATGGCAGCTTTGATATTTTCCACCTCCGCCGGTGATTTGCGGCCGCGCAGCGCCGCCACGATGGCTTCACTCGATCGTAATCGGCTGGCATAAGGCGTGTCACGTAGATATTCCATCAAGGTCAAATACATACCATGCGTCAGGCCATCGGCCATGACGTCGCTGGCGGAGTAATTGATGGCAACACTCGCCGGATCGAGCTCCTGCAAAAGTTTCAGCATCGGTTCGCGCACCGAGTCGCGATAGCCGATCACTTCGTATTTGGCATGATCCTTCACTGTTTGCATATCCAAGCTGCCGACGATGGCCACGACACGGCCAGTTTTGCTGATGGCGAACACCGATGGCCATACCACATGGGTGCCTAAAATCAAATCCAATACCGGATCAGGTGTGGCGGAAGTTTCGCGTGCAAAAGTGAGCCAAAGATCCACCTCTTTTTCTTGTAAAATTTTAACTGCCTGATCGATTTTTTCGTTTACCATAATAAACCTCATCTAATGAGTTCATGAAATCACGGAAAAAATGATAAAATAATTGGCCCTTCTATGTTGGTATAACGCCATGATTCGCCCCATCCAATACACATCTGTAACATCCCCATTGATCATAGGCTATGACAAATTTCTTCCCAAAAACAGCATTTTTGGGTTGAGGGGATGTAAATCATTTATTTACATCCAGCGGATGCACTACAACCACTTGTACACCCTCTTTGGCTGGAAGGATCGCGGCGCTACCCAATACTTCTGAAAAAAAGGTAAAGTTGTAGGGTGCACCACTGCCGAAATCCAAATCAAGCACTGGCATGCGCGTTAAATTGGTGACGATCAGTCCTTGCAGTGGATGCTTAAGATGCACCCTCTGCAATGCCGTGATTCCCTGTTGATCGCGCAATCCATCCAGCGTCTGCAACGACCTCATGGCATACGCCTCATTAACAGCCCGTGTGGCACGATGCACCAATAAAACCAGTTCTGCCAGCGGTTGCTGTAAAAGTTGCTCCAAACCGATGCTCGCTGTAGCAAAACAAACAGCGCATCCGAAATAAGTTTTGGGTAGGGTTTTCACCACCCGACGAAAATCGACTGGACAGGTTACAAAAGTCATCGGGTCATCCGCTCTTTGGCACCATAAGGGTAGATATTTTTTCCAAATAAAAGCGACGATATAATCGTTTTCCGATAACAAATAGTGGGGGTACTCTTTTTTTATCTGCCCCAATTGAGCCGTCAACTCTTCTTTGACGATGAAAAATCTTTCTTCCTTTACTGTGCCATTTGCAACCGACCGCAGTTTATGGTCATAAAAGAGCCCACAATCTTGAAGAATTTGTTCCTCGGTGATCTTAGTCTTTACTGTTTGCAAGGATGTCAATATACCCTGGCGATCGAGACTGGGTAATAAAATTCGATCACCGCGGCACAGTCGTGCCCAACTCGAGAAGAAATGGAAGTAACTGAAACCATCGACAAGGGCGTGGGCGATACTCAAGGCCAAAACCGATCCGGTGGGCGTCTGCGTTAAGGTGATGCGACATAAGGGTTGATCAGGTTCGGAGACAACGGGTAAAATAAAATCTCCTATGGACGTTATCTGTTCCAAGGGAACGTCTTTGTGTTGCACACTGAATTGAAGACCATTCGGCGCAAAACGGAATTCATATTCTTTTCGATTCTTTTGTGCTATCATCGTTTGCAGTGGAAAGTAGGCAAGAGCCTGTTGTAGACCCTGGTGGAGAACATCTTCATCTAACCAATGAGAGAACGCCACCGCAACGGTAATGGGCTGCGAGCCTACTCCCGTGAAAAGATAGTCTATAGGTAAAAAAGGAAAAGTATGCATAAATAATGGCTGTTACCTGGGATAATTCTTATTTTTTTCCTGCTCGGATTCAGGATCTATCATGTTTTGGAACTTTTCTCAACCGCTTTGGTGCAGACAACATTTTTTCAGAAAAAGATTCTTGCTCTACCCTCCTTTGGAACTCTTCTCACCCCACTTTTGAGGCAGGAACAGCAAATTTTCCGCGAACAGCTCTTGAAACATGGGATGGTTGGCTATTTCCACATATTCGACTTTATCTGCAAGTTCTTTTGCCCGTTGGCGTTCCACGGTCGATAGCAAGGCCAGTTCGGCCCCTGCTGCAGCGGCATTGCCGATGAAGTGAATTTGCGATTCAGACACTGGTGGCAGTAATCCCATGGCCAGCGCCATATCGGGGCGGATGTACTGTCCAAAAGCGCCGGCTAAATAAACAGCCTCTAAATCAGCGGCGGTAATATCGGCCTGCTGAAGGAGAATTTGAGCCGCTGTGGCAATGGCACTCTTGGCTAGCTGCGTCTCACGGATATCCTTTTGCGTCAGATAGACCTCGGTGTCGGATAAAAACACCACAGGGAAATCTTCCGGATTAATGGATAATTCCGGAAAGGACATTTTCGTCGTCACCAAGGGGTGCTCGGGTATGAGCCGCCCCGTTGGATCCATGGCGTTGGCCTGCAGCAAGGAACCGATGGCATCCATAAGAGCCGAGCCGCACAGGCCTATCGCCTTGCCATCGCCGATCACGCGAACATTTAAGCGATTGTTATGCCAGAAGACCCGCTCGATGGCGCCTGTGGTGGCGCGCATGCCTTTTGAAATATGTGCGCCCTCAAAGGCGGGCCCGGCCGCCGCCGATGTTGCCCATAGTCGTCCCCGGTGACATAAGATCAGTTCACCATTGGTGCCAATGTCAATCGCTAACCAGGTTCCCTGCAACTTGTCGGCTAACGTCAGCAATACCGCGGTAGTATCCCCGCCGACGAAGCGACCAATCGCTGGCAACACCTCTACTATGCCACTGGGATGGATGTTCAGCTTCAAAGCCTCTGCTGAAAAACGGAGTGGCGCCCTGAACACGGGTACATAGGGCATCTGCGCTAGGTAGCGAGGGGAAACTCCCAGCAAAAAATGCTGCATCACGGTGTTGCCAGCAACCACCAGATGATAGATTTGATCTTTGGCTATATCCGCTCGATCACAAAGGCTGGCGATCATCTCATTGAGATCGGTGATAGCGGCCATTTGCAGTTTCTCTAACCCTTGGCGATGTTGATCGGCATAGCCGATGCGGGTGATCACATCCTCCCCGAATGACCTCTGAGTGTTGAGACGAGCCTCCACTGCCAAGTTTCGCCCCGTAAAGAGGTGAAATAGTTTGGCGACGATGGTGGTGGTACCCAAATCCACCGCCAGTCCATAGGAAAGCTGCTGTGTGTCTCCTCTTTCGAAATCGAGCAAGCAGTGTTCGAAAAATACTGCGGTGCCAGAAAAAGCCTCCTCGCGTAATTGCTGGGGCAGGCGCTGTAATAACGACAGCGGAACTTGGATATCGTCTATTTTTAATCCCAGCGCTTTCAGTAGCGATTCCAGGTCAGCGCTGTTTTCCGCAAGTTGCGGTGGTTGCAGCTGCACGTATTGTTTTCTCACTGCCGGCTGTGGCGTCAACAATTGGCGCAGGCCGTGCACCAAAATTTCCGATTTTCCTTCAGTAAATGTTTGAGGGATTTCTATCTCACAATCATCTTCGATTACAGCTTTGCAGGCCAGACGGAATCCCTCTTTTATCTCTGTTTCCGTTAACCATTGTCGATCAGCTGGGGAGGGCAAGGCCTTCCCTCTTCGGATGCGAACACGGCATTTGCCGCACAAACCAATACCGCCACAATAGGCGTTCAGGCCCAGACCCGCCTGACGAACGCACTCCAGCAGATTGCTACCCTTCGCAGCAGTGACGCTGACGCCGGAGGGATACCATGTGATATGTATTTTTTCCTGATCTCCGCTCACGGTTTCCTTTCATCCGACGGATAGGGTTTTACGTGTTTGTAACCTTTTATCTTTGATCGCCTCAAGCAGATGATAAGGTATGGGGATGATTCCGAGCATGATTTCTCCGCGGCGTCCGCCGTGACAATCCGATCCACCGGTCTCCAACAGTCCATTCTTGCGGACGATTTCCTGGTACATTTCGGTCATCATCGGCAGATGTTTGGGGTGAAGGGTTTCGATGCCATCCAATCCCAGGCGGATAAGCTCTTGAATGGTATCGAGATCGACGCCTGTGCCTGGATGGGCTAAAAACGCCAATCCGCCGGCGTTGTGGATCAATTGGATAGCCCTTTGGGCGGTCACATTTTTTTTGGCAATATAAGCAGGTCGATTGTCGCCAATCCACTTCTGAAAGGCCTCATTGTAGGAAAAAACGACCCCCTCTTCCACTAAAAGATCGGCAATGTGTGGCCGGCCAAGAGAGCTCAGACCAGCCTTGCTCTTGAGGAGATCGAAGGGGATATGTATGCCCAGTCCGTCTAGTTTATGCAGAATTTGCAGGGCGCGGTTTTCGCGGTGGCGACGAAACTGTCGAGTGAATTCCAACAGCTCTTCATTCTCCGGATCGATGTAATATCCGAGGATATGGGTCTCAACCTCCCCCTGGATGGCGCTGATTTCGATGCCAGGTACAATTTCCACATCGTTTTCTTTCCCAGCCTTCAAGGCGGCTGGCAGGTTGCGGATGTCGTCATGATCGGTGATGGCAACAGCTTTGAGTCCCATAAGCCGTGCCGTGGCCACAATTCGATCTGGCGTCCACAGACCATCGGAGTAATTGGAATGAATGTGAAGATCAATCAAAGGTTTTTGTGCCAAAACAACAATTTCTCCCAAAACAATAAAATCATCGCCTCATCCCTAACCAGCCAGATCACGTTGAGGCAGGGTTTGTTTTCTCTTTTTCTTTTTATGAACGACAGCGGAAACCCAAATACTCACCTCATAAAGTACCACCAAAGGTATTGCAAGCATCACCTGCGTAAAAGCATCCGGCGGTGTCAAAATAGCCGCAACGATAAAAATGATCACGATGCTGTAGCGTCGTTTACTGCGTAGGAACTGGGGAGTCAACAAACCAATGGTAGAAAAAAAATAGGACAGCACCGGTAATTCGAACACCAAACCGAACACTAACAAGAGGGTGACGACAAAACTGAGATATTTTCCGATGGTGATGTTGGCAATGAGGTAATCGGTCTGAAAACCCAATAAAAAACGCAAACCAAAAGGGATGATCACAAAATATGCAAACAGAGCTCCAAGAACAAAGCAAATGACTGTAAAAAAGGCGATGGGAACCACCAGCTTCCGTTCCTGGGCATAGAGGCCTGGTAGAATAAATTTCCACAATTGAAACGACACATAAGGCAGGGCGACTACCAGGCCGGAGTAACCAGCCACTTTGATATAGGTGACAAAGGCTTCTGTGGGAGATAAAAATATCAATTTCAAGTCACTGGGCGCTGGTTTGATCAAGATGTTGATGATATCGCGAGCAAAAAAATAGCAAGCAATGGCGGCGACGACGATAGCTATGAGACTGCGGATGATCGTCCAACGTAATTCCTCCAGATGATCCAAAAAAGGCATGCGCGCTTCATCATCTGGTTGTTTTTTTTTATCTTTCTTTTTCATCATCGTTAAACTATATAAAAATGGCGGGTAATATGTAAGGGTGATTGCTTTCACTCGTACACACAAAATTCCGCCATCAGTGAGGGCAAGACAGGCTCTACATCAGCTTGAGGCCGGAAAAACCCAAAAAGGCAAGGGCAATAAGACCCGCCATGATGAAGGTGATCGGGATGCCGCGCATGGATTTAGGCACATCAGCCAGTTCCAGCTTTTCGCGGATACCTGCCATTAATATCAACGCGATAGTAAACCCGATGCCGGCCGTGAAACCGTGCACAATGCTTTCGATAAAATTATAGTGGGCTGCCACATTCAACAACGCCGCACCTAAAACCGCACAGTTGGTGGTAATCAACGGTAGATAAATGCCCAACGCCTTGTATAGTGCAGGACTCAATTTTTGCACCACCATTTCAACAAATTGCACCAGACTGGCAATGACCAAAATAAAGACGATGGTATTCAAAAAAGTCAGATCCGGCGGTTTCTGCAGCGAAAACAGATGGAAAAAGAGATTGGCGTTGGTTGGCGCTAAGAAAAACGTATAAACGAGCCAAGTAACCGTCGATGCCAAGGTCAACACAAAGGTGACAGCCATGCCCATCCCAATCGCCGAATCCATCTGGCCGCTGACCCCTACATATGGACAGATCCCGAGGATACGCGAAAAGACAAAATTATTGAGAAAAATAGCGCTGACCGCGATAATCAATAACATGCGCAGTTCCATAAGAACCTCTCTAAACCCACATCATATGATTCCATGCCCTTGCCTGGGAATTCACGATTGTTACCATAAGAGTCTTTACTTGCTCCTCATGGTGTTTGTTTGCGATTCTCCAGCCACTTGAAAAAACCCAAAAGGAAACCAATGGTCAAAAAAGCGCCCACCGGCAAAATCATGACCAATACCGGTTCGAAAGAGGCACCGAAAAGCGGTATCCCCAAAAAGGTGCCATTGCCGAGAATTTCCCGGATGCTACTGATCACCAATAACGCCAGGGTAAAGCCCAATCCCATGCCCAAGCCATCGGCGATGGAGGCAAAAACTGTGTTTTTACCGGAAAAAGCCTCCGCACGGCCGAGGATGATGCAATTGACCACTATGAGCGGCACAAAAATACCCAAGCGCGCATACAAATCCGGAGCAAATCCCGCCATCGTCAAATCGGTGATGGTGACGAACGTCGCAATGACGACAATATAGATGGGGATGCGAATTTTTTTCGGTACCGCTTTGCGTAAGAGGGAGATGATCGTATTAGAACAAACCAATACAAACGTTGCGGCCATACCCATCCCCAGACCGTTGGAAACACTACTCGAAACTGCCAAAAACGGACAAAGCCCCAACGCCTGCTTGAAAATTGGATTTTGATTATAAATTCCTTTAGTAAATTCTTTCACCAATGACATGTTCAGCGCTCCGTCGCTAAATGGGTTTGCAATTCCTTATAGCCCTGGATGATAGAACGGGTAACCGCACGCGAAGAGATGGTGGCGCCGGTGATGGCGACGATCTTGCCCCCATCTTTATCCAAGGCAACGTTCATGGCCGATTGCCCGATGAATTGACGCAAGAACCATGGTTCGTTTTCTCCATAACGAATCTCTTGTATTTTGGTCCCCAGACCCGGCGTCTCTGCTTGCGACAAAACTTTGAGTCCCATGATGATCCCTGTGGTATCCACTCCCACCAAGCTGGAGACTTCGCTGGAATAGCCGTAGCTACCGACACGAAAAGCGTAACCCAAGAGGTTGCTCTTTTGCGAATCGGCAAAGCAGCGATAGAATAACACTTGATCGCCTTTTTTCACGGCTTCGATAAAGCCCTTCTCACTTCCGGGCAAAGCAGCCGCTAACGCCCGATCGAATTGAAGGCGTTTTTGTTCGTCTATGCGTGGCTTGGCCACGTTGTAAACCGCTGCTAATGCCGTGGCGGCGACGATGGCAACGATCATGAGGATAAAACCAAATCGTACTATTTCCTTCATCTTTTAACCACTCCTCCAAAAACGCGCGGCCGTGTAGATCGATCGATCACTGGCACCAGAAGATTCATCAAGAGAATGGAATAAGACACTCCTTCGGGATAGCCGCCGATGAGGCGGATGAGCATGGTGATGATGCCGCAACCGATTCCGAAAATAATCTGACCTTTGGTTGTAATGGGTGAGGTCACCATGTCGGTAGCCATGTAAAAGGCGCCCAGAATCAAACCGCCGGAAAAAATATGAAACAGCACATTGCCGCTGAATGAACCTCCGGCACCGCCAAAAATCCATGCCAGTACGGCGACGGTGGCGATATAACTCACGGGAATATGCCAGGTGATGTAGCGTTTATAGAGCAAAAAAGCCGCGCCGATGAGTAATAACAGCGCCGAAGTCTCGCCAATACAACCGCCTATTTGTCCGACGAATAGTTTTTCGATGCTATGATAGAGCTGCTCGATGGCCTGTTCTGCCTCCGCTACTTTGTCCGCTGGATACTCGCTGGCTTTGGCAAGTATGTCCTTCGATTGCTTGAAAACATTGAGGGGTGTGGCTTGGGTGATAATATCGATGCCCGAAACCGTCGCACCGCGTGGTGGCGCGCTGCTAAATACTGTCATATGTGTGGGCCACGAGGCTAACAAAAACGCCCGACCCAGTAGCGCCGGGTTCATGGGATTGTAACCCAGCCCGCCAAACACTTGTTTGCCCACAGCGATGGCGAAAAATCCGCCGATCACCGGCAAATACAATGGCACCTGCGCCGAAACATTGAATGCCAACAACAATCCGGTCAAAATGGCGCTACCATCATCCACGGTGATTTTCTTTTTCAAAAGCTTTTGGATGACGGCTTCGGTAATGACGCAGCTGAAGATACTCAACAACATAATCCACAGGGCCCGCAAACCGAACAAATAGACCGCATACCCCGCCGCTGGCAACAATGAACAAGTGACGGAAAACATGATCTTGGGAATCGATTCGCCGCTGGAAATGTGCGGAGAACTGCTGATATAAAATCCGTTATTCATCTGCTTTGGTCATTCGCTTTGAGTTCAATTATTTGGAAATCGGTTAATGTGAAATAGACAGAATCGTTACCCATATTCGTATTATTTTTTCAACTCTGCAAATTTTTCTCACCCTGCTTACGAAGCAATGAATATTGAGAAGATCATCGAACCAGAATTCGACAAGCCTTCTGAGGCTTCCTTAGCTGGCCTTCTTCCGCTGCCTGATCACCTCGCTTTTGCCGTAGCGAATGTAATGCAACAGGTTGATGTGAGCCGGGCAGACAAAGGAGCAGGAACCACACTCGATGCAATCCATCACATGATACGCTTCGGCATCGGAAAAGCGGCCATTTTTGATGAAAACCGCCACCATCTTGGGCAGAATGTTCATGGGACACACAGCCACGCACCGTCCACAGGAGATGCATGGCTGTTCCTCCCCGCGAAAGCTCATTTTTCTGGGAAAAACCAAAAGGCCGGAGGTTCCCTTGACCACCGGAATATCCAGGGAGCTTTGCGCCAGGCCCATCATCGGGCCACCCATGATGATTTTACCAGCATCCTCCGCCAGTCCGCCGCAATGTTCGAACACGAAAGAGTAAGGGGTGCCGATACGCACTAAAACGTTTTTGGGTTCTTTTATCCCTGGCCCGGTGACGGTGACGATGCGCTGTACCAGAGGCCTTCGGAAAGCGATCGCTTCATAAACAGCAGCAGCAGTACCCACGTTCTGGACCACACAACCGACATCCATGGGCAGGCCACCACTGGGTACTTCCCGGTCGGTCAATGCCTTGATGAGCTGCTTTTCCGCTCCTTGCGGATATTTGACATGCAAGGGAATGACCTGATAGGGCAAACCCAATTCGGCGATTACTTTTTGCAACGATGCCACGGCATCTGGTTTGTTATTCTCGATGCCGATGGCCGCATGTTTTGCGCCGAGGATTTTGACGATAATCTGCAGACCGAGCACAATATCGCGTGGCCGCTCCAGCATCAGCCGATGATCGGCGGTCAAATACGGCTCACATTCGGCGCCATTGAGGATGACGGTATCGATGGGCTTATCGGCCGGCGGTGATAGTTTCACATGAGTGGGAAAAGCCGCACCTCCCATGCCCACGATTCCCGCAGCCTGTATCTGCCGCACCATCTCGCTGCGGTCCATCGACAAATAATCTTCCCGGTACGCCAGATCACTACGCCAATTGTCGCCACCGTCACTATCGATGACTATCGATAAAACTGGAACCCCTGAAGGATGCGGACGCTCCTCCACCGCCGAGACTGTACCGGAGATGCTGGCATGAGCCGGTACCGAGACAAAACCACTCGCCTCGCACACAGGATCGCCGACGCGCACCACTGCACCTTTTTCCACGATTGGTTTGGCGGGAGCGCCAATGTGTTGGAGCACAGGAATGATGACTTGCGGTGGGATCGGTATGGTTTCCGTACTCTTTGCTGCGGTCCATCTTTTCTCATCCGATGGATGAACGCCTCCAGAAAAAGAACCTCTACGAAAAATACTCAAGATCCACTCCGTTCACATTACTATGGGTTCTAAGAGATTGATTTGTTCATTTTGTTTGAAAAAGACGGCCCATCTTTCTTAGGCAGAGCCAACCGCGACTAACAGATTCTCCCCCTGGACTCATGTCTATTATCATCTGTGAACTAAACTGAGCTATTATCCTAATCTCGCGAAGGTTGTCGACTTTTACAAGTTCAGCTCTTGGGCACCAATCGCTCAATGTAGGTATGAGAGATAGTCAATGCTACCTTTGAAATGTCAGCACTTTATTTCAATTGATCCAACTCGTTAATGAATTCTTCTTTGGCCTGGAAATTTCTATACACCGAAGCGAACCGGACATAAGCGACTTCATCCAGTTCTCGTAGCGCCTCCATCACCTTTTCGCCGATGACACTGGATTCGACTTCTTCGATGCCGTGATCGCGCAGGTCATATTCTATTTTCGCTGCCACTTGCTCGATGGTCGCCATGGAAACCGGCCGTTTGATGCAAGCGATCTGCATACTGTGGATGAGCTTTTTAATATCGAATTCCTCGCGTCGTTTATCCTGCTTGATGACGCACAAAGGAATTTCATCCAATTGCTCGCGCGTGGTAAACCGCCGACGACATTTGATACATTCGCGTCGACGGCGAATGGTGCGCCCTCCATCGCGCGTCCGCGAATCGATCACTTTACTGTCGTGATAATTACAGAAAGGACATTTCATATCGTCCCACTCTTTTTATTGATGCCCCTTTACCCTCCACCGCTACCGCAAAGCCCTTAAAGTACAGCAAAGATTATTTGCTATCCTTCGCGAAGGCCGTTGAATAGCAAATCCAACTACGGGCGAAAAAATTCGATTTTTATAATATAGCAATGAAATTTATTCTTTTCAAGAAATAATTTCATCTTTATCAAGCCATTAACTCCGGGTAGAGGGGATATTTTTGGGTCAGTGCCATCACATCTGCCCGGACTCTTTCATGCTCTGTCGGTTCATCGATATGGCTCAACACCCGATCGATCAATTCGGCGATGTAACGCATTTCTTCCTCCCCCATGCCACGGGTGGTCAGGGCAGGGGTGCCGAGGCGGATGCCACTGGTCTGAAATGGACTCTGGGTATCGAAAGGAACCATATTTTTATTAACGGTGATGCCGCTCTCATCCAAGGCTTTTTCCGCCGCCTTGCCGGTGAGTTTGCGGTTGCTCAGATCTACCAGAAAAACATGGGTATCGGTGCCTCCGGAGACGATGGTATAGCCCTTTTGCGCCAAGGCCGCAGCCAATGTTTTGGCATTGTGAATCACCCGCTTCTGGTACTCGATGAAAGAAGGTTGCAGAGCTTCGCCAAATGCCACGGCTTTTGCGGCGATAACGTGCATCAGCGGTCCACCCTGAAAACCTGGGAAAACATTGCTATCGACAATCTCCGACCACCGCTTCAACTGGCCCTTGGGGTTGGTGATACCAAGATCGTTTTCTCCATCCTTTCCGATCAGGATCATGCCGCCGCGCGGGCCGCGCAACGTCTTGTGAGTGGTCGTGGTGACGATATGGCAATATGGCAGAGGGCTCTTGATCAATCCCGCGGCAATGAGCCCTGCGGGATGGGCGATATCCGCAACCAATTTGGCGCCGATACGATCGGCGATGGCACGAAACGCCGCATAATCGATTTCGCGCGAATAGGCACTGGCGCCCGTGATGATCATCGCCGGTCGCTCGCGCAGCGCCAGATCTTCTACCTGGTTCATGTCGATATAACCACTACGGTCAACGCCGTAATGGATCATCTGGAAAAAACGACCGGAAAAATTCACCGGACTGCCATGCGTCAGGTGGCCGCCATGGCTGAGATCCATGCCCATCACCTTATCGCCGAACTTGATTAAACTGAAATAAGCGGCCATATTGGCCTGTGAACCCGAGTGGGGCTGCACGTTGGCATGTTCCGCCTGAAAAAGCTGTTTGGCTCGCTCGCGTGCCAAATTCTCCACCTCATCCACATATTCACAACCACCGTAATAGCGCTTGCCGGGGTATCCCTCGGCATATTTGTTGTTCATCGGCTGGCCCAAGGCCTCCAACACCGCTAAACTGACAAAATTCTCCGATGCAATCAACTCCAGCTTATCGTTCTGACGATGAATTTCTCTCTGAATCGCCGCAAAAACCTGCGGATCTATCATTTTTAATGTGGACATAAATCGCTTTTCCTTATCTCATTTGTTCGTTATGCTATGAATCAACTCAACACGCACGCGGTGACGCCCCCCTTTGAAGGAAGTACCCAGAAATGTTTCCAGGATTTTTTCGGCTAACTGTGGCGAGGTGGTTCTGCCTCCAAGGGCTAAGATATTGGCATCGTTGTGCTCTCGCGCCAATTTTGCCATCTCCTGGTTACAACAAAGCGCTGCGCGAATGCCCTTGACCTTATTCGCAGCGATCGATACACCAATACCCGTGCCGCAGATCACCAAACCAAATTCGCAACGCCCTTCTGCTACCAACTTTGCTGCTTCCACAGCATATAATGGATAATCACATCGCTCTGGAGAATAACAACCGACATCAAGGTATTCGATATGATGCTGTTGAAAATAGCTTATGAGATGTTGTTTGAGATCGAATCCCGCATGATCACAACCCAAAGCGATGGCCATCGTCGACTCTCCTTAATAACGTCGCTGGAACCAGCGTTCACCGCTGACGATGCTGGCCGAGAACCGCACCAATCTCTCCTGATAGAGAAAATGGGTCACCTCGCCGCGCTGACCTACTTCGATGGCGAAATCTACGCGCCCCACGGTCTGCGAAAAGGGCAAACCCAATCCCACACTGAAAAAAGTCTCATACACGGCATCGCCCATCTCATTGGTGAATGGCAATTGCGCATGATAGACGCCGATGCGATAGGCGACCCGTCGATGATATCTTTCGAAGGGATCTTTCGATACCTGATATTCCAGGCCACTACTGAGGCGCCAGAAGGGCTTGTAGTCGGTAGCAGCGCCATCCACTTTATAGTTATTCCAAGATTGGGTGTAATAATCCATGGCAAATAGCCAACGGTGCACGTCGAGGGAAAATCCGGCGCCTATGGATGAAGGATAATGCAGCCTTCGTACCAGTTCGTCCGATTCGATGGACTTGCCGCTGCCCAGAATGGCGCGATTCTCCAGGTGTAATTCTGCACCGCTGCGATACATGGCGCCCAACGATAGCATCTTGCTAACACGAAACAGGATGCCGGCATCAAATCCAATGCCCCAGAGAAAGCTATTGAAATCCTCCTTGGTGTCACGAAAATCGGTAGTGATGAAATCGGTTTTCCACTGTTCATTATAACTGCCGAAAAGTACGTCGGCCTGTGCCGCCAGCGCCAACCGTTTGCGATGCCAGTACTGCAGCCCGATGCTGGCCGCGCTGATACCGCCACTGCCCTGCACTTGCCGCTGATAACCGTCTTGATCAATCGATAGATCGGCGCTCATTGTATAGCGCGAGGTCATAAGTGGCCGTAACATGGTGAGCAGGGTGGTGTTCTTTTGTATCGGCAGAATAAATAGCATGCCAGAGGCATTGCCATTTTTGGTAAAAGAAGAACTCGAAGGAGTTTTGTTCTCTACATATTCGTACTCTAAGCCGATGCCCAAGCTCACCATCCCTTCGACGTTGTTCGCTGCCGCATTGATCGGATTCAGCGCCAGCCGATCGACCACAGCGATGCCAGCCCCACCCATACCGACGGCTTTGGCGGAAACCGCATAGCGCGGCAATCCCATGCCTATGGAGGAATAGAAGGAATCCGCACCGACCTCGTAAGGCCCTAAGATAGTCAAAATCGTTAGGAAACTAAGAGTGGCTACAAGTTTATTACCCATCCTGAACTCACTGTTTTGATAAAATTTTTCCTCCCCGCCGATGATCGGAGCATTTTTGACCAATCATCTTTTCATACTACCACTTACGGAAAATAAGATCGTGTATCTAAAAATCAAAAACGTGGTGCCGGCGGCAAGGAATAGGTAATGTACAATCGTGGCCGCAGGCTCGCCTCGGCAGTAGCACCATAAAATACTACTTTTTCCATATCCTGGCCATATTGCGCCGATTGTACCAAGATGCCATAATTGCCTTGCAATTTGAGCACCCATCGCTGTACCATCGAGCCCATATAACCAACATCCGGCGTTTGCGAAAAATATAAAAATCCTGCCTCTTGCGAAGCTACTGCAGACGGCGTTGAAAAGACGCTGTCCATTTTCATATACCTGAGATCCACCCATGCCGAATCTGTGACCACTTGCTTGACGTTAATCAACACCCCACCGCTATCGGTGCGGCTGTTGGGGAGATCGACCGAAAAACTCAGCAACGCCCGATGGATGGTTGCCTCGACAGGCAGCGAGCTAATATCGAATTGCAACAGAAACCTATCGCCCGTGCCATTATGGATGACGAGCTGCTGAGGATTTTCCTGCAGCTGATATTCTGTTACGGTGTTATCATATTCAAACAAGCTGGCGTCTTGGTCGACACCTACGGTAACCGTATCCAGTCCACCGGCTTTGGGTATATAGATCACTTCCAACTTTGCCCAGTCGGAAATATTCTCAGAAGAATTCAACTTGACCATGCCGTCGGCCTGCTGAAAGGTCAGCAACAGACCATAATTATTTTCTTTGCGAATCCACCGATTCACCAATTCGCCATCGATCAGAGAAGAAAGTTGGCTATCGCCGGCGGAAAAGGAAAAATGAAAGGTTTGTCCCATATCGTAATTGGATTCGATATCTTTCCAGACTACCGAGGTTTCGCTCCAGTTGGTGGTGATGGGATGAATGGTGCCTTGGAGAGGGGCACAGTTGCCATAAAAGGCAACCGGCCTCATGATGAGTTTTGCTTGCTGAACACGGGCGGTATCGATGGAGCTGAGGCTGGTGAAGAGCAGGGCGACTCGTGCCTTGACGCCATCGAAATCGCCAAGCAGTAGATAAGGAGCGCTGCCAGCCAAAACCGGCGCCCGGAATTGGCCACTTCGTATCAAGGGTGCCGAAAAAGTGAGCATTTCCCCCTTGGAGCTACGGGGCATGGCTTCGTAGCCACCAGGGAGTGGTTGCTCATTGCTACAAAAGGAGGCGATAAGAAATAGGATAGGAAATAATACCAATAATTTTTTCATGATCGATCCTGAATTGTTCTTGTCAGCAGTGTACGAGGGCGGTAACCTTAGTACCATGGAAAACACATATAGTTCCCAATATTATTAAATTTAATAATTCTTTTTGTAAAAATCAAAATTAAACTTGTTCGAACCCATTAAATTCTGTGTTCGGTGGGATAATAGCTACCTCATGAAGCCTAAGGCCCATCACATTTTCGGTGCGAGCCCAAAATAAAGCGATCATTTTGAAATAGACAGTGCGATATATAGAGTCATTGTATACTCACGAGTCAAAAAAAAGGGCAATCCGATAGATTGCCCGTATGATATCGTTAAAAGAATGGAAGATTATTTTTTCTTATCTTTCTTATCTTCTTTCGCCGCCTTTTGTTTTTTTTCTTTCTTCTCTTCAGCGGCTTCCTTTTCTTCCATTTCTTGCTGGGCGGCGGCTTCTAATTTCTTCTTCTTTTGCTCGGCTTTTTCTAATCGCTTTTGCCGTTGTTTTTCCAGCTTTTCCGCTTGGTCACGCTCGTATCCCACCAGCTCCAGCACGGCCATCTGCGCATTGTCGCCTAAGCGATGACCAAGTTTGATGATGCGGGTATAGCCACCCTGACGATCGCTATATTTTGGCGCGATCTCCTCAAATAGTTCCCTTACGATCTCCTTATTACGAATCGTGCGCAGCACCTGCCGCCGTGAAGCCAGGTCGCCTTTTTTGGCAAAGGTGATCAGGCGTTCTACGGTCGACCGTGCCTCCTTCGCTTTTGGCGTGGTGGTCGTGATGCTTTTATGAGTAAACAAGGCGGTTGCCAGATTAGCGAGCAACGCTTTCTTGTGGCTATGAGTCCTGCCTAATTTTCTTCCAGCTTTAAGGTGTCTCATGAATCGAATCCTTCACGAATTAATGGTCTTCGCCTTTTTTGAGATATTTATCAACTTCCATGCCGAAATAGAGGCCTTTTTCCTCGAGGATTTTGGTCAATTCGGAAAGGGATTTACGGCCAAAATTACGGAATTTCAGCATTTCTTGCTCGTCGCGCCGCACCAAGTCGGCGATGGTTTTAATATTGGCTGCTGTCAGGCAGTTGTGCGAGCGCACCGAAAGTTCCAATTCATCTACGCTCATCTTGAGCAGCTTGCGAATGCGCATGGCCTCTTCATCGCTTTCTTGGGTCTCTTCCTCTTCTGTTTCGAGATCGAAATTGATGAAGAGCTGTATATGATCGCGCAATATTTTGCCGGCATAACTGAGGGCGTCATCTGGGGTGATGCTGCCATCGGTATTGATTTCGATGATCAATCGTTCGTAATCGGTGCGCTGTCCGACACGGGTGTTCTCCACGTTGTAGCTGACGCGCACAATAGGGGTAAAGATTGCATCGATCGGTATGGTGCCAATGGGCATATCGGGCAATTTATTTTCTTCCGCAGGAACATAACCGCGGCCGCGACCGAACCGCAATTCCATCTTGAAATGGGCGTCGGCATTGAGTGTGGCAATATGCAAATCTGGGTTCAAAATTTCGAATTCGTTAGAATGAGCCTGGATATCGCGGGCGGTGAATTCCTTCGGTCCCTTCAACTCCAAGGTAACCTTGTCGGCCTTCTTGTCGATCAATTTTAGTCGCACCTGCTTGAGATTCAGCACGATGGTCGATACATCTTCCAAAACACCGGGGATGGTGCTGAACTCATGTAGAATCCCATCAATGCGAAAACTGGTGATGGCTGCGCCAGGTATCGATGAGAGCAATACGCGCCGGAAAGCATTGCCGATAGTCACCCCAAACCCTCGTTCCAACGGTTGCACAATGAATTTACCGTAAGAGTTGGAATAAGTCGACTCGTCCAATTCGATGCTCTCGGGCATCTGAAAACTTGGTAAAGCCATTTATAACTCCATGATAGTTTTTAATTTTTAAGTTGCATCCTAAACTCTAATTTTACTTGGAATACAACTCGACGATCAGTTTTTCGTTCACATTCACCGGAATGGCATCCCGTGAGGGTACTTCCAACAACGTCCCTTGCATGGCTGCCTTATCCAGTGCCAACCACGGTACCATCTTCCCTTCGCGCATCCGTTTCATGGCACTATGGATAACATCCAATTGTCTGCTTTTTTCGCGAACTCGTATTTCATCACCGGCTTTTAACTGATAAGACGGTATATCCACCAATTTACCGTTGACGGTAAAATGGCGATGGCGTACCAGTTGTCGGGCGGTGTCTCGGGACGGCGCCAGGCCCAGACGATAGACGATGTTATCCAGACGGCATTCCAATAGCTTGAGCAGATTCTCGCCCGTAATACCTCGCATCCGTTCAGCCTTTTCGAAATAGAGGTGGAATTGCCGTTCCAATAAGCCATAGATGCGTTTGACTTTTTGTTTTTCGCGCAGCTGCAACGAATATTCTGATTGTTTGAAACGTCTGGTGCGGCCGTGCTGACCTGGAGCATAACCTTTTTTCTCAAATGGGCATTTGTCGGTCGAGCATTTGTTGCCCTTTAAGAAAAGTTTCATTCCTTCCCTGCGGCACAGCTTGCAATCCGCTCCAGTGTATCTTGCCATATGGTGCAACCTCCTTTAAAGCAGCACGTGTTTGTGCTTTAATTGAAAGAAATTATGAACGTTTATACCCTGCGTCTTTTAGGTGGCCGACAGCCGTTATGTGGAATCGGCGAAACATCTTTGATCGCGGTGATCTCTAATCCGGCAGCCTGCAAAGAGCGTACGGCTGCTTCGCGGCCTGCACCGGGTCCTTTGACCAAAACTTCCACCCTTTTTAAACCCATTTCCATGGCTTCTTTGGCTGCGGCTTCGGCTGCCAATTGGGCGGCAAAGGGTGTGCTCTTGCGCGAACCCTTGAACCCTACTTTACCCGCTGTCGCCCAGGAAATAACATTCCCGTACATATCCGTCAGAGTAACATTCGTATTATTAAAAGTGACACGAACGTGGGCAACACCGTTAGCGTCAACCTTTTCTTTTTTCTTACCACTTTTCTTTTTTGGATTAGCCAATGGGCACCTCGTTTGCTAGATCATTAACCATTATTGCTCTTTTTTCTTCCTGATACCAACGCCACCACCGCGGCGCCCCCGACGCGTGCGCGCGTTGGTATGGGTGCGCTGACCCCGGCATGGCAGATTGCGCCGATGACGCAGACCACGATAACAACCGATGTCGATCAGTCGTTTGATGTTCATCTGCACCTCGCTGCGCAATGCGCCTTCCACTTTATACTCGTTGGCAATGATATCACGGATCTTTGCCACTTCATCCGGTTTCAGGTCACGCACGCGCGTATCTGGATTGATGCCGGTCGTTTTTAATATCTTCCGCGACGAAGAAAGGCCAATACCGGTAATATAGGTAAGAGCCACTTCTACCCGTTTATCCCTGGGGATATCTATACCTGCAATACGAGCCAAAACGATCTCCTTTGTACTTTATCGTTCACGCTATCCCTGGCGCTGCTTGTGCCGAGGATTCTTTTTACATATCACTCGGATCGTCCCTTTGCGCCGAATGATTTTACAATGTTCGCAAATTTTTTTTACCGAAGACCTGACTTTCATGTTACTTCCTTGTCGTTTGAAAGGTTTTTCTTTCCCTACTTATAACGATAGGTGATGCGGCCACGTGTCAAATCATAAGGCGACAGTTCCACCGTCACTTTATCGCCGGGAAGAATTTTGATAAAATGCATCCGCATCTTGCCGGAAATATGCGCCAATACCTTATGGCCGTTTTCCAGCTCTACGCGAAAGGACGCATTGGGGAGTGTCTCTAAAATCACGCCGTCAATTTTGATCGATGCTTCTTTTGGCATAGCCTCAAACCTCATCCCCTTCGGTTAATATTTCCGCACCGTCTTTGGTAATGACGATAGTGTGTTCAAAATGGGCCGATGGACTTCCGTCGGCGCTCACAACGGTCCACTGGTCTTCGAGCACGCGTGTCGGCCAATCGCCGGCATTGACCATCGGTTCGATGGCTAAAACCATGCCCGCCTTCAATCTCGGCCCTCGATGGGGTGGACCATAATTGGGTATCTGCGGCTCTTCGTGCATTTCCCGCCCGATCCCGTGTCCAACCAATTCTCGCACCACCGAAAATCCCGCCTGCTCCACATGCATCTGAATGGCATGGCCTATGTCCGATAGCCGATTGCCTTCGCGTGCCATCTCGATACCCTTATACAACGACTCGCGTGTCACGCGTATCAGCTTCTCCTTCAACGGCGATACCTTGCCTACTGCATAGGTGCGTGCCGCATCGCTGTAATATCCCTGATAAAGAACGCCGATATCAACCCCCACAATTTCTCCCGCCTGTAGGCACCGAGGACTCGGTATCCCGTGCACCACCTGCTCATCGATGGAGATGCACACATTCGCCGGATATCCATGAAATCCCTTGAAAGCGGGCTGGGCACCCTGCGAACGAATAAACTCACCGATCTCTTCATCCAAATCCGACCCACGCAAACCCGGCGCGATCCGCTTGGCGACAATCTTAAAGGCTTCACTCAAAATGCGACTGCTCTGGCGGATCAACTCAATTTCTTTTTCGCTTCGGATATGGATCATTAGGGACCAATCCTAAAGCTGCCGCACTATTTCGAGTAGATCAGCGGAGATGCTTTCAACGGGACGATGAGCATCTAATACCAATAATTTGTTCTGTTTTTGATAGAACGCCCGCAGCGGAGCGGTTTTTTCTTCGTACACCAGTAATCGCTGCCGCACCGTGCTCTCTTGGTCATCCGCTCGCTGTATGATCATACCACCACAGCTGGCACACTTGCCCGAGGCTGGCGGTGGATCGGAAATCACATTGTAATTGCGACCACATTGCTCACACACTCGGCGACTGGTCAAGCGCCGCACGATCTCTTCCTCTGGTACCTCAAAAAAGATGACTTTTTGGATAGCATGATCTGCAGAGAGGATGCGATCCAAACTCTCCGCCTGAGCCAACGTACGCGGAAAACCATCGAGAATGAAGCCCTTTTGGCAATCCGGCTGTGCCAGCCGCTGTTTGACCAATTCGATGATGATATCATCCGGAACCAATTGGCCGGCAGTCATGATCGCCTGCGCCTGTTTTCCTAGTTCGCTGCCCTCCTGCACCGCTTTACGCAATATATCACCCGTCGAGACCTGAACAACGCCGAATCGCTCCATCAATATCGAAGCCTGCGTTCCTTTTCCAGAACCGGGTGCACCAAGGAAAATCAACCGCATCATGCTTTCCTGTCCTTAAAACCGCCTGCGACCACGTATTTTGCCGCTCTTTAAAAAGCCATCGTAATGGCGCATCAATAAATGCGACTCCACCTGCTGCAGCGTATCCAACGCCACACCGACCACGATCAACAGCGAAGTACCGCCATAGAAACTGGCAAAGCTGTACGATACATTGGTCAGCTTGGTGATGAATGACGGGAAAATGGCGATGATGGCCAGGAAAATCGAACCCGGCAACGTTATCCGCGTCAGAATATGATCGATATATTCAGCCGTCTTTTTCCCCGGACGAACACCTGGGATGAATCCGCCATATTTCTTCATGTTATCAGCTACATCCACCGGATTGAAGGCGATGGCGGTGTAAAAATAGGTGAAAAAGACGATCATGATACCATATATAATCCAGTAGAACCACGATTGATAGTCAAATAACATATTCACACTCTGCATGAACTCGCTGTTGGGGAAGAACTGCAGGATCGTCTGCGGCACGAATAGGATCGATTGCGCAAAAATGATGGGCATGACGCCTGCGGTATTTACGCGCAGCGGTATATGTGTACTCTGACCGCCATACACTTTGCGTCCGATGACGCGTTTCGCGTATTGCACGGGTATGCGTCGCATACCTTGCGTCAATAGCACCGTCGCCGCTACTGTAAACACAAAAAGACCCCACAGCACCAATTCCGTCAACAAGGCGCGGTTACCGCTGATGACCTGTTGGAGCTCGTCGAAGATGGAATTGGGAAACCGAGCCACTATGCCGATGAAAATGATCAGCGAGATGCCGTTGCCGATTCCGCGTTCGGTGATGAGTTCACCCAGCCACATGATCAACACCGTGCCCGCGGTCAATGCTAAAATGGTAACCACGATAAAACCGACGCCTGGATTCGGCACAATCAATTGCCCGCTGGATGGTGGTGTGATGCGCATCAAAAAGATGCTGACTCCATACGCCTGCAGCGCAGAAATGAGCACCGTGCCGTAACGCGTCAGCTGGGTGATCTTTTTTCGGCCCTGTTCTCCTTCTTTCTGGAGCTTTTGGAAATAGGGAACCACAGCGCCCAACAGCTGAATAATAATCGATGAAGAGATGTATGGCATGATGCCTAATGCAAACACCGTAGCGCGCGCAAAGGCACCGCCAGCAAACAGATCGTACAAGCCCAACAGGCCGCTCTTGGTTTGCGCAAAATATTCCATCAGCGCCGCTGCATTAACACCCGGGATGGGAACATGCCCGCCGATCCGATAACATACAAGAATCAGAGCAGTAAAGAGGATCCGTCGTTTGAGATCCGGAATCTTGAAGATACTCCGTAGGCTTCCCATCATAATATGGTTATCCTCCCTCCGGCCGCCTCGATTTTTTCCTTTGCTTTTTTGCTGAAAGCATTGGCCGACACGGATATTTTTTTGGTTAATGTTCCATCGCCTAAAATTTTGACCGGAATAGTGGTGTTCTTAATGATCCCTTTTTCTACCAGTGTTTGCAGAGAAATCTCTTCGGCATCGATTTTTTCGAGCTCTGCGACATTGACGATCTGGAAATCTTGGCGACAGAAATTCTTAAACCCTCGTTTGGGTAGTCGGCGTTGAATCGGCATTTGCCCGCCTTCGAACCAGGGCCGAAGTTTGTTCCCTGATCGCGACTTGGCACCATTATGGCCGCGGCCAGACTGTTTGCCATGAGCACCGCCCCTACCCACTTTCTTACGATTCTTACGTGACCCTTCGGCGTATTTTAAATTAGATAGATTCATCGTATCCTCAATCTCTCTTCTGTGGCCCTCACCTCATCGGCCTTTCATAGCTTCTGCCATCAAAAAATCTATAGTTCCTCAACTTTAACCAAATGGCGAATCTTATTGATCATGCCGCGTATCACCGGTGTATCGCTGCGGATGACGCTCTGATTGGGATGCCGTAGCCCCAATGCTCTCGCATTGGCTTTCTGATTGGCCAATCGTCCGATGGTACTGCGCACCAGTGTTATTTTCAGCTGCTTGGTTTCTTTCTTTTTTGCCATATACTCATCACCGCATTAATAGATTATGCTTCCTGTTGTGCCTTTACTTTAGGTTCGGTATTGAACACCCTCATAATCGGGATGCCGCGCTTGCGCGATACTTTCGCCACGTCCATTAACTGTTGCAGTGCAACCATCGTCGCCTTGACGACGTTGTGGGGATTGGCAGAGCCGCGACTCTTGGTAAGAATATCGGTATAGCCGGCTGATTCCATGATCGCACGCACGGCGCCACCAGCAATAACGCCGGTTCCTGGTGCTGCGGGTTTGAGGAACACGCGTCCTGCTCCATATTTGCCTTCGATTTCATGGGGAATGGTACCATTGACGATGGGTACCGCTATCAGGTTTTTCTTTGCTGCCTCTACACCCTTGGCGATGGAATCCGTCACTTCGTTGGCCTTGCCCAGGCCGATTCCTACATGTCCGCGTTTATCGCCCACCACCACAATGGCGTTAAAGCTAAATCGCCTTCCTCCCTTAACCACTTTTGCCACGCGATTGACATGCACCACGCGTTCCGTCAGTTCATATTCATTAGGATTTATCTTTTCCAACCTTCATTTCCTCATGTTTATTCGTTCGCTTAAAAATCCAATCCACCCTCGCGGGCTCCGTCGGCCAAGGCTTTTACCCGGCCATGATACCGATATCCGGCACGATCGAAAACGATCCTGGTAATATTGTTCTTCTTTGCTATCTCCGCTAAATGCAGACCCACTAATTTGGCCTTTGCCGTCTTACCTTTGATTTGGGCGACCTGATCTCTGATCTCCTTGCTCAGCGTGCTGGCGGCAAAGAGGGTTCTCTGCTGCAGATCATCAACCGCCTGAACATAGATGTGCTTATTACTGCGAAAGACTACCAATCGCGGCCGTTCGCTCGTGCCTCGGATTTTGCGGAGGATATGCTTGTGTCGCCGCTGCCGTTTTATTACTTTTTGCAAAATTTTATTAGACATATTCTAATCTCATCGATAAATTTGTGAAAGAGACTTGCCTTCGAATAACCATTTATGCCGCTGTCTTTCCGGCCTTCTTGCGCACATATTCACCCACATAACGGATGCCTTTGCCCTTGTAAGGCTCCGGCTTTTTGAAGGAACGAATCTTTGCGGCCACCTGACCAACCAGTTCCTTATGGATGCCACGGACCACAATGATCGTATTCCCCTCCACCGAGAGCTGAATCTCCTCCGGCGGAACAAACAAGATGGGATGGGAATAACCCAAATTCAGCAACAGGCTTTTACCCTTCATCTCGGCGCGATAGCCCACCCCGATGATTTCTAATCGTTTTTCATACCCATTATTTACGCCATCGACGATGTTTGCGATCAGCGTGCGTGTTAACCCCTGCAACGATCGATGTAGTTTGTTGTCACTCGGCCGTTCTACCCGGAGGCGATCCTCCTCGCGGACGATCTTCAAGTCCGGATGTACTCTGATGCTCAACTGTCCCTTCGGCCCAACAGCCGTCACTTGATCATCGGCAATTTCGACCTTCACGCCAGCTGGGATGGGGATGGGAGCTTTTCCGACTCTTGACACCTTAAACTCCTGTCAGTTTAATTTTACCATACATAACAGATGACTTCACCGCCGACACCGCGTTTCTTGGCCTCCTGACCAGTCATCACCCCTTGAGACGTGGTCATGATCGCTATGCCAAGATTATTGTAAACGCGGGGAATATTACGGCTGCTTACATAGCGGCGATAACCCGGCTTGCTAATGCGTTTCAATCCCGATATCACGCTCTGATTATTTGCGTCATACTTGAGAAAGATACGTATGATACTCTGTTTGCCGTCTTCTATGATAATATGATTCTTGATATAGGCCTCATCCTGCAAAATCTTGGTAATTTCTTGTTTCAACTTCGATGCAGGGATGTCCACTTTTACATGTTTTGCCCTTGTCGCATTTCGAATACAAGTTAAATAATCTGCGATAGGATCGGTTTTAGACATTTAATTTCTCCCTAACAAGCTATACGCCGTGAGTGATAAGTGATTACTGAAATGCTGTTACCAGCTTGCTTTTTTTACGCCGGGAATTAACCCTTCCAGAGCCATCTCGCGGAAACAAAGCCTGCAGATACCAAATTTACGATAATAGGCTCTGGGGCGTCCGCAGCGCGAACAACGGTTGTGCTTTCTGACCGCAAACTTGGGCGGCTTTTTTGCTTTAACTATCAACGCTTTCCTTGCCAAGGCAGTTCCTCTTGATTTTAATGGATGAAATTATTGCGACCGCCGCACAAATGGCATACCAAAGGCACTGAGCAACTCGTACGCCTCTTCATCGGTTTTGGCAGTGGTCACGATGGTAATATTCATACCTCGCACTTTTTCCACTTTATCGTAATCGATTTCCGGAAAGACAATCTGTTCCTTGATCGACAAATTGTAATTGCCGCGTCCATCGAACTTGATGGGAAGACCGCGAAAATCTCGTACTCGGGGGATGGCGATGGTGATCAACCGATCCAAGAAATCATACATCTGCATACGGCGCAGGGTCACACAGCAACCGATAGGCATACCCGCGCGTAATTTAAAGTTGGAGATCGCCCGCTTGGCCTTGCGTATAATCGGCTTTTGGCCCGCAATTTTCGCCATCTCTTCCACAGCGACATCGATGTTCTTGACATTCTCCGTCGCCTCGCCCACACCCATATTCAGCACGATCTTTTCGATGCGCGGTATTTGCATCACGTTCTTGTAATTGAACTTTTTCTGCAAATGCGGCCGCACCTGTTTATAATACACATCGAGCAATCTGGGTTTATATTTTTTTTCTGCCATATTCTTCTATCCGATTTTTCAGCCGCTGACTAACATTTCATTACAATTCTTGCAAACGCGCACAAAGCTTTTGCGTTGCTTTTGTTCATTATATACCTGTTTCGAGCCCATCCGTGAGGGTGTATTGCACTTGGGGCAAATCACCATTACATTGGAAACGTGAATAGGCGCTTCTTTTTCGATGATGCCGCCCTGGGGATTCTGCTGACTGGGACGCGTGTGCCGCTTGATAAATCGCACGCCCTCCACAATCACCTGCGACTTTTCAGGGAAAACCTTGAGGACCTTACCCTTTTTACCCTTGTAGTTGCCGGCAATCACCAAAACTTGATCGTTCTTTCTAACTCGCATGATGCTTTCGTCCTTTTTCGACAGAATTGGATTTATAAAACTTCTGGAGCCAATGATACGATTTTCATGAATTGCTTTTCGCGCAATTCGCGCGCCACCGGCCCAAAAATACGGGTGCCCTTGGGTTCCATTTGCTCGTTGATGAGCACAGCCGCATTTTCGTCAAAACGAATATAGGAACCATCCGGTCGGCGCTTCTCCTTCTTGGTGCGCACGATAACCGCTTTGCTCTTATCTCCCTTTTTGATGGCCGCATTCGGAATCGCTTGTTTGACGGTCACGATGATGATATCTCCCAGCGTGGCGTAACGCCTCTTGGAACCTCCCAGCACGCGAATGCACATGACTTTCTTCGCACCGGTGTTGTCCGCCACATTGAGACGCGTATATTCTTGAACCATGTTCGTACCCTCTTTTCGGATTTGCTCGTTTCTATTTTGCCCGTTCGATAATTTCCACCACCCGCCAACGTTTGCGCGCGCTCAAAGGCCTGGTCTCCATGATTTTTACCACATCACCGTAATGGCTTTCATTGTTTTCATCATGAGCCATGAATTTGGATGTCCTCTTTACGTATTTGTGATAAAGAGGATGGGGCACATAGCGCTCGACGGTGATCACGCGACTTTTATTCATCTTATCGCTGGTGACGATGCCGATCTTTGTCTTTCTTTGATTTCTTTCCACGAAATATTCTCCGATTACCTATTTTTCGACCGATGATTACGCACTTTTCTTTCTTTCCATTTCCCGAATCACAGTATGCATACGTGCAATATCACGACGCAAAAGGCGAATGCGTAACGGATTATCTAATTGGCGCGTGGAGTGCTGGATGCGCAGATTTTCCATCTCATCCAAGGCATCCTGTAAGCGCACGCGCAATTCTTCAATCGATAATTTACGTATCTCATCTATCTTCATCGACTCATTCTCCGAATTCTGCAGTGGAGACAAATTTGGTTTTTAAGGGAAGCTTGTGGGCTGCCAGACGCATGGCCTCGCGCGCCACTTCTTCGCTCACGCCGGCGATTTCGAACATCACTCGGCCGGGTTTCACGACTGCCACCCAATATTCCGGGGCGCCTTTGCCCTTTCCCATTCGCGTCTCCGCCGGCTTTTTCGTGCAAGGTTTATCGGGAAAAATACGAATCCAAATTTTACCGCCACGTTTGATATAACGCGTCATGGCAATTCGTGCAGCCTCGATCTGCCGCGCTGTGACCCAGTGCGGTTCCAGCGCCTTTAAACCGAATTCCCCAAACGCCAACATCGAACCACGAACGGCTTTGCCCTTCATGCGGCCGCGCTGTTGCTTGCGAAATTTTACCCGCTTTGGCATCAACATGATCTAAATACTCCCAATTGATAACCGCCATTAACCTACTTTTTGCTCGCCAATGACTTCGCCTCGACAAATCCAAACCTTCACGCCGATGGTGCCATAGGTGGTCTTGGAAACCGCTCGGGCAAAATCGATATCGGCGCGTAATGTGTGCAACGGAATTCGCCCTTCTTTGTATTGCTCACGTCGCGCCATCTCAGCACCACCCAATCGCCCGGAACAACAAATGCGCACACCTTCTGCCCCCATCCGCATCGTTGCCATGATGGCTTTTTTCATGGCCCGACGAAACGAAACTTTACCTTCTAACTGACTGGCTACACTCTCCGCCACCAAATAAGCATCCAACTCCGGCCGCTTGATCTCTATGATGTTCAACTGCACTTCCTTGCCGGTGATATGCTGTAATTCTTCGCGGAGCTTGTCCACTTCCGACCCTTTACGGCCAATAACAATGCCCGGCCTGGCCGTGTGGATGGAGAGGGTAATCACCTTTGGTGTCCGCTCTATTTCAATTTTAGAGATGCCTCCTTTTTTGATACGGTTCTGCACATACCGGCGCAACATGATGTCTTCGCTCAGGGTTTTACTGAACGATCGTTCATCAAACCAGTTGGAATCCCAATTACGATTGATCCCGAGTCGAAATCCCTTTGGATTTGTCTTTTGTCCCAAAATACTCTCCTATAAAAAACTCTACGATTCCACTTTATCCGCCACGACAACGGAAATGTGACAGGTACGTCTACGAATGCGCGTGGCCCGCCCCATGGAGGCGGCACGAAAACGCTTTAACATATACCCCTTATCGATGCGCAGTTCTTTGATGATGAGATCCTCAGGCGAAATCTTGGTGCCTTCTTCTTTGCCCAGTAAATTAGCAACAGCCGAACGGACCGCCTTTTCTAAAGGTTTAGCGGCTGCTATATCACTGAAATGCAGAAGGTCCAATGCTTCGCTGACCACTTTGCCACGGATCATCTTGGCGACGCGCTGCACCTTTAAGGGTGAATATCGCACCCACTTTGCTATCGCCCGTGCTTCCATTTATCTTTTCTCCATTTCTATCGAATCCAGTTTCAATTAACCAGGAACCTTGATGCCTTTTTCAGCTTTCTTTTCGGTATGCCCGCGAAAGGTGCGGGTCGGCGCAAACTCACCTAATTTATGTCCCACCATATTTTCGGTGATGAAAACGGGTATGAACTTGTTGCCATTATGCACAGCCAACGTATGGCCGACGAACTCCGGCGGAATGGTACAACGACGCGACCACGTCTTGATCACCTTTTTCTGATTGCTCTGGTTCAACTGTTCAATACGTGCCAATAATTTGGCATCAATATAAGGACCTTTTTTAATTGATCTGGGCATAGTTGCTATCCATTATTTTCTACGTTTTACAATAAGTCTATCACTGGCTTTGCGGGTTCTGGTCTTGTATCCCTTTGTCGGTTTACCCCACGGGGTACACGGATGGCGACCGCCTGAGCTCTTGCCTTCCCCACCACCCATCGGATGGTCTATAGGATTCATGGCCACACCCCGTACATGGGGCCGACGTCCCAACCATCGACTTCTCCCGGCTTTGCCGATGGATACATTCTCATGGTCGGTATTACCAACCTGACCGATGGTGGCGCGGCAATTGAGCGGTACCATACGCACTTCGCCCGATGGCAAACGAAGCTGAGCATAATCCTTTTCCTTAGCCACTAATTGCGCATAAGAACCTGCAGAACGAGCCAATTGACCGCCTTTACCCTTTTTCATCTCTATATTATGGACTAAGGTGCCAAGAGGGATTTTCTCGAGCGGCATGGCATTGCCGACACGAATTTCGGGAGATTCCCCGGAAACCACCTGATCTCCCACCTTGAGGTCCAGCGGAGCTAGAATGTAACGCTTTTCACCATCGGCATATTTCAACAATGCGATGTTTGCCGAACGATTGGGGTCGTATTGGATCGATTCGACCACTGCCGGAATCTCCAGTTTATCGCGTTTGAAATCGATGATGCGATACAGTCTTTTATGACCACCGCCTCGATGCCGCATCGTCATGCGACCAAGGTTATTTCTTCCACCAGACTTGCGCAATGGAACCAACAATGATCGCTCCGGTGTCTCCTTGGTCACCTCGGAGTAGGTGTTGACGGTCTTGAATCGCTGGCCCGGGGTGATGGGTTTGAATGTCTTGATGCCCATTAATTATCTCTCCTGGAGTTCAACTATTTGCTCTTGCTACCTTCAAAGAAATCTATTTTATCGCCGCTGCGCAAGGTGACGATGGCCTTTTTCCAATCCGCACGTTTGCCGCGGGTGATACCATGACGTGTGTTCATCTGCTTGCTCTTGCCCTTGACGTTGATGGTCTTGACGTCGTCGACGGTAACGTCGAATTTTTTCTGTACCGCCTGTTTGATCTGAATCTTGTTGGCATCACGTCGGACAATAAAAGCATATTTACCCGCCGATTCCTGCATCTTGAGCGCTTTTTCGGTCAAGATCGGCTTGATCAATATGAGTTGTTCTTTTTTCATGATTTGAGAGAACCTTCTAACTTTTTAACCGCACTTTCCATGATCAATAGCGAGTTGCAATCGAGCAGATCATAGGTCGAAGCATCGGTAGCTATTTGTACTTTTAAATTAGCAATATTACGACTGGCGCGCAACATATCGGCATCGTATTCAGGCAATAACAACAGCGTCTTTGTGTCGCTCAACCCGAAATTCTGCAGCAGGCCGGCCATCTCTCTGGTCTTTACCTCTTCCAGCTTGAAATCCTCGAGAACTTTGATGGCTTCATCTTTTACCTTGGCCGAAAGGGCCGATTTCCGAGCTAACCGTTTTACCTTTTTGGGTAACCTGTGCTCATAGTCGATGGGCTGTGGCCCATGAGCCGTGCCGCCGTGTCGCCATATGGGGGAGCGGGTGCTTCCGGCACGGGCTGTGCCTCGACCTTTTTGCCTCCATGGTTTCCTTCCACCGCCCGATACCTCACCACGCGTCTTTGTGGCTACCGTACCCTGGCGTTCGTTGGTCATCTGCGCCTTGACCGCCAGATATATCGCATGCTCGTTTGGCTCGATACCGAAAACACTATCGGCAAGTTTGATCTTCCTGCCGGTATTGACGCCTTGTTTATTGAAAACTTCGATCTCCATATCCGCATTACTTTCTGATTAATATTATTCCACGATCGCTTCCTGGCACCGCTCCCTTGACGATGATGAGGTTATTGGCCTCGTCCACCTTCAGGACGCGCAGATTGCGAACGGTTACTCGATCTCCACCCATGCGGCCGGCCATCCGCAATCCTTTAAACACGCGTGAGGGAAAAGAGGACTGCCCGAGAGAACCAGGTGCGCGCAAACGATCGCTCTGACCGTGGGTTTTTGGTCCACCGGCAAAATGATGGCGTCGCACCACACCCTGAAAACCGAGCCCTTTACTGATTCCTGTCACTTTGACAATATCGCCAACGGAAAAAATATCCGCCTTGATCACATCGCCCACCTTCAAGTCCTGGCCATTGTCAAAATCGCGAAACTCACGCAACACCGCAAACGGCCCTTTGCCCGATTTTTTCATGTGACCCAGCAGCGGTTTGGTTGTTCGCTTCTCCTTCTTCTCGCCGAATCCCATCTGGATGGCGTGATAGCCGTCCTTTTCTACGGTTTTCACCTGGGTGACATAACAGGGACCTGCCTCGATGACCGTAGCAGCCACCACATTGCCAGCTTCATCGAACACCCGGGTCATTCCTACCTTTTTACCTATAATTCCACGCATGTATCTATACCATTGATAAAAGATTCGTAAATATGGACTCGTTTGTTAATTCATTATCGGATCAAACTTTGATTTCTATATCCACTCCGGCGGGCAATTCGAGCTTCATCAGCGCATCGACCGTCTTCGGCGACGAATTATGGATATCCACCAGCCGTTTGTGGATTCTCGTCTCGAATTGTTCGCGCGATTTTTTATCCACATGGGGTGAACGCAAGACGGTATAAATCGACTTTTTCGTCGGCAGCGGAATAGGCCCCACGATCATCGCCCCAGTCTGTTTGGCCGTCTTGATAATCTTTTCTGTGGAAATATCGATCAAGCGATGATCATATGCCTTTAACTTGATTCTTATTTTTTGACCCGCCATGTAAGAGCTCCATCTGTTCTTTTAACCTATTGTTATTTAATGATTTTGGTGACCACACCGGCACCAACCGTACGTCCACCCTCGCGAATAGCAAAACGCAATCCCTGCTCCATCGCAATCTCCGTGATCAACTCCGCCGTCACCTTCACATTATCTCCCGGCATCACCATCTCTACCCCCTCCGGCAGCTTGATCGTTCCCGTCACATCCGTCGTCCGAAAATAAAACTGCGGCCGATATCCATTGAAAAACGGCGTGTGCCGACCACCCTCCTCCTTGCTCAACACGTACACCTCCCCCTCAAATACCGTGTGCGGCGTGATCGATCCAGGCTGCGCGATCACCTGACCTCGCATCAACTCGTCCTTCTCTACCCCGCGCAACAACAATCCCACATTATCACCCGCCTGCCCCTCATCCAATAACTTCCGAAACATCTCCACTCCCGTGCACACCGTCTTCTTCTTCAACCCCAATCCCACAATCTCCACCTCATCCCCTACCTTCACCCTGCCTCGCTCTATTCGTCCCGTTCCCACCGTTCCTCGTCCCGTAATCGAAAACACATCCTCCACCGGCATCAAAAATGGCTTGTCGATATCTCGCACCGGCGTCGGGATGTAACTGTCCACCGCCGCCATCAAATCCAATATACACTTGTTATACCTCTCATCCGACGGATGCTCCAACGCCAATAACGCACTCCCCGTTATCACCGGTATCTCATCTCCAGGAAACTGATACTTGCTCAATAACTCCCGTACCTCCAACTCCACCAACTGCAATAACTCCGGATCATCCACCATGTCCGCCTTGTTCAAAAATACCACGATCGACGGCACATTCACCTGACGCGCCAACAACACATGCTCCCGCGTCTGCGGCATCGGCCCATCCGCCGCACTCACCACCAATATCGCCCCATCCATCTGCGCCGCTCCCGTCACCATGTTCTTGATATAATCCGCATGACCAGGACAATCCACATGCGCATAATGACGATTCTCCGTCTCATACTCCGTATGATGCACGTTGATCGTCACCCCTCGCGCCTTCTCCTCCGGCGCATTGTCTATCTCGTCAAACGCCTTAGCCTTCGCTAACCCCTTCAACGCCAATACCTGCGTGATCGCCGCCGTCAACGTCGTCTTCCCATGATCCACATGACCGATCGTACCTATATTCACGTGCGGCTTGGTCCGCTCAAATTTAGCTTTTGCCATAATAGCCTCTCCTTCGATACCTTATAAAAAATCCACTTTTCTATTTTATCATGCGGGCATTACCATCAAGCCCATTTTTTGTAATAATTTTCTGCCGACTTCTTCGTTAACTTTTTGATAGTTTAAAAATTGCATGGTAAATGTCGCTCGTCCTTGGGAGCTATTCCGCAAGGCTGTAGCATAGCCGAACATCTCCGCTAATGGCACCTGAGCCGCAATCACCTGAAAGCCTTTCCGTTTGTGTTGGTCCACGATCTTGGCCCGCCGTCCGGCTAAATCGCTCAGGATGTTACCGAAATAAGCTTCGGGTGTTACCACTTCCAGGCTCATGATCGGTTCCATGAGGATGGGCTTAGCCCGGCGAACGGCATCCTGCAATGCCATGGAACCGGCAATCTTGAACGCTAGTTCCGAGGAATCCACCGGATGATACGAACCGTCGATCAGCGTCGCTTTTATGTCGATGATCGGATAGCCGGCGATGACGCCGCTATTCATGGCTTCTCTGATGCCATTTTCGATCGGTTTGATGAATTCCGCGGGAATGGCACCGCCGCTGATGCGATTTTCGAACACAAATATTTTGCCTTGTTCTAAGGGTTCGAATTCGATCTTTACCTGGGCGAACAGCCCTTTCCCGCCCGTTTGTTTAGCGAATTTGATATCGCTGACCACCGCTTCGGTGATGGTTTCGCGATAGGCGACCTGTGGCTTGCCGACGTTGGCTTGGACGTGGAAATCGCGCAATAGGCGGTCGACAATGATCTCCAGGTGAAGTTCTCCCATCCCAGCGATGATCATCTGCCCCGTTTCCGGATCCACATGAAACTGAAAAGTGGGATCCTCATCCGCCAGAGCCTTCAAGGCATCGGTCATACGATCCTGATCGGCTTTGGAGCGCGGTTCGATGGCGATGGAAATGACCGGTATGGGGAAAGTCATTTCCTCCAACATCAACGGATGTTTGGGGTCGCACAGGGTATCGCCGGTGCGTGTGTGCCGCAAACCCACTGCCGCAGCGATATCACCGGTGGCGACGCTGTCGATTTCTTCTCTTTTATTGGCCGACATCCGGAGAATTTTGCTAAAGCGTTCTTTTTTTTCCGTAGCGGTATTCAACGCGGTTTCACCGACGCGGATCTGCCCGGAATATACGCGAAAATAGGTTAACCTGCCAACATAAGGATCGGCCATGATTTTGAATGCCAGAGCCGTAAAGGGTTCGTCGTCGCTGGCTTTGCGGAGTTCTGTTTTACGGGTATAAGGATTCTTTCCCTGAATAGCTGGCATATCCAAGGGACTGGGGAGGTAATGGATAACCGCATCCAGAATCGGTTGTACGCCGCGGTTTTTGACCGAGGCGCCGCAAAGCGTCGGCACAATTTGATTTTGCAGGGTGCCGATGCGCAAGGCACGATGAATTTCTTCTTGCTCTACCGGCTCGCCGCTCAGATATTTCTCCATCACCGCGTCATCGAAATCGGCTATGGCTTCGATCAGATCATGACGAGCCTTTTCTGCCGCTTCTTGCAAATCTTGCGGGATCGGACGCACTTCCCATTGACTGCCCAGTGAGGCGTCATCATAATAGATGGCCTGCATTTGAATAAGGTCGATGATGCCGGCGAACTGTTCGCCCTGCCCAACAGGCAGTTGAATGAGCACTGGTCGTGCATGCAACCGTTCGCGCATGGATTGAACAGCGGCTTCGAAATCGGCGCCGATGCGATCCATTTTATTGATATAAGCGATGCGCGGGACATGATATTTATCCGCTTGCCGCCAAACCGTTTCCGATTGCGGCTCCACACCGCCGACGGCACAGAAAATGGCCACCGCACCGTCTAATACTCTCAAAGAACGTTCCACCTCAGCCGTAAAATCCACATGGCCGGGGGTATCGATGATATTGATACGATAATTCTTCCAATAACAAGTGATGGCTGCAGAGGTGATGGTAATGCCCCGTTCTTTCTCTTGTTGCATCCAATCCATCGTGGCTGCGCCATCGTCTACCTCGCCTATGCGATGAACTTTGCCGGTGTAATAGAGGATTCGTTCTGTGGTCGTGGTTTTTCCGGCATCGATGTGCGCCATAATGCCGATGTTACGAGTCTTGTCTAACGAGAGTGAATTCGACATAAAAAACCACTCACTAAGGAGAACCCTCCATAAAATTCGGTTGTTGTTTAAATTTGCAAGGTGGGCGACCTAAGAGCATTGACGCGTGCTTCGAGTGACTCACGTGCAGATGGTGCGTGTGAGGGTTCGAAGGAATCACGCCAAGTCTTGGCACCCACTTTCCGATTCGGCTGTCTTTGAGCCTTATCGAACCGGAGTTAGAATGCAAGACCGGCAAAATCCGAAAAAATCTATAAAAACTACCAGCGAAAATGGGCGAAAGCGCGGTTGGCTTCGGCCATTTTATGCGTATCTTCTCGTTTTTTTACAGAGCTGCCCTCGTTTTTGGAAGCGGCGATTAACTCGGAAGCCAATTTTTCCGCCATGGTTTTTTCCGAACGCGATTTGGCAAAGCTAATGATCCAGCGAATAGCCAAGGCTTGTTGTCTTTCGGGCCTGATTTCCACCGGAACCTGATAGGTGGCCCCACCGACACGCCGGGATCGCACTTCCAATAACGGTTTTACATTTTGGATGGCCTTTTCGAACACCTGCAGACCATCGGAATTGGTTTTATTGCTGACGATATCTATGGCATTATAAAATATCTTTTCGGCCAAGCTCCTCTTGCCTCGGCGGAGCAGACCGTTGATAAACTTGGTCACCAGAACACTATTATATTTTGGATCCGGTAATACGGTTCTTTTGGTTGGTGTTTTTCGTCTCGACATGTAAGATTCTCAGCTCTATGATATTCTATTTACCCAGTTTTGTGCCATATTTGGATCGGCCTTGTTTGCGATCTTGCACGCCGCTGGTGTCCAATACGCCGCGAATGATATGGTAACGTACACCCGGCAAGTCTTTTACACGCCCGCCGCGGATCATCACGATCGAGTGCTCCTGTAAATTGTGCCCTTCTCCTGGAATATATGCGGTGACCTCAAACCCATTGGAGAGGCGAACGCGTGCCACTTTACGCAAAGCGGAGTTGGGCTTTTTAGGAGTGGTGGTATAGACACGCGTACATACACCGCGCCGTTGGGGCGAACCGGTCAACGCCGGAGCCTTCGTCCTTTTCTCTAATCTTTTTCGCCCTAAACGGACCAGTTGATTTATAGTCGGCACATTTCCTCCAAAATTTAACAAAGCCTTTTAATATATGAAATTTTTTTTTAAAATTCAATAGTTTTGTTAAAATATCCACGCAAATTTGGCCTTAATCTTGATCCTTCTCAACTTTAACCGTATCCGGAGCAGGAACGGACGTCACCTTTTCCACCGTTGGCAGATCCAGCTCCGGTCCTTTTACGGTGAGGCTGCGGAAACGCGCAATACCGGTGCCGGCAGGAATCAGATGCCCCATCACCACGTTTTCCTTTAACCCAAGCAGATGATCCACCTTGCCTTCGACGGACGCATCGGTGAGCACGCGCGTGGTCTCCTGGAAAGAAGCCGCAGAGATAAAGCTCTCCGTCGTCAAAGAAGCCTTGGTGATGCCCAATAGCAACGGCTGGAATGTGGCCGGCTGAGCTGGCCGCGACTGTGGCGGTTCCTTATCCTGCGATTCCAGTTTCTTCACCACCTTGCGAAATTCTTCCACGGGAACCACCTCATTCACCGAAAATTTAGAATCCCCTTTAGCGGTGATCACCACCATGTTACGAATCTTTTCATTCTCCTGCAGAAAAGTGAGTCGATCTACTTGATCGCCCTCCAAATATTGGGTATCGCCCGGATCCTCGATCTTCACCTTTTGCAACATCTGGCGGACGATGACCTCGATATGTTTATCGTTGATACGCACACCCTGGAGGCGATAAACTTCCTGAATCTCGTTCACCAGATATTCTTGCACCTTATTCGCTCCCATGATGGCGAGGATGTCATGCGGCGCCACCGATCCTTCGGACAATTTTTCGCCTGCATGGACAAAATCACCCGGTTGCACCAACACATGTTTACCGTAGCCGATGAGATATACCTTTTCTTCGTGTCCGTCTTCGGAACGCACGATCAACTTGCGTACACCGCGGCGCATCTCGCCGAACTCCACGATGCCATCGATTTCGCTGACCACGGCTGGCTCTTTAGGCCGCCGCGCCTCGAAGAGCTCGGCCACTCGCGGTAAACCTCCGGTGATATCCCGAGTCTTGGCGATTTCTCGCGGTATCTTTACCAGCACATCACCGGCAGAAACCCGATCACCATCTCTGACCACCAAGTGTGCTCGCGTCGGCACGATATAAGAAGTCGTCTCTTTGGTGTTTTCATCCTCCACCAGGATGGCCGGACTGAGATTCTTGGCACGAGATTCGATAATCACCCGCTGGCGCATGCCAGTGGTATCGTCCAATTCTTCACGAAAAGTAACATTCTCGATGATGTCCTGAAATTTCACGATACCTGAGGTCGTGGAGATGATACTGGCAGTGTATGGATCCCAACGGAAGATGACGTCGTTGCGCGCCACTTTGCTTCCAGATTCCACAAGTATGGTGGCTCCGTAAGGAACCGTAAATCGCTCCATGACGCGGTTGTCTTCGTCCAATACATTGATGCGACCGTTGCGGCCGATGCAAACGATTTCGCCGTCCTCTCGTTTGACGGTTTTGAGACCGTCCCAGGCGATGGTGCCGTCATGTTTGACCTGGACTTGCGATTGGGCGGCAATACGCGACGCCGTACCACCGATATGAAACGTTCGCAACGTCAACTGCGTGCCTGGTTCGCCAATGGATTGTGCCGCCATGACGCCAACCGCTTCGCCAATGCAAACCATCTTACCGGTGGCGAGGTTACGGCCGTAGCAGGCAGCGCAAATGCCCCGCGGCGCCTCGCAAGTAAGCACCGAGCGAATCAGCACCGATTCCAATCCCGCATCATTGATCTTTTTGGCAATATCTTCATCGATCATCTTGCCCACTTCGACCAAGATATCGCCGGTTACCGGATCGAATACATCTTCAGCCGCCACTCGTCCGACGATGCGGTCCTGCATCGACTCGATGATCTCCTCTCCCTCCTTCAGATCGCCAACACGCAATCCGAGAATGGTGCCACAATCTTCCATGGTGACGATAACGTCCTGCGCCACATCGACCAAACGACGGGTCAGGTAACCAGCATCAGCGGTCTTGAGGGCGGTATCAGCCAGACCTTTACGCGCTCCGTGCGTAGAAATAAAATATTCCAACACCGTCAACCCCTCGCGGAAGTTGGCGGTAATGGGGTTTTCGATAATTTCTCCCATCGAACCGGTCATCTTTTTTTGCGGTTTCGACATGAGACCGCGCATGCCGGCTAACTGACGGATCTGTTCCTTGGAACCACGAGCCCCAGAATCTGCCATCATAAAGATGGGATTAAATCCTTGTCGATCTTGACGTAGCCGCTCAAACATTTTTTCGGCAACATCGCTGGTGGTATGGGTCCAGATATCGATGATCTGGTTGTAACGTTCGCCATCGGTAATCACACCACGCTCATATCGCTTTTGAACGAGTTCGACGTTTTGAAGGGCTTTCTGCAGCAGAGCTTCTTTCTCCGGTGGCACGATCACATCATCCATGCCAACGGTGGTACCGGATTTCATGGCATAACGAAAACCGATCTCTTTGAGATTGTCCAACAATAAAGCGGTGCCCAGATTGCCCAGCTTTTTATAGGCCGTGGCCACCAGATCTTCTACTGCTTTTTTGGTCAAAAGCTCGTTGATGAACTTTAATTCATCCGGTAGGATATCATTAAAGATCACTCGGCCTACGGTGGTTTCGATCATCTCGCCCCTAAAACGCACTTTGATGGGGGCATGAAGAGCGACCCGGTCATCGTTGTAGGCGATCAACACCTCTTCTGGCGAAGAGAAGACCATCCCCTCACCCTTGACACCACTTTTACGCTTTGTAAGGTAATAGATACCAAGGACGATATCCTGGCTCGGAATGGATAATGGTCGCCCATGGGCAGGAGACAGGATGTTGTGGCTGGAAAGCATCAGGACCTTGGTTTCTATCTGTGCATAAAAAGACAGCGGCACATGCACAGCCATCTGATCGCCGTCGAAATCTGCGTTAAAGGCTGCACACACCAGAGGATGAATCTGGATGGCTTTGCCTTCGATGAGCACGGGCTGAAAAGCCTGAATGCCCAAACGGTGCAACGTCGGTGCGCGGTTGAGCATGACGGGATGATCATCAATGATCTCCTCCAGGATATCCCATACTTCGGAGCCGCGGCGTTCGACATATTTTTTGGCGCTTTTGACGGTTTTAACCAATCCGCGCTCCACCAACTTGCGAATGACGAATGGCTTGAATAACTCCAGCGCCATCTCTTTGGGCAAGCCACATTCGTGTAGCTTCAACTCTGGGCCTACGACGATCACCGAACGGCCCGAATAATCGATGCGCTTACCCAATAAATTCTGACGGAATCGCCCCTGTTTGCCTCGTAACATATCGGACAGACTCTTGAGCGCACGGTTGCCATCGCTGCGCACCGCAGCGGATTTGCGACCATTGTCGAAAAGCGAATCCACGGCCTCTTGCAGCATCCGCTTTTCATTGCGCAAGATCACTTCGGGTGCTTTGATTTCCAGCAATTTTTTCAAGCGGTTATTGCGAATGATAACGCGGCGATAGAGATCGTTGAGATCGGACGTGGCAAAGCGCCCCCCTTCCAAGGGTACCAACGGCCGCAACTCCGGTGGAACCACCGGGATCACGCTCATCACCATCCATTCAGGGCGATTTTCGCGCTCCCGATTGGCGCGCCGAAAAGCCTCCACCACTTTCAAACGCTTCAACGCCTCGGCCTTGCGCTGAACAGAGGTCTCATTTCTCGCCTGTAACCGCAACTCTTGAGAAAGCTGCTCGATATCGATTTGTTTCAATAATTCTAATATAGCCTGCCCACCAATATTGGCATAAAATCGTTTCTCCTCGGGTAGGTCGACCTCCTCCTCCGCCAATCGCGCGGTCAATTCCAGATAATCCTCTTCGCTGATCAGATCTTTGTGGGCTAACCCACTTTTACCGGGACGAATGACTACATAGGATTCGTAATAGATAATTTTTTCCAGTTCCTTTATGCTCATCCCGAGGAGGTATCCTATCTTGGAGGGCAGCGATCGCCAATACCAGATGTGCACCACTGGCACTGCCAGACTGATGTGCCCCATCCGCTCGCGGCGTACGCTCTTCATGGTCACTTCCACACCGCAGCGATCGCATACGATGCCCTTATAGCGAATACGCTTGTATTTGCCACAATGGCATTCCCAGTCCCGCACCGGACCAAATATCTTCTCGCAAAACAAGCCATCCTTTTCCGGCTTGAATGAGCGATAATTAATGGTTTCCGGTTTGGTTACTTCGCCGTGAGATTTCTCTAATATTTTGTCCGGCGACGCAAGTCCAATATAGATGGCACTGAACTTGGAATCTGTCTCGCCGTCAACTTGAGAAAATAGATAATTCAAATTTCCACCTCCAAACTCATTGATTGAGCCTGGTATAATGAGTCTATCCGAGCGGGATTATCCAGCCTCTTGGCTATGTCACCGCTACGGTTATTTTTTTGGTTTTTCGATTAGTTCAACATCCAAACCGAGGCCTTGCAGTTCGCGGATCAACACATTGAAGGATTCGGGCAAGCCCGGTTCGGGAATATTCTCCCCTTTGACGATGGCTTCATAGGCTCGGGAACGGCCGCGGACATCGTCACTCTTGACCGTGAGAATCTCTTGCAGCGTATAGGCAGCTCCGTAGGCTTCTAATGCCCACACTTCCATTTCTCCGAATCGCTGACCGCCAAATTGCGCTTTACCACCCAGGGGTTGTTGTGTGATCAGTGAATACGGTCCAATGGAACGAGCGTGAATCTTGTCTTCGACCAGATGCGACAATTTCATCATATAAAGCCAGCCGACGGTCACTTCTTCGTCGATCAATTCACCGGTTCGTCCATCATACAATTTCGATTTACCATTGATGGGCAGACCGGCTTTTTTCATCTCCGCCTGTATTTCTTCCAATGTTGCCCCATCAAAAACCGGCGATGCATACTTGATGCCCAACTCGTGGGCAGCCCATCCCAAATTGGTCTCTAAAATCTGCCCCAGATTCATTCGCGATGGCACTCCCAAAGGATTGAGCACAATATCCACCGGCGTGCCGTCCGGCATGTATGGCATATCTTCGATGGGAACTATTTTAGAAACCACCCCCTTGTTACCATGGCGGCCGGCCATTTTATCACCCACCATTAATTTGCGCTTTTTGGCGACGTATACCTTGGCCATCTGCACGATGCCCGGAGGTAATTCATCACCCACGGTGAGTTTGAACTTTTCTAGTTCATACTGTTCTTTCAGTTTGGCTAATTTATTTTGATAATTGCTGAGTACTAATTTAATCAGACGATTGGTCTCTGCATGTTCGACCACGTTCTGGCTGAAATCCACTCTATCCAAATCAATCTTGTCGAAATGCGCTTCCTTGAGGACAGTTTTCGTTTTGACCAGGATTTTGCCATCATAGACATCGCGGATGCCGGCGGATATTTTTCCCAGCATTAACGTCTTGAGTTTTTCGTCTCGCAACTTTTTAACGTTCAGCTTTTCGCGGTTGTACCATTCTTCCAGTTCGTCGATGCTCTTTTTATCTTTGCGACGAGTGGCCGCATCTTTTTTCTTGCGAGAGAACAAACGCGTATCGATGACAATGCCCTTCAGTCCCGGCGGAGCTTTTAACGAAGCATCTTTAACATCACCGGCCTTTTCTCCGAAAATGGCCTTTAACAATTTTTCTTCTGGCGTCGGATCGCTTTCCCCTTTAGGGGTTACCTTACCGACCAGAATGTCCCCCGCAACCACTTCGGCGCCAACGCAAACGATGCCGTTCTCATCCAGATCTTTTGTGGTGTCTTCGCTGACGTTGGGGATTTCTCGCGTCAACTCTTCTTCGCCACGCTTGGTGTCGCGAACCTGCAACTCAAATTCTTCGATGTGGACCGAAGTAAAGATATCGTCCTGCACCACTCTTTCGGAGACGACGATGGCATCTTCGAAATTATAGCCGCGCCAAGGCATAAAGGCGACCAACACGTTGCGGCCTAATGCCAGTTCCCCCCCCTCGGTGGCGGCACCGTCGGCGATCACCTGTCCGGCTTTGACCGACTGACCTTCAACCACAATTGGTTTTTGGTTGATGCACGTATCCTGATTGGTGCGCATGAACTTGGTAAGCTTGTAGGTCACCACATCTTCATTATCGAATTCGGCAATTCTTTCTTTTGCCTGTTTCTTATCATTGGAGTCGCTGCGGCGGATCACGATTTGTGTAGCATCTACTTTTTCAACCACGCCGTTAACTTCACTGATCACCACCGCGCGGGAATCACGGGCGATCTTCGCCTCCATCCCTGTGCCCACATAGGGGGCCTGCGGAGTCAACAGTGGCACCGCCTGTCGTTGCATGTTTGATCCCATCAGAGCGCGGTTGGCGTCGTCATGTTCTAAAAACGGAATCAATGCTGCGGCAGCGGAGACGATTTGCGTTGGCGACACATCCATATAGTGCACGTCTTGGGGCGACACCACCGGAAATTCGCCGCGGATGCGTGCCTTTACTCGTTCATTGAGAAACCGTCCATCTTTATCCAACGGTTCATTGGCCTGGGCTACCATGACGTCTTCTTCATCATCAGCAGCCAAAAAGACGATCTTGTCTGTAGCGCGACCGTTTTCCACTACACGATAAGGTGTCTCGATGAATCCATATTCATTAATGCGTGCATAAGTGGTCAGCGAAGAGATCAAACCGATATTGGGGCCTTCTGGCGTCTCGATAGGACACAGACGGCCATAATGAGTATAGTGAACGTCGCGCACTTCAAAACCAGCTCGTTCGCGGGTTAGGCCACCGGGCCCCAATGCCGACAAGCGACGCTTGTGGGTGAGTTCCGCCAGCGGATTGGTTTGATCCATAAATTGCGACAATTGACTGGTACCGAAGAAAGTGTTGATGACAGAAAGAATCGTCCGTGCATTGACCAAATCCTGCGGCGTCGGATTTTCGCTCTCGCGCAAGTTCATTCGTTCTTTGATGGTGCGCGCCATGCGCGTCAATCCGAGCGTCATCTGTGCCGCCAATTGCTCATCCACCGTGCGCACCCGACGGTTACCCAGGTGATCGATATCATCGGCCGATCGCTTGCCCTTCTGCAGATCAAGCAGATACTTGATGATGCCAATGATATCTTCCCTGGTCAGAGCCGTCATATCCGGGCTAATGTTCAATCCCAATTTTTTATTCAGTCGATGTCGGCCCACTTCGCCCAAGTCATATCGTTTGGGATTGAAGAAGAGACGTTCGACCAACACGCGCGCGGTTTCAAGATCCGGCGCCTCGCCGGAGCGCAGATGCTGGTAGATCGTTTCCAGCGCTTCTTCTTGGGATCGGGTATTGTCGCGGATCAGGGTATTGGTAATCAACTCCTGGCCAAATATTTTGTCCGCTTTCACCACATCGATTTTTTCGACGCCTAATTGCAGTAAAAGCTGGAGCTTTTCCTCTGTCAGCTCTTGAAACTTGTCTAGGATGACCTCACCGGTGTCGGTGTCGATAAAATCGTCAACGACGCGCGAGCCAACCCATTCCAATAGATTATCCGGCGTCAGCTGCGCCGTCTGAATCAGGTCGAAAGTGGACAAAATATCGCGATCGCTATCGAAACCGATGGCGCGCAACAACGTGGTCACCAAGAACTTTTTACGCCGATCGATATAGACCACCATCATATCATTGATATCGGTGGTAAACTCCACCCAAGAACCACGCAGTGGAATGATACGGGCCGAATAGAGCTTCTGACCATTGGGATGGACGATTTCATCAAAAAAGACACCGGGGGAACGATGCAATTGGCTTACTATGATCCGCTCGGCGCCATTGATGATAAACGTACCGCGATGGGTCATGAAGGGAATATAGCCCAGATAAACATCCTGTTCCTTGGAATTGGCTAACTCATCAGGGTTATACTCATCCTTAACGGACAGGCGCAGTTTCGCCTTGAGGGCCACCGAATATGTCATTCCCCGTTCCTGACATTCCTCGACCGTGTACTTGGGCGGATCCAGTTCGTAGCTGATGAACTCTAAGATAAAGTTCTCACGGCTATCGACAATGGGAAAAACGCTCTTGAAAACCGCTTGCAAGCCGATATCCCGGCGTTTGTCTGGTGGTACACCGAGTTGCAAAAAGTCACGGAATGATTTGAGTTGAATGTCTAAGAGATCGGGCAAATCGGCGACGGATTGGATTTTTGCGAAAGAATGGCGTTCATTTTTCAAACCAACAGCCAAAGGAGTCACTCCTTTACATTGATGATGGAAATCTCCTGAAAAAAACCGTGCCCCAAGGGCACGGCTGATTCAGGTCTACTTGAGTTCAACTTCAGCGCCGGCTTCTTCCAGTTTAGCCTTGATGGCATTCGCCTCGTCTTTGCTGACGCCTTCCTTCACCTTGTTGGGAGCACCGTCCACCAAATCCTTGGCTTCTTTTAGGCCGAGGTTGGTGATGGTGCGAATAACCTTGATGACGTTGATCTTGTTGGCGCCTGCCGATTTCAAAATGACGTCGAATTCGGTTTTTTCTTCGGCCGGAGCTGCTGCCGCAGGACCACCTGCTGCTGGCATGGCACCCACCGCTGCTACCGGTACCGCGGCGCTGACACCAAATTTCTCTTCCATGGCTTTTACTAAACGTGAAAGCTGGAGAACGCTCATTTCACCGATGCTATTGATGATCTCTTCAATCTTTGCATCCTGAGCAACCGCTGCATCTTCATGTGCGGGCATTTCAACCTCCCGTTAAGAGTTATTATATTTAATGTTGCGATTCTTTTTTATCTTTTATGGCATTGATGACCAATACCAGTTTTGTCAACAACGATTGTAAACCACCCACAAAATTGGTCAATGGGGCCTTCATCGTCCCCAGCAATTGTGCCAATAAAACTTCGCGTGGAGGGATATTGCGTATCTCTTCTGCCTCCTGGCGATTGAGGAGCTGGCCTTCTAACCATGCGGCTTTGATGGCTGGCTTTTCTTTGTCTTTGCGAAAATCATAAATAATCCTAACCGGTGCCACCGGATCATCAAAAGCAATGGCAATACCCGTTGGACCCTGCAGATAGGGTATGATTTTGTCGTAGCCCAGTTCTTTTGCCGAAATTCTTGCCAAGGTATTTTTCACGACTAAATATTTAACATTTGCCTTGCGAAACTCCTTGCGCAAGCGTGTGACTTCTTCCACCGTCAGACCGGTGAAATCGGTCAAAAACACACTCTTGGCCTTGCTCAAATTTTCGTTTATCTCTGCTACTTTGCTAACTTTTATTGCTTTTGGCATGGGATTGATCCTCTAATTCACTCTCACTGCTAACTCGTCTGAATGATGGCATTCTTGTCCAGACGGATACCTGGCCCCATGGTGCTGGAAAGTGTCACATTCTTAACATAAACACCCTTCGCCGTAGCTGGTTTTAAACGATTGATCATTTCGTAGACTGCCTGAACATTTTCTTTGATTTGATCGGGCGTGAACGACTTTTTGCCAACAGCGGTATTGATGATGCCATATTTATCTACACGGAACGAAATTTTACCTGCTTTGGCTTCTTTCACTGCACGACCGACTTCCATAGTAACCGTTCCGCTTTTGGGGTTCGGCATCAAACCACGCGTACCGAGGATCTTCCCTAGCTTTCCTACCTGTCCCATGATATCGGGCGTTGCGATCACCACATCAAAGTCAAGCCAACCTTCGGCGATTTTCGCAATCAAATCTTCCGCGCCAACATAATCGGCTCCGGCCTCCTGCGCCTCTTTTTCCTTCGCCCCTTTGGTGAGGACGCAGACGCGTACTTTTTTACCTGTCCCGTGAGGTAATAAAACGGTACCACGCACCATTTGATCGGCTTTGCGTGGATCCACCCCTAAGCGTACACTCAGTTCGATGGATTCGTCGAATTTGGCTGTGGCCACCTCTTTCACCTTTAATACCGCTTCCGATAACGGATAGGCCTTACGACGATCAACCGATTTCAGGGTCTCGTTATATCGTTTACTATGCTTCATGATATCTCCAAACCCAATTCAGATATGTCAAATAATTCAACGGTCCTACTCATTCTTCCACCGTGATACCCATGCTGCGGGCAGTTCCCTCCACCATGCTGATGGCTGCTTCGATGGTCGAGGCATTCAAATCCGCCATTTTGGACATGGCAATCTCCCGCACCTGCGCTTTGGTTACTTTTCCGACTTTGGTGCGATTGGGTTCGCCACTGCCCTTTTCTATCCCTGCTGCTTTCAACAATAGAACCGCTGCCGGCGGAGTTTTGGTAATAAAAGAAAAGGATCGATCTGAATAGACCGTGATGATAACCGGAATAATCAACCCTGCTTTATCTTGTGTTTTAGCGTTGAATTGCTTGCAAAACTCCACGATATTCACACCATGTTGCCCGAGCGCTGGGCCTACTGGCGGAGAAGGATTGGCGCTACCTGCCGGAATTTGCAGCTTGATGGTACCAATAACTTTTTTTGCCATGACCACTACCTTATTGTTCTAATTCAATCTGAAGGAAATCCAGTTCAACAGGGGTCGACCTGCCGAAAATACTGACCAACACTTTGACTTTATTTTTTTCCTCGTTAACTTCTTCCACAAAGCCGGTAAAATCGGTAAAGGGACCGTCGATCACTTTGATGGGATCACCGACCCGGAACGGCACTTTGGAACGGTCTTTGGATGCGCCTTCGGTCTTGCCGAGAATCCGCTCAGCTTCCTCATCCTTCAACGCCACCGGCTCATTTTTACTACCGACAAAATTAGTAACACCAGGCGTGTTCAAGATCAAATGGCGCGTTTCTTTGTTGTAGACCATGTGTATCAGCATGTAACCAGGGAACATGATCTTGGTGCGCGTTTTGCGCTTGCCTTCTTTCATCTCGATGATCTCTTCGGAGGGAACAAGAATCTTGTCGATCAACGATGACAAATTTGCATGCTCGATTTCCTTCTCCAGGTACGCCTTGATTTTCTTCTCGTGCCCGGAAAGCACATGAATCGCATACCATTTTAAGGGTTCTTGTTCCACCTTTTCATCCTTTAAAGACGCAAAAAAAGTCCCTTACACCCACCTCTCCCATCACATGAATGGGAACATCGCGGTTGTAAAAGACACATTTAATAAACAAGTTCCAAGATTTTACCAAGAAGATGATCAACGGCGAAAATGAAAACCGCAAAAAACAAAGATACGACAATAACGATGATGGTTTGACCTTTTAATTGATCTTTGGTTGGCCAACTCACCTTTGCCATTTCGGATTTTACGTCTCTGATAAAATTTGCGATTTTTTGCATCATCTTAGTTCTCTAATTTCAAAGGGTAAGTGAAGCGTCGATCCTAATTTTTCGCCCAAAAGACGGTTACCATGATGCGAGCTGCCGTTTTATCTTTTGCAGGTCTGGAGGGACTCGAACCCCCAACCGTCGGATTTGGAGTCCGATGCTCTACCATATTGAGCTACAGACCTAAACGCCATCAACGGGTTTCTTTATGCAACGTCCGTTTATTGCACCATTTACAATATTTCTTATACTCCACTCGTCCCGATTGCTTACGTTTATTTTTATCCATCGTGTAATTCCGCCGTTTGCATTCGGAACATTCTAATATGACCAATTCTCTCATTGTTCAGCTCGAAATATGATGATTTTATTTAATGATTTTGGTGACCACACCGGCACCAACCGTACGTCCACCCTCGCGAATAGCAAAACGCAATCCCTGCTCCATCGCAATCTCCGTGATCAACTCCGCCGTCACCTTCACATTATCTCCCGGCATCACCATCTCTACCCCCTCCGGCAGCTTGATCGTTCCCGTCACATCCGTCGTCCGAAAATAAAACTGCGGCCGATATCCATTGAAAAACGGCGTGTGCCGACCACCCTCCTCCTTGCTCAACACGTACACCTCCCCCTCAAATACCGTGTGCGGCGTGATCGATCCAGGCTGCGCGATCACCTGACCTCGCATCAACTCGTCCTTCTCTACCCCGCGCAACAACAATCCCACATTATCACCCGCCTGCCCCTCATCCAATAACTTCCGAAACATCTCCACTCCCGTGCACACCGTCTTCTTCTTCAACCCCAATCCCACAATCTCCACCTCATCCCCTACCTTCACCCTGCCTCGCTCTATTCGTCCCGTTCCCACCGTTCCTCGTCCCGTAATCGAAAACACATCCTCCACCGGCATCAAAAATGGCTTGTCGATATCTCGCACCGGCGTCGGGATGTAACTGTCCACCGCCGCCATCAAATCCAATATACACTTGTTATACCTCTCATCCGACGGATGCTCCAACGCCAATAACGCACTCCCCGTTATCACCGGTATCTCATCTCCAGGAAACTGATACTTGCTCAATAACTCCCGTACCTCCAACTCCACCAACTGCAATAACTCCGGATCATCCACCATGTCCGCCTTGTTCAAAAATACCACGATCGACGGCACATTCACCTGACGCGCCAACAACACATGCTCCCGCGTCTGCGGCATCGGCCCATCCGCCGCACTCACCACCAATATCGCCCCATCCATCTGCGCCGCTCCCGTCACCATGTTCTTGATATAATCCGCATGACCAGGACAATCCACATGCGCATAATGACGATTCTCCGTCTCATACTCCGTATGATGCACGTTGATCGTCACCCCTCGCGCCTTCTCCTCCGGCGCATTGTCTATCTCGTCAAACGCCTTAGCCTTCGCTAACCCCTTCAACGCCAATACCTGCGTGATCGCCGCCGTCAACGTCGTCTTCCCATGATCCACATGACCGATCGTACCTATATTCACGTGCGGCTTGGTCCGCTCAAATTTAGCTTTTGCCATAATAGCCTCTCCTTCGATACCTTATAAAAAATCCACTTTTCTATTTTATCATGCGGGCATTACCATCAAGCCCATTTTTTGTAATAATTTTCTGCCGACTTCTTCGTTAACTTTTTGATAGTTTAAAAATTGCATGGTAAATGTCGCTCGTCCTTGGGAGCTATTCCGCAAGGCTGTAGCATAGCCGAACATCTCCGCTAATGGCACCTGAGCCGCAATCACCTGAAAGCCTTTCCGTTTGTGTTGGTCCACGATCTTGGCCCGCCGTCCGGCTAAATCGCTCAGGATGTTACCGAAATAAGCTTCGGGTGTTACCACTTCCAGGCTCATGATCGGTTCCATGAGGATGGGCTTAGCCCGGCGAACGGCATCCTGCAATGCCATGGAACCGGCAATCTTGAACGCTAGTTCCGAGGAATCCACCGGATGATACGAACCGTCGATCAGCGTCGCTTTTATGTCGATGATCGGATAGCCGGCGATGACGCCGCTATTCATGGCTTCTCTGATGCCATTTTCGATCGGTTTGATGAATTCCGCGGGAATGGCACCGCCGCTGATGCGATTTTCGAACACAAATATTTTGCCTTGTTCTAAGGGTTCGAATTCGATCTTTACCTGGGCGAACAGCCCTTTCCCGCCCGTTTGTTTAGCGAATTTGATATCGCTGACCACCGCTTCGGTGATGGTTTCGCGATAGGCGACCTGTGGCTTGCCGACGTTGGCTTGGACGTGGAAATCGCGCAATAGGCGGTCGACAATGATCTCCAGGTGAAGTTCTCCCATCCCAGCGATGATCATCTGCCCCGTTTCCGGATCCACATGAAACTGAAAAGTGGGATCCTCATCCGCCAGAGCCTTCAAGGCATCGGTCATACGATCCTGATCGGCTTTGGAGCGCGGTTCGATGGCGATGGAAATGACCGGTATGGGGAAAGTCATTTCCTCCAACATCAACGGATGTTTGGGGTCGCACAGGGTATCGCCGGTGCGTGTGTGCCGCAAACCCACTGCCGCAGCGATATCACCGGTGGCGACGCTGTCGATTTCTTCTCTTTTATTGGCCGACATCCGGAGAATTTTGCTAAAGCGTTCTTTTTTTTCCGTAGCGGTATTCAACGCGGTTTCACCGACGCGGATCTGCCCGGAATATACGCGAAAATAGGTTAACCTGCCAACATAAGGATCGGCCATGATTTTGAATGCCAGAGCCGTAAAGGGTTCGTCGTCGCTGGCTTTGCGGAGTTCTGTTTTACGGGTATAAGGATTCTTTCCCTGAATAGCTGGCATATCCAAGGGACTGGGGAGGTAATGGATAACCGCATCCAGAATCGGTTGTACGCCGCGGTTTTTGACCGAGGCGCCGCAAAGCGTCGGCACAATTTGATTTTGCAGGGTGCCGATGCGCAAGGCACGATGAATTTCTTCTTGCTCTACCGGCTCGCCGCTCAGATATTTCTCCATCACCGCGTCATCGAAATCGGCTATGGCTTCGATCAGATCATGACGAGCCTTTTCTGCCGCTTCTTGCAAATCTTGCGGGATCGGACGCACTTCCCATTGACTGCCCAGTGAGGCGTCATCATAATAGATGGCCTGCATTTGAATAAGGTCGATGATGCCGGCGAACTGTTCGCCCTGCCCAACAGGCAGTTGAATGAGCACTGGTCGTGCATGCAACCGTTCGCGCATGGATTGAACAGCGGCTTCGAAATCGGCGCCGATGCGATCCATTTTATTGATATAAGCGATGCGCGGGACATGATATTTATCCGCTTGCCGCCAAACCGTTTCCGATTGCGGCTCCACACCGCCGACGGCACAGAAAATGGCCACCGCACCGTCTAATACTCTCAAAGAACGTTCCACCTCAGCCGTAAAATCCACATGGCCGGGGGTATCGATGATATTGATACGATAATTCTTCCAATAACAAGTGATGGCTGCAGAGGTGATGGTAATGCCCCGTTCTTTCTCTTGTTGCATCCAATCCATCGTGGCTGCGCCATCGTCTACCTCGCCTATGCGATGAACTTTGCCGGTGTAATAGAGGATTCGTTCTGTGGTCGTGGTTTTTCCGGCATCGATGTGCGCCATAATGCCGATGTTACGAGTCTTGTCTAACGAGAGTGAATTCGACATAAAAAACCACTCACTAAGGAGAACCCTCCATAAAATTCGGTTGTTGTTTAAATTTGCAAGGTGGGCGACCTAAGAGCATTGACGCGTGCTTCGAGTGACTCACGTGCAGATGGTGCGTGTGAGGGTTCGAAGGAATCACGCCAAGTCTTGGCACCCACTTTCCGATTCGGCTGTCTTTGAGCCTTATCGAACCGGAGTTAGAATGCAAGACCGGCAAAATCCGAAAAAATCTATAAAAACTACCAGCGAAAATGGGCGAAAGCGCGGTTGGCTTCGGCCATTTTATGCGTATCTTCTCGTTTTTTTACAGAGCTGCCCTCGTTTTTGGAAGCGGCGATTAACTCGGAAGCCAATTTTTCCGCCATGGTTTTTTCCGAACGCGATTTGGCAAAGCTAATGATCCAGCGAATAGCCAAGGCTTGTTGTCTTTCGGGCCTGATTTCCACCGGAACCTGATAGGTGGCCCCACCGACACGCCGGGATCGCACTTCCAATAACGGTTTTACATTTTGGATGGCCTTTTCGAACACCTGCAGACCATCGGAATTGGTTTTATTGCTGACGATATCTATGGCATTATAAAATATCTTTTCGGCCAAGCTCCTCTTGCCTCGGCGGAGCAGACCGTTGATAAACTTGGTCACCAGAACACTATTATATTTTGGATCCGGTAATACGGTTCTTTTGGTTGGTGTTTTTCGTCTCGACATGTAAGATTCTCAGCTCTATGATATTCTATTTACCCAGTTTTGTGCCATATTTGGATCGGCCTTGTTTGCGATCTTGCACGCCGCTGGTGTCCAATACGCCGCGAATGATATGGTAACGTACACCCGGCAAGTCTTTTACACGCCCGCCGCGGATCATCACGATCGAGTGCTCCTGTAAATTGTGCCCTTCTCCTGGAATATATGCGGTGACCTCAAACCCATTGGAGAGGCGAACGCGTGCCACTTTACGCAAAGCGGAGTTGGGCTTTTTAGGAGTGGTGGTATAGACACGCGTACATACACCGCGCCGTTGGGGCGAACCGGTCAACGCCGGAGCCTTCGTCCTTTTCTCTAATCTTTTTCGCCCTAAACGGACCAGTTGATTTATAGTCGGCACATTTCCTCCAAAATTTAACAAAGCCTTTTAATATATGAAATTTTTTTTTAAAATTCAATAGTTTTGTTAAAATATCCACGCAAATTTGGCCTTAATCTTGATCCTTCTCAACTTTAACCGTATCCGGAGCAGGAACGGACGTCACCTTTTCCACCGTTGGCAGATCCAGCTCCGGTCCTTTTACGGTGAGGCTGCGGAAACGCGCAATACCGGTGCCGGCAGGAATCAGATGCCCCATCACCACGTTTTCCTTTAACCCAAGCAGATGATCCACCTTGCCTTCGACGGACGCATCGGTGAGCACGCGCGTGGTCTCCTGGAAAGAAGCCGCAGAGATAAAGCTCTCCGTCGTCAAAGAAGCCTTGGTGATGCCCAATAGCAACGGCTGGAATGTGGCCGGCTGAGCTGGCCGCGACTGTGGCGGTTCCTTATCCTGCGATTCCAGTTTCTTCACCACCTTGCGAAATTCTTCCACGGGAACCACCTCATTCACCGAAAATTTAGAATCCCCTTTAGCGGTGATCACCACCATGTTACGAATCTTTTCATTCTCCTGCAGAAAAGTGAGTCGATCTACTTGATCGCCCTCCAAATATTGGGTATCGCCCGGATCCTCGATCTTCACCTTTTGCAACATCTGGCGGACGATGACCTCGATATGTTTATCGTTGATACGCACACCCTGGAGGCGATAAACTTCCTGAATCTCGTTCACCAGATATTCTTGCACCTTATTCGCTCCCATGATGGCGAGGATGTCATGCGGCGCCACCGATCCTTCGGACAATTTTTCGCCTGCATGGACAAAATCACCCGGTTGCACCAACACATGTTTACCGTAGCCGATGAGATATACCTTTTCTTCGTGTCCGTCTTCGGAACGCACGATCAACTTGCGTACACCGCGGCGCATCTCGCCGAACTCCACGATGCCATCGATTTCGCTGACCACGGCTGGCTCTTTAGGCCGCCGCGCCTCGAAGAGCTCGGCCACTCGCGGTAAACCTCCGGTGATATCCCGAGTCTTGGCGATTTCTCGCGGTATCTTTACCAGCACATCACCGGCAGAAACCCGATCACCATCTCTGACCACCAAGTGTGCTCGCGTCGGCACGATATAAGAAGTCGTCTCTTTGGTGTTTTCATCCTCCACCAGGATGGCCGGACTGAGATTCTTGGCACGAGATTCGATAATCACCCGCTGGCGCATGCCAGTGGTATCGTCCAATTCTTCACGAAAAGTAACATTCTCGATGATGTCCTGAAATTTCACGATACCTGAGGTCGTGGAGATGATACTGGCAGTGTATGGATCCCAACGGAAGATGACGTCGTTGCGCGCCACTTTGCTTCCAGATTCCACAAGTATGGTGGCTCCGTAAGGAACCGTAAATCGCTCCATGACGCGGTTGTCTTCGTCCAATACATTGATGCGACCGTTGCGGCCGATGCAAACGATTTCGCCGTCCTCTCGTTTGACGGTTTTGAGACCGTCCCAGGCGATGGTGCCGTCATGTTTGACCTGGACTTGCGATTGGGCGGCAATACGCGACGCCGTACCACCGATATGAAACGTTCGCAACGTCAACTGCGTGCCTGGTTCGCCAATGGATTGTGCCGCCATGACGCCAACCGCTTCGCCAATGCAAACCATCTTACCGGTGGCGAGGTTACGGCCGTAGCAGGCAGCGCAAATGCCCCGCGGCGCCTCGCAAGTAAGCACCGAGCGAATCAGCACCGATTCCAATCCCGCATCATTGATCTTTTTGGCAATATCTTCATCGATCATCTTGCCCACTTCGACCAAGATATCGCCGGTTACCGGATCGAATACATCTTCAGCCGCCACTCGTCCGACGATGCGGTCCTGCATCGACTCGATGATCTCCTCTCCCTCCTTCAGATCGCCAACACGCAATCCGAGAATGGTGCCACAATCTTCCATGGTGACGATAACGTCCTGCGCCACATCGACCAAACGACGGGTCAGGTAACCAGCATCAGCGGTCTTGAGGGCGGTATCAGCCAGACCTTTACGCGCTCCGTGCGTAGAAATAAAATATTCCAACACCGTCAACCCCTCGCGGAAGTTGGCGGTAATGGGGTTTTCGATAATTTCTCCCATCGAACCGGTCATCTTTTTTTGCGGTTTCGACATGAGACCGCGCATGCCGGCTAACTGACGGATCTGTTCCTTGGAACCACGAGCCCCAGAATCTGCCATCATAAAGATGGGATTAAATCCTTGTCGATCTTGACGTAGCCGCTCAAACATTTTTTCGGCAACATCGCTGGTGGTATGGGTCCAGATATCGATGATCTGGTTGTAACGTTCGCCATCGGTAATCACACCACGCTCATATCGCTTTTGAACGAGTTCGACGTTTTGAAGGGCTTTCTGCAGCAGAGCTTCTTTCTCCGGTGGCACGATCACATCATCCATGCCAACGGTGGTACCGGATTTCATGGCATAACGAAAACCGATCTCTTTGAGATTGTCCAACAATAAAGCGGTGCCCAGATTGCCCAGCTTTTTATAGGCCGTGGCCACCAGATCTTCTACTGCTTTTTTGGTCAAAAGCTCGTTGATGAACTTTAATTCATCCGGTAGGATATCATTAAAGATCACTCGGCCTACGGTGGTTTCGATCATCTCGCCCCTAAAACGCACTTTGATGGGGGCATGAAGAGCGACCCGGTCATCGTTGTAGGCGATCAACACCTCTTCTGGCGAAGAGAAGACCATCCCCTCACCCTTGACACCACTTTTACGCTTTGTAAGGTAATAGATACCAAGGACGATATCCTGGCTCGGAATGGATAATGG
>FWPV01000349.1_pt1 | contig 150260 bp, 151 predicted proteins | sample 2228371 | NCBI WGS metagenome assembly FWPV01 (sample SAMEA103939776, study PRJEB20133) | metagenome
ACACAAGGCCCTGAAAATGATGTCTCCCCGTGAATATCGAAGATTCGCGGCTAAGTTAGAAGAGTGTCCGGAAAAATAGGGGCAACTCCATCAGATTATTCTCCGTCAAGTTGAATATTCCATTTCGCCTGACCACTACATGGCGCTGCTCTCCGCCGCCCTCTTTAGCCACCTCTTCGCCAGAACAACAAAAAGGGGCTATCCATGATTTGGATAACCCCCTGGTTTTGCTGGCGCGCCCTCGAGGGCTCGAACCTCGGACCTTTGGATTCGTAGTCCAACGCTCTATCCAGCTGAGCTAAGGGCGCGTGTTTGCGAAATAGAAATGGCGGAGAGTGGGGGATTCGAACCCCCGGTACACCTTTTAGGGCGTACATTCGCTTAGCAGGCGAACCCATTCGGCCACTCTGGCAACTCTCCGCGCCGAATATATCGAATTTTTGTTTTTGTCTGGCGGAGGGAGCAGGATTCGAACCCGCGAACCTTTCGGTTAACGGTTTTCAAGACCGCCGCCTTAGACCACTCGGCCATCCCTCCGGGGTATCGTCCTGTGGTTTTCTGATCCGCTCCTTCAAAAAAAATTCCCCGCATTCCCCTGAAGGGCCACCGGGCATTGCTTCCGATTGTAACGGGAGTTTAACCTACGGCTTGATTTTGTCAAGCCCTCGCATGTAGGGCCTGAGCGCCTCGGGGATGACGACGCTTCCGTCCTTCTGCTGGTAGTTTTCCAGGACGGCGACGACGGTCCGGCCGACGGCGAGGCCGGAGCCGTTCAGGGTGTGGACGAACTCCACGCGGCCCGAGGCTTCACGGCGGAACCGGATGGATGCCCGCCGTGCCTGGAAATCCTCGAAATTGCTGCAGGAGGAAATCTCCCGGTAAACCCCCTGCCCCGGCAACCAGACCTCGAGGTCATAGGTCTTGGATGCGGAAAAACCCAGGTCGGCTGAACAGAGGCTGACCGTCCGGAAGTGAAGACCCAGCTTCTTCAGGATGTCCTCGGCGTCGAGGGTCAGTTTTTCCAGCTCGTCGTAGGATGTCTCGGGGGTGGTGAACTTCACGAGCTCCACCTTGTTGAACTGGTGCTGCCGGATGAGCCCGCGGGTGTCCTTGCCGTAGGAACCCGCCTCGGCCCGGAAGCAGGGCGAGTAGGCCACGTGGAGGCAGGGGAGATCCTTTTCGTTGAGGATCTCCTCGCGGTAGATGTTCGTCACGGGAACCTCCGCCGTCGGGATCAGGTAATAATCCATGCCCTGGATCTTGAAGAGGTCCTCCTCGAACTTCGGCAGTTGTCCCGTCCCGGTCATGCTGTCCTTGTTGACCATGAAGGGGGTGAGCACCTCCGTGTATCGGTGTTCGGTGGTGTGGCAATCGAGCATGAAGTTGATGAGGGCACGCTCGAGGAGGGCCCCCGCTCCGCGATACACGGTGAAGCGCGCCCCGGCGATCTTGGCGCCCCTGGCGAAATCGAGGATGTTCAGAGCCTCGCCGATGTCCCAGTGGGGCCTCGGTTCGAAGTCGAACTTCGGTTTTTCGCCCCAATGGCGGATGACGGGGTTGTCCTCGGAGCTGGTCCCGTAGGCGACGGATTCGTGCTGGATGTTCGGGATGACCATCATGAAGTTCCGGAGGTCTTCCTCGGTCTTCTCCAGATCCTGTTCGAGTGCCTTGATGCGGTCCGAGACGGTGCCCATCCGGGCGATGAGGTCCGAGGCGTCCTCCTTGTTCTTCTTCCGGGCCCCGATCTCCTTGGAGACCCTGTTGCGCTCGCCCCTGAGGGATTCCACCTCCTGGAGGATGTCCCTGCGCTTCCGGTCCAGGTTGACGAAGAGATCCAGGTCGATCTCCTTGCCTCGCTCGAGCATCTTTCTGCGGACGAGATCCAGGTTGTCCCTCAGAAATTTCATGTCCAGCATGGTCTTCTCCCCCTCGAAAAGGTCTTTTTCACCTATCATCTTGATAGGTTGAAGTCAACCGTTTTGTCTCTGCCGAAAGGGTCGTGAAAGCCTCTGGTGACGGGGGTTTGCACTTTCCGTCGGTCACCGGAACCGGCGGCGGGCCATCTCCAGGACACGGGCCATCTCGCGGCTCTTCAGGAGGTGGGAAGTCGTAAAAAAAGTGACGGTGCCGACGGCGATGGCCGTCGCCAGGATGATGAGTCTTTCACGGAAAGGACCGTCATCCCTCCAGGCCAGAAGGTGATTGGAGAGCCAGATGGCGCCCCACATCACGAGGGATGCCGTGGAAACCTTGAGGACCGATTGGTAGAATTCCCGGTCGAGGAACGGGCCGATCCTGCGGGCGAGGATCGCCGAGAGGGTGATGACATTGACGGCGGAGGCGATGGAGGTCGCCAGGGCGAGCCCCCCGTGTTTGAGGGGGAACATCAGGAGGATGCTCATGGCCGTGTTGACGATGAGGGCCACGATGGCGATCCGGACGGGGGTCTTCGTGTCCTGGAGGGCGTAAAAGGCGGCGACGATGACGCGGATCGTCGAGTAGGCCCAGAGCCCCACGGCGTAGTAGAGCAGGGCCTGGGCGGTCAGGATCGTTGAGCGCAGATCGAATTCCCCCCTCTCGAAGAGGACGGAGATGATCGGCACACGCAGCGCGATCAGGGCGATCATGGCCGGGATGGTGATGAAGAGCATAAGCCGCAGGGAAAAGGCGATCGTCTTTTTCATCTCGTCGAATTTCCCCTTCGTGGCCTGTTCCGAAAAACTCGGCAGCGCCGCCGTCCCGATGGCGATGGCGAAGACCCCCAGGGGAAGTTCAACGAGCCGGTCGGCATAATAGAGGTATGAAACGCTCCCCTCGGGGAGGAAGGAGGCGAGCAGCGTGCTGATGAAGATGTTGATCTGGTAGACGGCGGCGCCGAACACGGCCGGGAGCATCAGGAGTCCGATGCGTTTCACCCCGGGGTGACGGAAGTTCCAGTCGGGCTGCAGGTGCACGCCCAGCCGGCCCAGGAAGGGAAGCTGGAAGAGAAGCTGCAGGAGTCCCCCGATCATCACCCCGACGGCGAGCGCCAGGATGGGTTCCGCGAAGAAACCCCGCAGGAAGATCGCGGCCAGGATCATGGCGATGTTCAGGATGACGGGGGAAAGGGCGGGCGAGGCGAAGTGCCGAAGGGAGTTCAGGATGCCCATGCAGAGGGCGACGAGGGAAATGAAGAAGATGTAGGGGAACATGATGCGCGTCAGGAAGACGGTCAGCTCGTGTTTGTCGGGGGTGTGGATGAAGCCCGGCGCCATCAGCGAGACGATCAGGGGAGACAGCACGATGCCGGCGACGGAGACGATGACGAGGATGACGGAAAGGGCCGTGAAGGCGACGTTGGCGAGCTCCAGGGCCTGCTCACGGGAGCGGGTCTTCAGGTATTCGGTGAACACGGGGACGAAAGAGATGGTCAGCGACCCCTCGGCGAAGAGGCGGCGCAGGAGGTTGGGGATCCGGAAGGCCACGAAGAAGGCGTCCGTGGCGAAGCCCGCACCGAAGAGGGCGGCGACGACCATGTCCCGGAGGAAACCGAAGACCCGGCTCAGCATCGTCGCCAGCCCGACGACGCCGGCCGCTTTTGCCACGCGCGCGTTTTCCGTCTCTGCGGTTCTCTTCGGATCGTCCATACGTTTCACGGGGAAAGGGCACGGCGGGGAGACCGTGCATTGCCGGTCTATTTATCAGAAAAGAGGAGGGATTCAATCTCTTTCTTTTTGAACCCCGCCACGGCGACCGTTTTTCTCCGCGAGTGGTGTCCGGCCAGGATGGTGATCTGCGACGTCGGGACCCCGAGAGTCTCCGCAAGGACTTCCAGGCAGGCCTCGTTGGCCCTGCCCTCGACGGGCGGTGCGGTGACCTTGATCTTCAGAGCGTCGTTGTGTACGCCCGCGATCGCGGACTTCGAGGATTTCGGGAGCACCTGGATCTGGAAGATCACTCCCTTTTCGGTTTCTCGAATCGGGATCATTCTATTTGAATTCTTCCCAGTTGGTGTTTTCTTTCCTGCGGGATTCCAGGAGCTTCTTGTTGAATTTCAGGAAGGAGTCGAAGTATTTTTCGAGCTGGTTCTTGTAGTTCCGGAGTTTCTCCACCTCGCCTCGGAGGGATTCGGTGTCCGTGCGTGACTTGGCCGACGTGCCGTTGTCGGCCCCTTTCTTCCAGGATTCGATGAGTTCGATCGTGAAGGTCAGGAAGGACTCGAAGTCCTTCTCGTGCCAGCTCTTCAGGTTCTTGAGTTTCTCGATTTCCTCTTTGACGACGCTGGCGGACGTGCCCGAGGTGTTGATGACCTCCTCGGCCTTCGCCCAGGCCTCGGCGATGATGGCCTTGGACTGTTTCTCGGCTTCCGCCCGGGCGTTGTTCACCAGCTCTTCCGCCTTGATCTTGGCCTCGGCGAGAATGGCCTCCACCTGCTTTTCGGCTTCTTTCGACATCTCGTCCTTCTGCTTCTGCGCGATGCCGTCGGCCTTGGATTTGGCCACCTGGAGGAGCTCCTCGGCCTTGGCCTTGGTTTCAGCGATGTAGGCCTTCTGCTTTTCCGCCTCTTTCAGGATCTCTTCGCGCTCCTTCTGGAAAAGCGCTTCGGCCTCCCTCCGGGCTTCCTTGAGAATCTCTTCCGCCCTGGCCCCCGCGTCGGCGATGATGGCCTTGTGCTGCTTTTCCGCCTCCCGGATGGCCTCTTCCTTCTGCTTCCGGACGATGGCCTCTGCATCGGTCTGTGCCGCCTTGACAAGGTCCCGGGCCTTCGCCTCGGCCTCGGCGATGATCTCGTTCGACTGGGCGGCGGCTTCCGCCGTCACGTTTTCCCTCTGCCGGGTCAGCTTGGCCGCCTCGGCCCGCGCGGCCTTCAAGAGGACCTCGGCCTTTTCCTTCGCTGCCTCGATGATGAGCTCGTGTTCCTTCTGCGCTTCTCTCTTGGCGGCCGTTTTCTCTTCTTCGAGCCACTCCTCGGCCTTCATCCTCGCCGAAAGGAGGATCTTCTCACTCTGCTGCCTGGCGTTTGCGAGGATCGCCTCGACTTCCTTCTCCGTCTCTTGGAGCCGCTCGAGTTTCTCCTTGTCGATCAGTTTGAGGGCCTCGTCCCGGGACGCCTTCTGCAGCTCCTCGGCCTTGACCCTGGCCTCCGCCAGCATCTCCTCGGTCATGGCCTTCGCCTCCGCCAGGGCCTTTTCTTTTTCCTGCCGGATCAGCTTCTCCGCCTCTTGCCGCGCGCTCTTCAGGATCGCATCGGCCTGGACCTTGGCTTCCGCGAGGATCAAATCCCTCTGGGCTTCCAGATCAGCGCTGCCGGCGGCTGCACCTCCTTTGCGCATCCTTTCCGCTTCGATCCGGGCGGCATCCAGGATCTCGTTGGCCATCGCCTTGGCCCTGGCCAGGATGGCGCTCTGTTTCGCTTCCGCCTCCCGGGCCGCCTCCTCCGCCATCTTGGAGCGGATCCGCTCCGCCTCCTCCTTGGCGGCATCGAGGACTTCATCGGCCTTGGCTTTCGCCTCCGCAACGACGTCTTTGTGGTATTCCTCCGCCTGGTTCTGCAGGAGCTGGGTCCTCAGCTGGAAGCGCCTGGCCTCCTCGATGATCTCCTGGTATCTTTTTTCTGCCGCCTTTTCCGCCTCCTGCCGCAGTTTTGCGGCCAGTTCCTCGGCTTCCAGGCGGACCTGGTTCAGGATCTCCTGGGCTTTCTTCTTTGCCTCGCCGACGATTTCATGGTAGGGCTTCTCGGCAAGGTCCCTGGCGCCCTCGGGCGGGCCGCCGCCGGGTCCGAGGATCATCTTGACCTTGATATCCGACAGCTCCCGCTCGACCTTGGCAAGGTTCTCGGTGAGGGTGGCGTTCTGGGAGAGGAGGATTTCATATTCGGCGGCGATGAACTTCAAGAAGCCCGAAACCTCCGTCGGCTCGAACCCCTTGAAGACTTTCTTTAATTGACGCTGCCTGATATCCGATGGCGTAACTTTCACGAACGAACTCCCGTTAGGTCTTCAACCGGAAGGCGAACTCGATGATACTCTGCACGAGGAAATGCTGGAGGAAGATGATGGCCAGGATGACGATGACGGGAGAGATGTCGATGCCGATGTTCCCCGTGGGGATCAGGCGCCGGACGGGGCGGAGGACGGGCTCCGTTGCCCGGTGAAGGAACCGGACGATGGGATTGTAGGGATCGGGGTTCACCCAGGAGATGAGGGCCCGGATGATCACGATCCACATGTAGAGCCACAGGCCTACGTCAAGAATTCTGGCAAAGGCTTCGAGGAGGTTGGCAACGACGAACATAAGAGGTCTTAAATATTCAATTTTTCAGGTGATGTGAAAATAAAGGTTGAGGAAATAAAAGTCAAGGCATATATTTCCCGTCATCTGACCCAATACTACATCGTCCGGTTCGTTGAAGATCTTTAACCCGGTTGTATAGAAATACCCAGCAATTATAACTGGTTATAATTTTTTTTGGAAACGGTCCTCACTTTGCGGGGGGATCCTTACCTGCTGTTATGCAATTCTGACGCCCGATCGGTATCTATATCGAGGATTTTCAAGGGAAAACAAAAAAAGGAGGGGTGATGAAGATGAAAGGAAAGAAAATAGCCATCATCGGCGGCGGGAAGATGGGGGAAGTCCTGACCAGAGGGATCATTTCGGGGGAAATATTACCCCCCTCGGATGTAACCGTGACAGACATCGTCCCGGCACGCCTCGAGCACCTCAAGAGCGAGCACAAGGTTCAGGTCACCTCCGACAATCGGAAGGCCGCCAAGGACGCCGACATCCTCATCCTCGCTGTCAAGCCCCAGAACATGTCCGAGGTTCTCAGGGAGCTCTCGCCGGTCATCGACAAGAATAAATTGGTCATCTCGATTGCCGCGGGTATCCCCATCGGTTTCATCCAGGAGCACCTAAAGAAGGGTATGAGGATCGTCAGGGTCATGCCCAACACACCCGCTCTCATCCGAGAGGGCGCGGCGGCCCTCGCGGCGGGGGAAAACGCCACGGAGGAGGACCTGCAGACGGCCCGCTCCATCTTCGATGCCGTCGGGGTGACGGTCATCGTGAAAGAGGACCTGATGGACGTCGTGACAGGACTCTCCGGAAGCGGACCCGCCTATGTCTTCATCATCATTGACGCCCTTTCCGATGCCGGCGTTCTCATGGGTCTGCCGAGGGACATCGCACAGAAGCTCGCCGCCCAGACCCTTCTCGGCGCGGCGAAACTATACCTGGCCACGGGGAAGCACCCGGGAGAGCTCAGGGACATGGTCACATCGCCGGGCGGTACGACGATCGCCGGCATCAAGGAGATGGAACAGAGGGGTCTGCGGGGCGCTCTCATCGCAGCCGTGGAGGCCGCCACTCTGCGGTCGAAGGAACTGGGGAAAGGAAAATAAAAACAGGGTATCGGGTTTTGGGTTCAGGGAAGCGGGTATCGGGTGTAGGGTATAGGAAGGCAAGGAGATGAAAACCCCCTGTCAGCATGGCTGCAGGGGGTTTTATTTCTTCTTTGTGATGGTTGTCTGTCTTTGACCTTAACCCTCGACCTTACCCCCGATACCCGGTACCCTATGATTTGAAGAGGTCGTAGATCCGGTCAATGAGTCCCGGTTGGGAGGACTCTTTGACTTCCTCTGTTTCCTGCCGGGGCGGTCCTTCCGGTGGTGTCGGTGCCGTTTCTGCCGCGGTTTCCGCCGGGGCGGCTGCAGGAGCCTCTTCCCCGTGCTTGGGTCTTCGGCCGCCCGATCTCCTTCTCCTGTGGCGCGGACGCCTTCGGGACGGTGTCTCCGTCTTCGCGCCCTCGGGCGCGGCATCCGCGGCGGCCTCCGGCGGTTTCTCGGCCGCAGCCGGCGTTTCCGCTGGGGCCTCCGGCGGGGCCTGCTCCCTCTCGACGAAATCGAATTTCGCCTCATCCCACTGCATGTCGGGGCTTCCCGAGATGTGGATGGATACGTCGTAGATGCTCTCGAGCTTGGACAGCTCCGTCCTCTTCTGGTTCAGCAGATAATCCGATACCTGATAGGGCAGGACGATGTCGGCGGAGGCGTATTTCCCCTCGGCCAGTTTCGCCTTGATCTTGCGGTAGGTGCCCAGGGCCACATACTCGAGGACGGGTCTCAGGCCGCTGCCCTTGCAGTAGGGGCAGGTGGTGTGACTGATTTCCTGTATGGTCGACTTTTTCCTCTGCCGGGACAGTTCGAGAATCCCGAACTTGGAGATTCGCGACATCTGGATCCGGGAACGGTCGAGGCTCAGGGCCTTCTTGAAGCTCTTTTCCACCTCGGCGATATGCTTCCGGTCCTTCATGTCGATGAAGTCGATCACGATGAGCCCACCGAGGTCCCGCAGCCGGAGCTGCCTCGCGATCTCGGTGGGGGCCTCGAGGTTCGTCCGGAAAGCCGTCTCCTCCACGTCCCGCCGGTCGGAACCGCGGCCGGAATTCACGTCGATCGTCGTCATCGCCTCCGTCGGGCTGATGATGATGTACCCGCCGGACTTCAGATCGACACGTTCGCGATAGATCGCGTCGATCTGATCTTCGAGCTGGTACCGGTCAAAGAGAGGCGTCTTCTCGTTGTAGAGCTTGATCATCTTGATGTGGCGAGGAGAGACGGTCTTGAAATAATCCCTCATTTTACGGTGCTTGTCGGGATCGTCGACCCAGATCTCCCGGATGTCCGAGGTGAAGTAGTCCCTTAGGGCCCGGACGCCGATGTCGCTTTCCTGGTAGATGAGCGCCGGCGCCTTCGCCGAGGCGGCCTTCTCCTGTATGTCCTTCCACAGTCTCGTCAGAAGATAGTAATCCCTCGAGAGTTCCTGCTTGTTGCGGTTCATACCGGCCGTCCGGATGATAAAGCCGTACTTTTCCTGCTTGGCCAGGGGTTCCATGAGGGCCATGAGCCGTTTCCGGTCCGCCTCGCTCTCGATCTTCCGGGAGACGCCCATGCTCTGGCGGTTCGGCATCAGGACGAGATACCGGCCCGGCAGGGAGATGTAGGTCGTGAGCATGGCCCCTTTCTGGTTTTTCTGCTCCCTCAGGACCTGGATCAGGATCTCCTGGCCGGGCTTGAGGGTGGGCCGGACCCCCGTCTTCTCACCGCCCCCTTCCCGGTCGGCGTAGTACTCGGGGCTGACGTCGTGGAGGGGCAGAAACCCGGGCCGCCTGCCGCCGTAGTCGACGAACGCCGCCTGGAGACCCCGTTCCACCTTGAGGGTCACGGCTTTGTAGATGTTGCCCGTGATCGGCTCCTTGGCGGACATCTGGATATTGTATTCCAGGAGTTTCCCATTCTCCAGGATGGCCATGCGGCTCATTTCCGGGTCGATGGCGTTGATCAGCATGATTTTTTTCGACATGAATTCTCCCCCGTCTTACTGAAATTCGCTCACATCCCCTTTGCCCGCCCGGATGACCTGCGGCACGTCGTCCACGAGGCTGACGACGCTCGAGAGTTCCGGCGGGAGAATGCCGCCGTCGATGACCAGGTCCACGACACGGCCGAACTTCCTTTCGATTTCCTCCGGGTCGCTCAGGATTTCCTCATCGGCGACGGCGGCGCTCGTCGTGATGATCGGGTGACCCAGCTCCGAGACCAGCGCCAGGCAGATCTTGTTGTCCGGCACCCGGATGCCCGTGGTCTGCCGCTTGGACTGGAGCAGTTTCGGGACCATTCTCGAGGCCTGCAGGATGAAGGTGTATGGGCCGGGCAGGAGCCGCTTCATCGTCTTGTAGGCGTAGTTGGAAACCAGGGCGTACTGGCTGATGTCCTTGAGGTCGGCGCAGATGAAACTGAAGGGCTGTTTGTGGCTCCTTCGCTTGATCTCGTAGATCCTCTCGATGCCCCGTCGGTTGAAGAGGTCACAGCCCATCCCGTAGACGGTGTCGGTGGGGTAGATGATGATACCGCCGTTTCGGAGGGTTTCCACCGCCCGCCTGATCAGGCGCATCTGCGGATTCTGCTGGTTGATGGATATGAGCATATCTTCCCGGCTCCGGTTGATGATGCCGGGCGCTTCCGAAGGCATCCGGAGCCTCGGTCTTTCCTTCCATCGTTCGTTGATGTCTCATAACTATCAGAAAATCCACTCATTCGCAATTCAAAGTACGATGACCGCCGGGCGGCTGCAGACACCACCGGGTCGGCAAGGCGATCCCCCGGCCATTGACGGGAGGTCAGATGGGCTGCGAATTCATTTGACAACGGGGAGCTGAAATATTAATTTGAGGAACAAAGTTCCGGGAGGTCATCCGATCTGAAGCATTCGATTCCCGCTTTGTCCTCTCTTTCTTGTTTGATGTCATCCGTCTTGCCTTTCCGGGGATCCGGCAACCGGAACCGTTGCAAGGGGCAGCGCCAAGGACCTGCCTCTTATTTTTATGTGCAGGGCAGGCTTCCTGTCCCGTCCGGGCGCCTCATCAGGGCTTCGGCCCGAAGGGCGGTGCCCGCCCTCCTTGTGATCTTTTGCTTCCTCGTCTTTCTTCCATGGGCGATCCAGGCATCTGCGGACCCTGACCCGCGGGCGCAGGCGCACCGGGATTACGACCAGGCCCTCCTGCTCGTCAAGGAGGGCAGGAACCGTGAGGCCCTCCCGCTTTTTGAGCGGGCGCTCGCTGCGATGCCCGAAAACCCGAGACTGCGGGCCGACTACGTTCTCTGTCTCGTCTGGACGGACCACCACCGGAAGGCGGTCGATGAGTACCTTGCCCATGAAAAGGACCTCCGGGTGATCCCCTATGTGCCCCGCCACGTGGCGCGGGCCTTTTACGAGCTCCGTGATTTTTCGAGGGCCCGTGAACTCTACGGGGAAGCGTGGTCCCATGACCGGAGCGACGAGGAGGCCTTCAAGGGGGTCGTTTTCTCCTCTCTCCGCCTCGGAGACCTTCAGGGGGCTTACGATGCCTGGGACCAGGCCCGCCGCGAGAAGCGGGTCTCGGGGGAGACCCTGCGCACGATGGAGATCCACATGCTGGAAGCCGCCGGGGCCGCGACGGAAGGCCTGAGAGTGGCCCGCGAGGGGAAGGGGACCGACGCCGGCCTCGAGGAATCCCTCCGGATCGATGCCGCCGTGATGCGGATGCGATGGGGCGAGATCGACGCAGCCCTTGCCGAGTTCGAGGATATCCTATCAATGAACCCCGGCAATGACCGGGCCCGCCGGGACTACCTCGTGGCCCTGAGGAAAAAAGACCGCATGGAAGAGGTCCTTCATCAGTACGAGATCCTGAAAAAGAACGGCGGGGAAGTCCCCCCCTGGGTCACCGAGGCCGTTGCCGATGCCTGCCTGTATCTGCGGAAACCCGAGGATGCCGAAGTGTTCTACCGGATGACCCTCGAGAAAAAACCGCAGGACCCCTTCACCGCCACGATGGGGTTGTTTTACACCTACGTCGATCTCCGGCGGTGGGAAGAGGCGGCGGAGACGTTCCGGCAGGTCGAATTTTTCCTGGAACGGAAGAAGAAGGAGATCGAGCGGGACCCGAACATTCTCACCCGGAAGAGATACCTGGCGGAAAAAAATGAAGCCATCGCGGCCCAGGGTTGGTTCCTGCTTTACCAGGATAGGCTCGCCGAGGGTCAAGGTCATTTCGAGCGGTACCTCAAGGAAGCCGGGTTCGACACGGGCCTGCGGGCGGGCCTCGGGCATGCCTATCTCTGGCGCCATTGGCCGAGGCGGGCCCTCGAACAGTTCGAGGTCGCGGAGAACATCGATCCGAATGACAGGACGGTCCTTACCGGCAAGGCCTGGGCCCTCAACGCACTGAACCGAAAGGAGGAGGCCCGGGTTCTTGCCGATCGGCTCTCCGGGCTTCACCCCACGAATCTGCACGTGAGGGACCTCCGTGAGAGCCTCCAGGCGGAAGACATGCGACGCTTCGTTCCCGAGGCCTGGTTTTCGAAAGAGTTCGACGGTGCAACGGAATACTGGCTCTACGGAACGTTCGAGATTCCCTGGTCGCCCACCTTCAAGCCCTACGTCCAGGTCCTCCGCCAGGAAACATCCCAGGACATCGACGGGGAGACGCTCCGGGCCGACTGGGACCGCGTGTCGCTCGGTTTCAACTGGATCGTCACGCCGGAGATCCTCTGGCGGCAGGGCTTCGGGTTCGATTACCTCGAGGGTGGAGACTTCGGCTCCTACACGAAGCTCACCTGGTGGCCCACGGACCCGGTCAGGATTTCCGGCATCTTCGATTCGTTCAGCCTGGCGGTTCCGCTTCGCGCCAGGGTTTACGGCATCACGGGGAAAACCGCCTCCCTCGATTTCCACTACACCGAAAGCGATCTGAAGGAATACGGTCTCACCGTCGGCTCGAACTGGCTGTCCGACGACAACATCAACCCCTTCGGCCGCGTTCGTTACAGCCAGAACGTCTACAACCAGCCCGATGTCAAGGTCCGGATGGGGTTCCAGTTCGATTATTCCCATTACACCGACCAGGACGTCCCCTATTTCAGCCCCGAGCACAGTTTCACCCTGCTCCTGACACCGACGGTCTTCTGGACCCATGACCACCGGTACGACCGGAGGTGGCGTTCCGGCTTCTATCCCAGGGCCGGAGTGAATTATCAAACGGATTATGATTTCTATCCCGTCGCGGGGATCACTTACGAGCAGTGGATCGTGCTGTCCAAGACATTCCAGCTTACCTGGAACGTCTCCTACGATATGAAAGTCTATGACGGAGATTACACCCATGTCCTCGGAGCCTATGTCACGTTGCAGTGGTGTTTCTAAGAGGGGTCTTCTCCTGGCCCTGGCCCTGGTCTTTCTCGTGGCGGCGCCCTGCCGGGGAGCGGAGAAGTTCATCACCCTCGTCTATCACGACATCCCGGAGATCCCCGTCGAAAAGGACGACATCTCCCGGAAGGACTTCGTCAACCAGATGGAATACCTCAGGTCCCACGGCTACACCTTCGTGAGCCCCGGGGAGATCCTCGCGGCTTCGCGGGGCGGGGCCGCACTGCCGGACAAGGCGGTCCTGCTCACCTTCGACGATGCCTACGCCAGTTTCTACGAGTTCGTCTATCCGATGCTCAAGCTCTACAACTGCCCGGCCGTTTTATCCGTCGTGACCTCCTGGATCGACCGCGGGGGCGGAGTGTACAAGGACAAGACGTTCATGACGTGGGCGCAGATCCGCGAAGTGAGCGACTCGGGGCTCGTCACCGTGGCATCGCACTCGAATGATCTCCACCGGCTCGTGAATGCAAACCCCGCCGGGAATGTCGAGCGGGCGCCGTCGGCATTTCTGTATTTCCCCGATGAGAAGCGATACGAAACGGACAATGAATTCAGGCGGCGGATCCGGAACGATCTGTCCCGGAGTGTCGAGATCCTCAGATCGCGTTTGGGTGTCCGGCCCTCCATTCTCACCTGGCCTTACGGGAGCTACAATGCCCTGGCCGTCGAGGAGGCGAAGAATCTGGGGTTCGAGATGATACTGACGCTGGATCCCGGTTTTGCCGATGTGCGGAACCTGGAACGGGTCAGCCGATATTACCTGGAGAGCCAGATCGACTGGCATTCGATCTTCCATGCGCAGCTGGCCCGCGGGCTCAGGGAAAAACACGACATCCGGGGGGTCCAGGTCGACCTGGACCGGATCGTGGTGAAGGACTCCTACGAGGAGAGCGACCGCAACCTCGGCCTGCTGATCGAGCGTCTCGTGAAACTGGGCGTCAACACCGTTTTCGTCCAGGGCTTCTGCGACCGCGAGGGTTCGGGGAATATCCGGTCCCTCTACTTCGCCAACAGCGTGCTGCCCGTGGAGATGGACTTCCTCAGCCATGCCGTGAACCGCCTGAGGGTCCGGGAGATCAAGGTCTTTGTCTGGATGCCCGCGCTGAGTTACGAGCTTCCCGACCGGGAGAAAAACGAAACCCTCAAGGTCCGGGAGATGACGGCGGAGGGGGAGGTGGTCCCGTCCCGCAGCTGGTATCGGCGCATGTCTCCCTTCGACGATCGGAGCCTCGCGGTATCGCGGGCCCTCTTCCGGGACCTGGCGGCCCATGTGGACTTCGACGGCATCCTGTTCCAGGACGATGCCTACCTGGGCGAGAGGGAAGATTTTCATCCCGAGGCGATCCGGAAGTTCAAGGCGCTCTACGGCGTGGAACCCTCTCCGGAGCAGCTGACAACTCAGGGCGATATGAAGAGAAACTGGGTTCAGCTGAAGATCGAGGCCCTGGATCACTACCTCCTTTCTCTCGCCGAGACGGTGAAGCTTTACCGGCCCCACGCGCTCATCGCCAGAAATATCTACAGCGAGGTTGTCACCAACCCCGATGCGAAGGAGTGGTTCGCCCAGGACTTGGACCGTTACCTGAAAAACTACGATTACACCGTGGTCATGGCCTATGCTGCCATGGAAGAGGTGAAGCGGCCCAGGGCATGGTACGAGGAGCTTCACCGTGCCGTCAGGCAGACGGGTCGGTCCGACCGGGTCGTCTTTAAACTGCAGTCCTATGACTGGCGCGGGAATCGGTGGCTCGGGGACCAGGCCATGAAGGATGATCTCACCTTCCTCCTGGCACTCGGTGTCCGTCACGTGGCTTACTACCCCGATGATGTCTTCCTCAACAGGCCCGACATCGATATCCTCGCTTCGATTCTCTCCTCGCGCTATATGATCGACGGGCACTGAGGGGGTCTTTCCCGGCGGCCAACGGAACCGGATCCTGATGGGAAAGCCAACCAGCCGATATTCCTTCGTTTATTTCAACACTCATACTAAAGTATTAATCCAAAAATATGACTCAAAATACGACGATATTCCGATTGATTTATCAACCGTAATGCATATAATGAAACAAAAGCAACAATTGTGGTGGATAATATATGTCGACCTGCAGGCGGGTGATATGTTCAAGCCGTCGAATATAAAAGGCTTTACGCTGGTCGAGATCATCTGCGTATTGGCCATATTAGGGGTCATCGTGGCGATTGCCCTGCCGCGATACTTCAGTCTCATGGAGGACTCACGCCGGAAGGCCGTTCAATCGGCGCTGGCCGAGGGACGATCCCGTGTGACGGCCTGGGGGAGTCTCCAGTACCTTCAGAGGGGCTCCTGGCCGACCGTCGACGAGTACGTCGAGGCGGCCGATACGATCGGCGTGGACGGCGGGGATTTCCGGTTTGCCTACAGGAAATTCGACGAAAAAACCCTGAGGATCACGGCCGAGGGCAGGGAAGGAACGATCCTTCACAAAATCGATGACTCCATTCATCTGGCCATCCCGGGGAGCAGTTGAGCGGGCGGCTGTGGATGGCCCATCCGGCCGGTCAATAGCCGGTCACATCGGTGAGGACGATGAAGCCAGGTCGTAAGTTGTACGGATCCGGTCTTGCGGGATGGATGTCGAACAACTTTTTGCTTCGTCCGGGAGCGCAGGGCCGGTCGCCCTTTTCGATCGCAAACAGGCCGCGTTTGAGGGCCTGTTTTTTTTGCCGGCGAGCCGCAGGGGTTCAAGGGACTCGGGGGAGTACCTTGTCGAGGGAAACGGTCATTCAACTGAAGGAAGCCCATCATGGGGTTTTTTGAGATCCTCGGACTTTTTGTCTTCATCTACCCCCTCTACATGAGCATTGCCTGGATGCTCGGCGGGCTGATCTTCAGCGTACGGCGGGAAAGAGGCGCCGCGCCCCGACTGAAACACCATCCCTTTTTCTCCATCATCATCCCGGCCCATGACGAGGCGCTCGTCATCGAGGAAACCGTGTTGAGCCTCAAGAACCTCGATTACCCCTGTTATGAGGTCATCGCGGTCAACGACGGCAGCACCGACGGAACGGCCGAAATCCTGGATCGCCTCGTCGAGGAAAACGCCGACTGGCTCCGGGTGATTCACCTGGAACCCAACAGCGGCAAGTCCAAGGCCCTGAACGCCGGCATCCTGGTCAGCCGGGGAGAGTTCCTGCTCACCATCGACGCCGACTGTCTGGTCGAGAAGGATGTTCTCACCCGGATGGCCTGGCACCTCATCGAGTTCCCCCGCGTGGGGGCCGTCACGGGAAACCCCCGGGTCAGGAACCGGACGACGCTGCTGGGCAAGATCCAGGTCGGGGAGTACTCGAATATCATCGGCCTCATCAAGAGGACTCAGAGAATCCTGGGCAAAGTCCTGACCGTTTCCGGCGTGATCGCCGCCTACCGCAAGAGCGCCGTGCTCGATTGCGGCCTCTTCGACAGCGACACCGTCACGGAGGACATCGACATCACCTGGAAGCTTCAGAAAAAATTCTGGGACATCCGCTACGAGCCCGGGGCCCTGGCCTGGATCCTCGTTCCCGAAACCCTGAAGGGGCTCTGGAGGCAGCGGGTGCGATGGGCCCAGGGCGGCGTGGAGGTCCTCAAGAAACACCTCGATATCTTCCGGGATGTCCGGTACCGGCGGATCGTGCCGGTCTACCTCGAGTATTTCACCGGTATCCTTTGGTCCCACGCCTTTATCCTGATGGTGGTCCTGTGGCTGGTCTCGGTGCTGCTGGGCCTGGCCTGTCAGAACTACGGCTATTTCTTCTGCACCGAGGGCATGAGGCCGCCCGACGGCGGCTTCATGTACCACAGTCCCCTGTACCCGCGCTGGTACGGCGCCATCCTGGGGCTGGCCTGCCTGCTTGAATTCATGACGAGTTTCATCATCGATTACCGCTACGAAAAGAAGGCGATGTCCGGTTACTATTTCTACGTGATCTGGTACCCGGCCGGCTACTGGTTCATATCGTCGATGGCCGCCATCAAGGGGTTCTTCAATGTCGCCTTCCGAAGGAAAGGAATCACCGCCAAATGGAAAAGTCCGGACAGGGGAATCCACACCCTGAGATCATCGTAAGGGACGAGGCCAAGTCCCGACTGCGGGTGGCCGTCGAGGCCCTGCTGACGATCGCCTTCTGGGTGTTCTACATCTATGTCCTCCTCCCGATCTTCACGCTGATCCTGTGGGTGTTCGGTGTGCGCACCATCTTCGATGAGGTCTTCGGGCAGAAGGGATACATGGCGCTCATCGACATCCTCAAGAACGGAGGGCTGATCACCGCCGCCATCCTGGCCCTGCTGGCGGGGTGGGCATTCTACAACTATCGCCTCTTCGTGAAGCGGGGGGAGCGGCGGTCCAGCCGTGTTTCCATCAGCTCCGACCGGGAGATCGCACGCCTGCTGAGAGTCGATCCGGATGCGCTCGAGGGCTTGCGGATGAAACACCGGTTGAGAATCAGGGTCGACGGGGAATGGTATCTCGTCGAGCCCGAGGGTTCCCTGCTCGATGTCATCCAGGCGCCGCGGGAGCCGCAGGAAGGCCGCCTCGCGGGAATCGGGGCGGGAAGAAAATAAAAAGGCCCGACGGGAGATCGGGCCTTGTGATCCGGGGACGCCCCGGATCGCCTATACGTTGTTCCGAGAAGATCACTTCAGAAATTTCGGTTTTCCCGCCGGAGGGAAACCTCTGTCCTTGAGAACCTGGGTCAGGGCCTGGACGTCGGTTTTTGTGTCGTCATAGACGATGGTGGCTGTCGCCCTGTTCACGTCGATCTTGACGTCCTTCACTCCCTCGACCTTCTTCAGGGCGGAACTCACCCTGCCCGCGCTCCGTCACGTGTCGCAACCCGGAACCCTGAATAAAACCGTTCTTTCGGCGGCCATCAGGGATGTCGCCGTCAAGATGATCAACACAGAGATGACCGCCGTCACAGTGGATTTTGTGCGCGTACGCATCGGGCTTTCTCTTCCTATTCCTTTCCCCGGATGAACGCCTCGGTCATGCGGAAGGCATCCTCATCGGTGAACTGTCGGGGGGGATGTTTCATGAAGTAGGCCGAGGGGCCCTCGAGGATCCCCCCTTGCTTTCTCTCCAGGGCCAGTTTCATGCATCGGATGGCGTCGATGACCACCCCGCCCGAGTTGGGCGAGTCCTCCACGGAGAGCCGCATCTCCAGGTGCATGGGCACATCGCCGAAGAGCTTTCCTTCCATCCGCAGGAAACACACCTTGTTGTCCCGTTGCCAGGCCACCCAGTCGCTGGGACCGATGTGGATCGCCTCCGCCGGCAGCCGGTGCTTCGCCTGGGACTGCACCGCCTCGGTCTTCGAAACCCGCTTCGAGGACAGGCGGCTGCGGTCCAGCATGTTGAGAAAATCGGTGTTCCCACCGATGTTGAGCTGATAGGTCCGCTCCAGCCTCACCCCCCGGACATTGAACAGGTGTGTCAGCACCCGGTGGACGATCGTCGCCCCCAGCTGGCTCTTGATGTCATCACCGATGATCGGGAGCCCCGCCCGCTCGAAACGCTTCGCCCAGCGGGGATCCGAAGCGATGAATACGGGGATGTTGTTGATGAATCCCAGCCCCGCCTCCAGGGCGCACTGCGCGTAAAACCTCGCCGCCCTCTCGGATCCCGCCGGCAGATAGTTGAGCAGAATCTCCGCCCCCGAGGAACGCAGCGCCGAGACCACATCCCTCCGCGTGGCTTCCTTCTTGCGGGCCGGAAGGAGGCTGTACCGCGGATCGTAGTTCTTCATATGGGGGGCGACACTGTCGAGGATCCGCCCCATCCGGACCCGGACGCCCTTCTTCGTCACCTTCCTCTGAAACACGGCCGTGCAGTTGGGGGGCGAAAAAATGGCCTCCGCGACGTCCTTCCCGACCTTCCTCTCGTCGATGTCGAAGGCGCAGACCACCTCGATGTCCGAGGGCCTGTAACCCCCGATGTCCCAGTGCATGAGCCCCGTCACCTCCCGGGGGGTCTTGCCCCGGTAATACTCCACCCCCTGGATCAGCGACGAGGCGCAATTGCCGATCCCCACGATGCCTACACGGATCTTCTCCAAAACAAATCCCCCTCCTTCCGCCCCGGCTCTTTCCGGGTGACGAAACGGTGTGTTGTATATAACAATTCCCCCCAGAATTCAATGATGGAGAAAGGCGGGCGCGCAATTTCGCCTTGACAGCAGGGAACCCGCTGTGTTAACAGCCTTTGACACGAAAGAGGTGAGCGATGATCCGCCATCCACACATAAGCAGGGACGGCTGGTGGTGGTGCCGAACAGGCCCACCCGCTTAGGCTCTTCTTCGTGAGGGTACTGCGAGCCGTGGGTGAGGCAGAGTCTCCCCATGGCTTTTCTGTCCGGAGGCCGTGGGATCCCCCCATGGCTTTTTTATTTACCGGAAATTCGACCCGAGGAGGACTGACCATGGAAAACATCAAGATCTTATTGCGGGATGATGAGATCCCCCGGGAGTGGTACAATATCCTGGCGGACCTGCCGAAGCCGATGTACCCCCCGCTCCATCCCGGAACGGGTAAGCCCATCGAACCGCAGGACATGGCGGCGATCTTTCCCATGAACCTCATCGAGCAGGAGATGAGCACGGAACGTTTCATCCGGATTCCCGACGAGGTCCTGGAAAAGTACCTCCTTTGGCGTCCCACGCCGCTTTGCCGTGCGCGGAATTTCGAAAAATGGCTGGAGGCCCCGGTGAGGATCTACTACAAGAACGAGGGCGTGAGTCCCCCGGGGTCGCACAAGCCCAACACGGCCGTGGCACAGGCCTACTACAACAAGGTCGCCGGTGTGAAGCGCCTGGCGACGGAGACGGGGGCGGGGCAATGGGGAAGCGCGCTGTCCATGGCCTGCCACATGTTCGGACTGGAATGCCGCGTTTTCATGGTCCGCGTGAGCTTCGATCAGAAGCCCTACCGGCGCTCGATGATGATGACCTGGGGGGCCGAATGCATCCCTTCCCCCAGCACCCTGACGGAGGCGGGCAGGAAGGTCCTCGCCGCGGATCCGGACTCACCGGGCAGCCTCGGGATCGCCATCAGTGAGGCCATCGAGGATGCCGTCAAGGGCAGGGACTCGCGCTACTCCCTGGGCAGCGTCCTGAACCACGTCCTTCTTCACCAGACGATCATCGGTCTCGAAGCCAAGAAACAGATGGAGAAGATCGGCGAGTACCCCGACGTGGTCATCGGCTGTGCGGGCGGCGGGAGCAACTTCGCCGGGATCAGCCTCCCCTTCGTGCGGGACAAGATCCACGGGAAACAGGTCGACATCATCGCCGCCGAGCCTTCGTCCTGCCCCACGCTGACGCGGGGACCCTTCGCCTACGACTTCGGGGACTTGGCCATGACGACGCCGCTGCTGGCCATGTATACCCTCGGCCATGACTTCGTCCCCAAGCCCATCCACGCCGGGGGTCTTCGTTATCACGGGATGGCCCCGATTGTCAGCCACCTGGTGAAAGAGGGTATCGTCGAGGCCAGGGCCTATCATCAGCTCGACACCTTCGACGCGGGCGTCCGATGGGCGCGAACGGAAGGTTTCATCCCCGCTCCGGAGACCGACCATGCCATCGCGGCCGTCGTCGAGGAGGCCCGGCGTGCCCGCGAGGAGGGAAAGGAAAAGGTCATCCTGTTCAACTGGAGCGGTCACGGGATCATCGATCTCGCCTCTTATGACGCCTATCTCTCGGGTCAGCTCGAGAAGCACGAACTGCCCGACGAGGAGATCCAGAGGGCGCTCAAGGCGATCGAAAAATTCCCGAAACCCTGCGACGAGTGGCGCTGACCGTGGATATTGTTTTTTGGCGAAGTCCGTGGTACCTTCAGTGCCCTCGAATGACCGACGAGCCGCAGGCGGAGCTTTGAGGGATGAATCTCTTCGATCAGCCGACCGGCGAACGCATCGACCCGTCGGCCCCTCTGGCGGAAAGGATGCGGCCGGGGACCCTCGCGGACTTCGTGGGCCAGTCTCATCTCCTCGGCCCGGACAGCCTCCTCAGACGCGCCATCGAGGAGGACCGCCTGTTCTCCGTCATCCTCTGGGGTCCCCCGGGGTCGGGGAAGACCACCTTGGCCCGGATCATGGCCAGTGAGACCCGGTCGCATTTCGAGACCTTCTCCGCCGTTCTTTCAGGCGTCAAGGAGATCCGCGCCGTCATCGAGGAAGCGCGGTCCCAGCGGAAATTCCACGGCCGAAAGACCATCCTCTTCGTCGACGAGATCCACCGTTTCAACAAGGCCCAGCAGGACGCCTTTCTCCCGCACGTCGAAAGCGGTCTCATCACCCTCATCGGCGCGACGACGGAAAACCCCTCCTTCGAGGTCATCGCCCCCCTGCTGTCGCGTGCGCGGGTGATGGTTTTGAAACCCTACACGGAGGAGGAACTCCGGACCATTCTCCGGAGGGCCGTCGACGACCGGGAAAAGGGGCTCGGCGAACGGGAGCTCGAAATCGACGAAGAGGCCCTGCGGCACATCATTCGATCTTCCGACGGGGACGCGAGGACGGCGCTCAATCACCTGGAGGCGGCGGCCTCCCTCGTCCGGGACGAAGGGGGAAGGAGAAGGATCACCCGGGAACTGGTGGAGGCGGCCCTGCAGCGCAAGGCCCTTCAGTACGACAAGAACGGCGAAGAGCATTACAACCTCATATCGGCCCTTCACAAGAGCCTCCGCGGGAGCGACCCGGATGCGGCCCTTTACTGGCTTGCGAGGATGCTCGAGGCCGGGGAGGAACCGCTCTACATCGCCCGGCGGATGGTCCGGTTCGCCTCCGAGGACGTGGGGAACGCGGATCCCCAGGCCCTCTCCGTCGCGATGGCGGCCATGCAGGCCTTCCATTTCATCGGTCTTCCCGAGGGCGAGCTCGCCCTCGCCCAGGCGGCCGTCTATCTCGCCACGGCACCGAAGAGCAACGCCGTCTACCGGGCTTACGGCAGGGCCCGAAACGCCGTTCACAAAACGGGATCGCTGCCCGTTCCTCTTCACATCCGGAACGCACCCACCCCATTGATGAAAGAACTGGGTTACGGCGAGGGCTACCGGTACGCCCATGATCATGAGGAGGCCTACGTTCCCCAGGAATATCTTCCCGAGGCCCTCCGCGGGGACGTTTATTACCAACCGACGGATCGAGGGTACGAAAAGACCATCCGGGAAAGGCTCGAGAAGTGGCGGCGTCTGAGGGAGGCGCACAGGCGAAAGGAGGGCCCGGGGAAAAAAGCGTGAACGGATGCGCGGTTTCCGAGACCGCACCGGGCAGGAGGTCCAGAAGATTGAACGAAAGGGTCTACACCATCGGCCACGGAAACAGGACCTTCGAGGAGTTTGTCGGCGTCCTGAAGCATTACGAAATGGAGGGCGTGGTGGACATCCGTTCGTTCCCGGCCTCGAGGCGGCATGCCCACTTCAGCGGCTCCTATCTCGAGCAGGAACTTCCCCGGTGGGGATTGTCCTACCTCTGGTGCCGGGCTCTGGGGGGCTTCCGGAAAAAAGGCCTCGGCGAACGATCCCCCAACCGCGCCCTGAGGAGCGAAGGGTTTCGCAACTACGCCGATTACATGCTCACGAAGTCTTTTGAGGAAAATGTTGCGGTTTTGATGAAGATCGTGCAAAAGGAGAAAACCTGTCTTCTCTGCGCGGAGACCTTACCCTTTCGATGCCATCGGTGGATCCTCTCGGACTACCTCACAGCCCGGGGCACGGAAGTGGTTCACCTGCTCGATGTCCGGAGAAGCGAGGTCCACAGGCTGTCGAGATGGGCGATGGTGCGGGACGGGCAGGTCGTTTACGTCGATGCGGACAGGCCCGCCTGATGGCGGCGTCGGGGGTTCCCCCCGACGGGTGGGGCGGGGCCGAAAACCCTTTTGGGGGCGGGAGATGAGCGGATTGATGGACGATCAGGGCGGAGCGGAACGGCTGGAAAGCGAGCTCGAGAGCCTTCGGCGGCGGGTGATGGAGCTGGAAGCCATGGAAGGCGAGCACCGACGTGTCCTCCAGGCACTCAGCGAGTCGGAAGAGCGGTGCCGGCTTCTTTTCCAATACGCCCAGGACAGCATCTTCATCCTCCAGGACAACCGGATCCGGTACCCCAACCCCTACACGTCCGCCGTCACCGGGTACGCGGAAGAGGAGCTTTTGAGTCTCCGCGTGATGGATCTGGTCCATCCGGAAGACCGGGACAGGGTCAGGGAGGTGTTCCGGCGGGCCGCCGCCGCGGGGGAGGCCCCCGGGACCTTTTCTTTCCGGGCCGTCGGCAAGACGGGGGAGGTCCTCCAGGCCGAACTCAACGCCGTTCCGATCCGCTGGGAGAACCAGCCCGCTTTTCTCTGTCTCGTCAGGGATATCACGGCGCAGACGCAGATGGACTCGCAGCTTCAGTACACGAAGAAGATGGAAGCCATCGGGACCCTCGCGGGGGGCATCGCTCACGACTTCAACAATTACCTGCAGGGTATTTCGGGTTACATCCAGCTCCTCATGATGAAAAAGGACCTGACCGACCGCGAACAGCACTATCTGACGCAGATGGAAAAATCGGTGGAGCGGGCCGCTCTCCTGACCAAACAGCTCCTGATCTTCGGCCGGAAGGAGGAAAGCAAGTTAAAGCCGCTGAACCTCAATGATGTCCTGCACCAGGCCTATAAGCTCCTCATGAAAACGCTTCCGGAGACGGTTCGCCTGGAACTCGACCTGAGTGACGACTTGGAGCAGATCAACGCCGATGCCCTGCAGCTCGAACACATCATGTTCAACATGGGGCTCAATGCGAAGGATGCGATGCCGGACGGCGGGAAATTCACGATCCGGACCCGGGATGTCTTTCTCGATGAGAAATACTGCGCCGCCCATGTCGGCATCAAACCGGGCGCCTACGTCGAGCTGGTCCTTTCAGACACGGGGCACGGCATGGAGCCGGAGATCCTCGAGCACATCTTTGAACCCTTCTACACCACCAAGGGGATCGGGATGGGGACCGGCCTGGGGCTGTCCATCGTCTACGGGATCGTCCAGAGCCACAACGGCCACATTACCTGTGAAAGCCAGCTCGGCAAGGGCACGACCTTCCGGATCTACTTCCCCGCCCTCGAATCCTCGATGCAGGGGAGGGTGGCCGAGCCTCAGCGGGACGTCCATCTCTACGGCGGCGAGACGATCCTCCTGGTGGATGACGAGAGCTCCATCCTGGACATCGGCGTGAACATCCTCGAACAGTTCGGGTACAGCACCCTCACGGCCAGGAGCGGCGAGGAAGCCGTCGATCTCTACCGGGCCCGGGGCGGGGAGATCAGCCTGGTCATCCTGGATCTGGGGATGCCCGGCATGGGGGGTGAGCAGTGCCTCCGGGAGATCCTGAAGATCAACCCGAAAGCCCGGGTGGTCATCGCCAGCGGTTACGCGGCGAGTCAGACGGTCAAATCCCTGATGGAAGCCGGTGCGGTCGGCTATGTGTCCAAACCGTACCGGTTGGAAAATATGTTGAAGAAAATCCGGGAGCTGATCGACGATACATAACAGAAGAAGGCATCGAAGATCCGGGCTCCCGTTCCCGCCATCGGCCGAGTCCCGTCGGCCTTGAGCCTCATGTCCCTCAGGTTCCGCAGCTTGCGGCGGTACAGCCGCCGCAGGCCGACCCCGTGGAGCTCGTGAACTTGCCTCCGCTCGAATGGCTGAAGGACGACAGGAGCTTCCTCACCTTTCGGCCCTTGCACTTCGGGCACACGACGGGCTCTTTCCCCATGACGAGGATCTCAAAATCCCTGTCACACTTCTCACAGTGAAACTCGAAAATCGGCACCGCTTCGATTCCTCCTCACATTCGTGGTGGATCTGCCGGCGTCCCTGCCGGTGAGGCCTCTCAGAAAAAAAGAACGCGCCGGCCCCTCTGACGCGAATCCAGGCGCTTGAGTCCCGCCCGCCTCGCCGACTCGACGGCCCGCTCGTATTCCGCCGCGGTGATCCGGCGGTTGATCGAGGGGTCCTTGTGTGCCTCCCCGCAGGGTCTGTACTGGTCCATCACGTTGACGTACGTCTCCGGCGATATCTCCCCGGCCAGGAAACGCATCACTTCCTCCGAACGGGCGGCGTCGTTCGGCATCACCAAGTGTCTCACCAGCAGTCCCCTCGAGGCAATGCCCCTTTCGTCCAGTTCCAGATCTCCGACCTGGCGATGCATCTCCCGCAGCGCCTCCATGGCCCTCTCCCGGTAGTCCGGCGCACCGCAGAACTTCATCGCCTGATCGGCGTCCCAGAACTTGAAGTCCGGCATGTAGATATCGAAGACCCCGTCCAGGAGACGCAGGGTCTCCACCTTGTCGTAGCCCCCGCTGTTGTATACCAGCGGCACCCGGAGCCCGTTTTCCACGGCCACGACGAGACCCTCGAGGATCTGCGGCACCACGTGGGTGGGCGTGACGAAATTGATGTTGTGGCATCCGTTCTTGGCCAGGCGGAGCATCATGGCGGCGAGCTGCACGGGCTCCACCTCGACCCCTTCCCGCAGATGGCTGATCTCGTAATTCTGGCAGAAGGTGCACAGCAGGTTGCAGGCGCTGAAGAAGATCGTCCCCGAACCCGATGTCCCCACCAGGGGCTCCTCTTCGCCGAAGTGGGCGTTGAAGCTCGAGACGATCGCCCTGCGCCCCGTTTCGCAGAATCCCTTCTCTTCCGCCAGGCGGTCGACGTGACATTCGCGGGGGCAGATCGCGCAGTCCCGCAGCATTTCCACGGCTTGCCGGGCCCGCTCCTGCAGGACGCCTTCGCGCCAAAGCCGGATGTAGGAAGGCTCGAACATAAGAACAGGCGTTAGGCGACAGGCGTCAGGCTCCAGGCAACCGGGGCATCTCCTTCTTCCTGAAGCCTGATGCCCTTAGCCTTCTGCCTATCTTGTATATTTCCCCATGAGCTGTCCTTCGGCCAGCACATGCCCCTTCATCTCCCTGAGGACCTGCTCTTTCGTCGCCCCGGGACCGAGGGGCAGGGTCCGGTCAAGGGCGTAGACCCGGAAGTAGTAACGGTGCGTACCGCCCGGGGGGCAGGGTCCTCCGTAGCCGATCTTGCGGAAGTCGTTGACACCCTGGATGGCGCCCGAGGGGAGTTTCCTGTCCCGCGGCACCTCTTCGGGAAGCTCCGTGATCCCGGCCGGGATGTTGAAGATCACCCAGTGAACCCACGTCCCAGCGGGAGCGTCGGGATCGTCGCAGATCAGGGCGTAGCTCTTCGTGCCCTCGGGACCGGCTGTCCACTCGAGGGGCGGAGACACATCGGCGCCGTCACAGGTGTACTTCGCGGGGATCATGCCGCCGCTTTCGAAGGCCTCACTCGTCAGTTTCATCGCCTTTGCCCCTTTCCGACGGGCCGCCGCGGTCCAGCGACCGGTGCAGGCAGGAGATCCGGAAAGGGGCGTCCGGAAGGAATCGGGGATTTTCATCCGGTCCACCCCCTTCGGTTGCAAACCGAACGGAAGGCCCGCCCATCGGGGAAATTCATTATAATCCCTTTTATTGAATTGACAATCTTTTTTCAGTGGAACATAAGCATTTCCAGGGCGGCGTCCACACCCGTTGGTGTCCGATGGAGGGAATATCGGGAAAACACATCCTGGTGACCGGTTACCCCGGAACCGGGAAGACGACACTGGTCCGCAGGGTCCTTGCGGGCCTGCCCCCGTCCCTGAAGGTGGCGGGCTTCCTGACCGGTGAGATGCGGGAAGGTGGGGAGCGGGTCGGTTTTGAAATCGAGACCCTCGACGGCCGGAAAGGGATCCTCTCCCATGTCCGTTTTCCATCCCCCCGTCGGGTCGGGCGCTACGGCGTGGACATCGATGGTTTTGAGAGGCTTGTTCTGCCGATCCTGAGGGTCGGTGCCGCCGATCTCTATGTGGTGGACGAGATCGGAAAGATGGAATCCCTCTCCGGCGGCTTCGTGCGGGCCGTGTCGGCGCTTCTCGACGGGGAGGCGCCTATCTTCGGCACCGTGGCCCTCAAGGGGAGCGGATTCATCGAAAAGGTCAAGGCCCGCCGCGATGTGTCGATCGTTACCGTGACGGCCGGCACCCGGGATGACGCTGCGGGTACGCTCATCTTAGAGATCCGGAAAAGACTCGGGATCTGATCCGGAGGCCATGAAAGAGGATCTCTTCCAGGAACTCCTCGAACGATACCGCCGGTCACCCGCCGGGTATCGCAGGGTGAGGGCCGGTGTCGAGAAGAGGATCCGGCGGCACATGAGCCGCCTGGGCCTCGCGGATCCCCGGGTGTACCTGAGGCTCGTGGGGGAAAACAACGGGCTTTCCGATGAAGTGGAGTCCCTGCTCGCGGTTTCCGTCAGCCGTTTTTTCAGGGACGGAGCGCTCTGGATGGACTTGGGGGAAAGGGTCCTTCCGGAACTGACCCGGCACTTCCGGCACGAACTCTCCGTGTGGTCGGCGGGGTGCGCCCTGGGGCAGGAGGTTTACAGTTTCAAGATCCTGTGGATGGAGTTCTGCCGATCGAGGGCGGAGGTCCCCGATCTGGTCCTCTGGGCCACGGACGCGCGTCGGGACTATCTGGAGAAGGCCATGGACGGCCTGTATCGGGAAAGCGCCGTCAGGGACGTGCCGGAACACCTGAGAAGAGAATACTTCCGGGAGGCCGGCCATCGAGGTCAGGTCCGGGTCGTCGATCGGCTGAAGGAGGGGATCTTGTGGCGGCGGCACGATTTCACCCGGGAGCCCCCGCCGGACGGGGCCTTTCACATCATCCTGCTCAGAAACAATCTCCTCACCTATTATCGCAGGGACGTTCAGGAAGCCGTTCTTCCCGTCATCCTGTCGGCGCTGACAGCCGGCGGGGTTCTCGTGATCGGCAAGGGGGAGCGGTTGCCTCCGCTCCCTTTGGGTGTGACCCTCGCTGCGTCCGGAAGCTTCATTTACCGGAAAGAGACATCCGGGTGATGACTCCGGGGTGTCGAGAGTGCATGGGGGTTTCCCGGGTGGTGGAGCCGGGATCACTCGGCGGCGCTCGCGGCGGTGAAGGCCTCGGCTCTCCGTCGCCTTCTCCGGGGGGAGAAGAGGGGATGACGCCGCGCGGCCAGTCTGGCAATGTAGCTCCCCATGGCGCCGTAGGAGTAGCCCGCCGTTTCAGCGGCAAAGGCCATGCTCGCATCAAAGCTGATGTCGGCGTTGGGGTTCACATCGAGGACGTAGAACAGGCCGTCACGGACGCGGATGTCGATGCGGGCGTAGTCCCGGCATCCGAGGGCCCGGTAGGTCCGCCTCGATACCCGCTCGAGCCGGCGGCGTTCGGCCTCCGTCAGCGACGCCGGCAGGAGGGTCTCGATCTTGCGGTAATGGGAGGACTCGGGCACGAACTTGGCGTCGTAGGTGCAGAGCCTGTCACGGACGTTCTCGAAAGCCGAAAAATCCATTTCGGCGGGCGGCAGGATCACAAGCTGAGCGTTCCCCCAGATGGAGACGCGGAACTCACGGCCGTCGATGAAGTCCTCGACGAGGGCCGGCTGTTCGTAGGTCTCGATCACGTACTCGACCCGCCGCAGGAGTTCTTCCTCGCTCATCACGACGGAATCGGAGGTGATGCCGATGCTGCAGTGTTCCTGGGATGGCTTGACGATGGCGGGGAATTGATGCCAGACGTTCCGCTCCGGTGATGGAAAGAAGTGATAAGCCGGTGTCGGGATCCCGTACTCCCGGAGGCGCTGCTTCACCGCGAGTTTGTCCGCGCAGAGGGCGAGGGTTTCGGGGCCGGACCCCGTGTAGACGAAGTTCAGACCTTCGATGATCTCCGCGACGAGGGCTTCGCTGTGGGGGACACCCGGGAGCTCCTCGCACCAGTTGAAGATGATGGCGTCGTCGGGGTGATAGGGAGAGAGAACGGAGGCGATGTCGGCGTCGAAAACGGGAAGGGACAGGACGGGATGGCCCACCTCCGCCAGTGCGGATTCCAGTTGTTCCGTTGCCCCTGTGGCCGCCCTTCTGTCATCGGGTGTCCATTCGGGATCCACGTTGTGCAGAAGCAATACGGGCAAATCCCGCGGATGGATATTGACCGGCATCCTTCTCGACTCCCTGCGGAAAGTCTCTGATGCGTTTGGTCCCGTCCGGCGCTGTATTTCGACTCACGCGTCCGCGAAGCGGCACATGAGGTTTGTTTTTTCTGTAACTGAAGTTCGATATCTTATGCAAGCACTTTCTTTCCTTTCATCATCGCTCGATCCAAAAATTTCTTCAGCGCGGATCGCACGACCCGGACAGGCTCTCCGCGAAGAGATCATAGGTGCCGGCCGACAGGATCCTGCAGCGGAGCACGTCGCCCGCATCGGCCGCGCGGGCCCTCAGGAAGGTAACGCCGTCGATGTCCGGCGCCTGCCCCATGGTTCGACCGACGAAGGGGAAGGAGGCTTTTCCACTCCGTCCCTCGACGAGGACCTCGACGATGTCCCCGACCCTTGCGCGGTTGAGCCCGGCGGAGATGGACGCCTGCCGTTTCATCACTTCATCCCTCCGGGCCCTCTTCACCTCCTCGGGGATTTGCGATCGATAGCCGAAGGCCTCGGTCCCCTCTTCCCGGCAGTAGGTGAAGACGCCCAGGTGATCGAATCGCGTCTCCTCGACGAAGCGCAGGAGCTTCTCGAATTTTCTGCGTGTCTCTCCGGGGAACCCCACGATCAGGGATGTCCGCAGAGCGATATGGGGGACGATCGCTCTCGCCAGTCTGATCTTTCCCTCCAGTTGTTTTGAACTTCCTCTCCGGTTCATGGCCGCGAGAATATCGTCGTCGATGTGCTGCACGGGGACGTCCAGGTATTTACAGACCCGGTCCTCGCTGGCGATGGTCTCGAGCAGGTCCGCCGTGAGACGGGCCGGGTACGTGTAGAGGACCCGGATCCAGCGAAGCCCCTCCGTTCGGGCCAGCCGGGTCAGGAGACGGGCGAGGGTCGGTTTTCCCTTCAGGTCCCTGCCGTACGACGTCGTATCCTGGGCCACGAGAACGATTTCCTTGACCCCCCGGCCCGCCAGCCGATGCGCTTCCTGCAGGACATCCTCCATGGGACGGCTGCGGAATCTCCCCCGGATCGCGGGGATGACGCAGTAGGCGCAACGGTTGGAGCAGCCGTCGGCGATCTTCAGGTAGGCCGTGTGGGGCGGCGTGGAGGGCAGCCTCGGGTGGTCCGACGTCATCAGGAAGGTCGGTCCCGGGGTGAAGAGTCTTCTCTCCGGCGGGGTTCCGGACAGGAGCCCCTTCAGGTGCTCGGCGATCCGGGGAACCTCGTCCGGTCCGAGGAAGAGGTCCACCTCGGGCAGCTCCGTCAGCAGGTCTCCGCCGGCGCGCTGGGGAAGACAGCCGGTCACGATGAGGTGACGACACTTCCCTTTCTTCTTCCGCCCGGCGAGGCGGTGGATTTCATGAATCGATTCTTCCCGGGCCGGTCGGATGAAGGCGCAGGTGTTGACGAGGATCACCTCCGCCTCTTCCTCCCGGGGCGTGATGCGGATACCCTCACGGGAGAGGATTGCCGACATCACCTCGGCATCGATGAGGTTCTTGGGACATCCGAGACTGAGCAGGTAGACGGGTATGGCCTTCAAGGTCAGCGCGGCATCTTCTTGGTGAGGACTTTTCTCGGTTTTACGCCGTCGGAGGGTCCGACGATCCCCTCGGACTCCATCTTCTCGATGATACGGGCCGCTCGATTGTAACCGATCTTGAGGTATCGCTGGACGAGGGAGATGGAAGCCTGGCCCAGATCCGTCACCAGTTCAACGGCCTCGTCGTATTTCTCATCGAAATCATCGGATCCCTTGTCCCCCTCGCCCGGTTCGGGCTGGAACTTGAGGATCGACTCGTCGTAGACGGGCCTCGCCTGCTTCCGGATGAAGGCGACGATCTTCTCGATTTCCCCTTCGGAGACGTAGGCCCCGTGGATCCGGTTGAGCTTCGACAGACCCGGCGGCAGGAAGAGCATGTCGCCCGTTCCCAGGAGCTGCTCGGCGCCGAGTTGATCGAGAATCGTTCGGGAGTCGACTTTCGAGGAGACCTGGAAGGAGATGCGGGTCGGGAAATTCGCCTTGATGATGCCCGTGATGACATCGACGGAGGGCCGCTGGGTGGCCAGGATCAGGTGAATGCCGGCGGCTCTCGCCATCTGGGCCAGCCTCGTGAGGGATTCCTCCACGTTCCTCTGGGCCACCATCATGAGATCGGCGAGTTCGTCGATGACGATGACGATGTAGGGAAGCTTTGCGAGATCCCCTCCGGCTTCTCCGGCGGGCCGGGCTGCCGGCAGGTCATCGTCGGCCGCCGCCTCTTCCTCCTTTTTCTTGGCCTTGCCGTCGAGGGCGGGCCGATCCTTGTGGGCCTGCTCACGTTCGACGTAGCGGTTGTATTTCTCGATGCTCCTCGTCCCCGTCTCCCCGATCACCCGGTACCGGCGCTCCATCTCCTCGACGGCCCAGCGAAGGACGTAGGAGGCCTCCCGCGGGTCCACCACCACCGGGTGCAGCAGATGCGGGATCCCCTCGTAACCGGAGAGTTCGAGCCGCTTGGGGTCGATCATGATGAATTTGACCTCGTCGGGCGGGGCCTTGAAGAGGATGCTGCAGATGAGGGCGTTCAAAAAGACGCTCTTCCCGGAGCCCGTGGTGCCCGCGATCAGAAGGTGGGGCATCTTCGTCAGGTCGGCGATGACGGGCGCCCCGACGGTGTCCTCGCCGAGGGCGATGGGAAGCCGGTTCTTGGATTCCAGGAACGCCTCGTTGTCGAGGACGTCTTTCAGGTGGACCGGCTCCCGTTCCAAGTTCGGGATCTCGATGCCCACCGTTCCCTTTCCGGGGATCGGCGCGATGATCCGGATGCTCGGGGCCTTCAGGGCCAGAGCCAGGTCGTCGGAGAGACTGGCGATCCGGTTGATTTTCACCCCCGGCGCGGGCTCGAGTTCGTACAGCGTGATGAGCGGTCCCGGTTTCACCTCCACCACCTTGGCCTCCACGCCGAAGTCGGCCAGTTTTCTTTCCAGGAGCCTGGAGTTCATGAGAAGACTTTCCTTTTTCAGCTTCGTGTCCTTGCGCGGGACCGGGTCGAGGAGCGTGATCGGGGGAAGGGTGAAGGTTGCCTTTTCGGCGATGAAATCAAAGGTCGTCTGCTCCGGTTTTCTCTTCCTGGGTTTTTCCGCCGCCGGTCGCTTTTCCTCCACCTTGATGACGGGCTCCGGCCTCGACTGCCGGATCTTTTTCTCCGCGGCCCGCCGCCGGTCTTTCTTCAGCCGTTCCCAGGTCTGCTCCAGGAAACCCCGGACGCGGGAGGCCGTGTCGCCCGTGATCTGCCCGGCCCTCCGGGTGGTCCAGACCACGGGCAGATCGACGGTGACGATGAGCGAGATGACGAGGGCGGCGGCCAGCAGGATGAACGTCCCGACGGCGTTGAGATAGCCGTTGAGGAATTCCGCGAGGATGGTGCCGAACATGCCGCCCAGGTCGAAGCGGTAACCGCGGAAACCCACCGTTCCGAAGAGGTGGGAGATCAGGGCCGCCGTGGCGAGGGTGAGACTGATCAGGCCCAGAAACCAGGAAGCCCTCAGCCTGAATTCCTCCATGCGGAAGGCCTTGAAGGACGTCAGGAGCAGAAAGACCGGAAGCCACAGCGCGCTGATCCCCAGGATCCGGTAGAGCGTGTCGGCCGTATAGGACCCCACGACGCCGCCGAGATTGCGGACCACGTCCCTCACCGTTTCGTAGTGGCTCAGGGAGGGATCCTCCGGATGGTAGGACAGCAGGCAGAGGAACAGGAAGATCGCCAGGGCAAAAAAGATGACACCGACGATTTCACTTGCCCGCTTCGAGTCCAGTTTGAAGTTCACCATGGCATCGCCTCGTTCCGGCGCCGCATCCCCTCAGAGGGAGGCGCCGTCATGTTCCCAGCAGGGCCTTCGAGGCAAGGGTCAGCGTGCCCAGGGCCCAGCAGTAATAACCGAAGTAACGAAGATCCCGTTTCCGGATCACCAGGAACAGGAACTTGAGCGTGAGGAATCCGGTGATCGCCGCCGCAGCCGTCCCGGCCGCATATGCGGGCAATTCCGTGATGTCCACGACGGTGAAGTGCCTCGCCTCGAGGAGAGTCGCACCGAGGATGGCCGGGATGGAGATGAGAAAGGAGAACGTTCCCGACGCCTCGCCGCTCAGTCCCCGGAAGATGCCGAAGGAGATCGTCGAGCCCGAACGGGATATGCCCGGCAGGATGGCGACTCCCTGGACCAGGCCGATCACCAGGCTGTCCGTGACGTTCATCTCAGGGCCGGTCCGTCGGGCGCCCCGGGTCCGGTCGGCGAAGAAGAGCAGGACCCCCGTCACGAGAAGCCCCAGCGCCGCGGTCTCGACGGATTGAAAGAGGGCTTCGATGTGGTCCTTGAAGCCGAGGCCGATCAACCCGGTGATCAGGGTGGCCGTCGCGATGTGAACGGCGAGCCGCCTCCTCCCCCGGACCATCGAAGCGTCCCCTTGCCCGGCAAGGGACGATGGATCCGCTCCCCGCCCGGGGGGCAGGAACGCCCGCAGGATGCCGAGGATGTCCCCCCGGAAGAAATAGATCACGGCGGCAAGTGTCCCGAGGTGCAGCAGGACGTCGAAGAGCACACCGGGCTGACGGAAGCCGGGAAGGAGGCTCTGCGCGATGACCAGGTGGCCCGAGCTGCTGACGGGAAGGAGTTCCGTCAATCCCTGGATGATCCCCAGCAGTATGCCTTCCCAGAGGCTCAAGGCGCGACCTCCCCGTCCTTCAGCAGGTCCGGACGATGGGCGTAGTAGGCATCGGCGATGGTCTTCCTGACCCCCTGGATCAGGGCGTCGATGGTTGCCTCGGAATAGTCACGGGTGAACACCGGTGGATGGATGATGAGGATCACTTTCCCCGGGGTGATGCGAAGGGATTTCTTCGGCATGATCTCGCGGCTCCCGATGATCGTGATGGGGAGGATGGGGACCCCCGACTTGAGGGCCAGGTGAAAGACCCCTTTTTTGAAGGGCTGGATGTGTCCGTCCCTGCTGCGGGTCCCCTCCGGGAAGGTCATGACCGATTTCCCCTCGCGGATCTTGATCGCCGCGTCCTCGATGCTTCGCTTTGCCCGGTCGACATTCTTCCGGTCGATCTCGATGGACCCCGTCCTTCTCAGGGCGGGGCCGAAAAAAGGCACCCGGAACAGCTCTTTCTTGGCGATCCAACAGAAATAGTGCGGGACGAAGGCCAGCAGAAGGAAGATGTCGAAACCGCTCTGGTGATTGGCCATGAAGATCTGGGGCCTCCCGTAGATCACGTTTTCCTGGCCCTGAACCTCCACGTGGACGCTCGAGATGAACAACATGATCCTACCCCACAGCCGCGCGATTGCGAAGACCGAGGATTCCCGCCTCGGCAGAAGGGGAAAAAACACGATGACGAATACCGAGAAGAAAGCGGTCAGCGCTGCGCCTATGGTCACCAGAAGAGCCGAACGAAGCATCTCCTTTTTCCCGGGAAAGACGAAATGAACGTGTTGATAACACTTGCATTTCTACTTGATAAAGAATGCGAAGTCAATATGGATATTTCCGCGGAAGGCGCCTCGCCGCCCGGTGCCGCCGCGCGGGAGCCGGTGCCGATTATTCGTTTGCGAAGTGCCTGCAACTCAGGTATGATCCGCAAAAAAAATCGGATGATGAAAGGGGCTTCGGATGGTCAACAAGGTCATTCTGATCGGGCGGCTGGGTGCGGATCCCGAGGTGAGATACACCCCGGACGGGGCCATGGTCACCACGTTTCGGCTGGCCACGGACGAGCAGTGGAAGGACAAGAGCGGGGAAAGGACACAGCGGACGGAGTGGCATCGGGTCGTTGCGTTCCGCAAACTCGCGGAGATCTGCGGCAGTTACCTCTCCAAGGGACGGATGGTTTATGTCGAGGGAAGGCTGCAGACGAGATCCTGGGAGGACAAGGAGGGGCAGAAACGTTTCACCACGGAGGTCGTTGCTTCCAACATGCAGATCCTCGACCGGGGACCGTCCAAGGATCAGGAGGCCGGAGCCGATGATCGGATACCGGGCACCGCGGTCATGGAACCGGTACCCGAGGACGACGTCCCCTTCTGAAAACCCCGGCGCGGATTCATCCCTCGGTCTTTTTGGATTCCGATGCCTTATCGGTTTCGTCTGATTCCCGTGTTGCCTTTTTGAAATTCTTGATGCCTTTTCCGAGCGCACTTCCGATATCGGGGAGCTTGCCGGCCCCGAAGATGATCAGGATGATCACCAGGATGACGAGCAGCTCGGGCATTCCCAGTCCAAACATTTCTCTTCTCCTTTCTTGAGGATCCGGGTCGAAGTTCCGTGATCCGAATCGTTCGAAAGATTCACTCCTCCGGCAATACGAGGTGGAGAACCTCGCCGCTCTTGCCCGGTGACCCCAGGGGTTTCCCCTGCAGGTAGAGGTCGACACCGCCGGCATTGCCGATGTCGATCTCGAAACGTTCCGCGGCCTGGCGGCTGATCTTTTCGCCGGGTTTCAACAGGTACTGTCGGGCGGCATCCTTGTCCTCCCGGATGCGAAGCCATGTCAATTCCTTCGCTTCCACCCGGAGAGTGTACTTTTTCTTCGGCTCCCCCGCAGCCGCCGTGGGCTCTTTTCCGGTCTGCGGTTTCTGACCGACGTCGGACTTTTCCTGTGAGGGACCGGCTTTTTCCGCCGACTCGCTCTTCAAAGGCTCTTCCGGGGGAGGTGTCTCCTTTTCCGGAACAGCTGCGGGCTTCACGGCGGGTAGAGGGGGTGCCGGGACCTCCACGACCGTCTCGCGGGGATAGAGGATGAAGACGAGAAGGGTCAGGATGACGGCGGTGGACAGCGCCCATCCGATCCACAGGCGATGTTTTTTCGTCAGGGCCGGCCGATTGCGGGGTTTCTTGGGCTCGGTCTTGACGTCCGTCCGGGTTTCTTTCCGGGCCGCAACATCCGGTTTTTCGATCGTCTGCCGGTACCGGGCCAGAAAGGGGGCATTGTCGACACCCAGGGTTTCCGCGTAAACCTTGATGAAGGTTTCCACGTAGTATCTTTCGGGCAGCAGGTGATAGTTCCCCTCCTCGATCGCCTCGAGGAAGTTGCTTCGAATCCTCGTCCGGCGGGCGATGTCGTCGAGGGTCAGCCCTTTGGACTGTCTGATGCTTTTGAGATCCGGCTCCTGGGACATCTCCGTCCGCCTTCGTGAAAAACCGCTGTCATTCTTTCGGCCGCAGTCCGCGGCGCGTCAAACTGCTCGGATTTGTTGTGTCTATCACCAAATTGACCGTCAGGCAACCAAAAGTTGCCCCTCGAATTGGACCTGCGCGTGAGGATAGCTCCGTTCGATCATGGACCGGATTTCCGCCCGTTCGGCCCCTTCCCGGACGGGTACGACGAGGGAGATCAACCTTCCGTCCGCTGTCCTCCCCCTTTCCCGGTCCACCAGGTAGCCGGGGACGTAGACGAAGAAGCATCCCCCGACGCCGCAACAGGAGTTGTCGACGGCGGCGACACCGACGACGAAAAGAACCTCTTTCCCGTGATAGTCGAGGGAGCCCTCCTCGATGAAGGCGTAGTGGCCCGAGATGCTCTGGACGGTCTCATGGAGTTTCGGATGGATGTATTCGACGGCGGCGTTCAAGACGAACCTCTTTGCTGGTTTCGCCGGGTCCCCGACCCGGGCGTGAACATCGGTCGGAGTCCTGTGCATGGATCAGGATCTCTTCGCTCAGGTTCTTCCCCGTGATCTCCTCGAGGCTTTCGACGGCCTGCCTCAGGTCGAAAGCGGCGTATTCGGGCGAGAGCCCCCCCGATAAACTCTCCCGGGCCTTCGACAGGAAATCCACGGCTTTTTCCACACAGACCTTGTGCCGGGCCGCCGTCAGAACGATATCCGATGCACGGCTGCCGGCGCCCCCTCTCGCGACCTCGAGCAGCCGCTTCTTCAGGAGATCGATCCCCTCGCCGGATTTCGCCGAGATCCAGAGAGGCCTCGGCAGGTTTCCATACGCTGCGAGGTCTTCCTCCGAGAGCCTCCGGGGGAGATCGGCCTTGTTGACGGCCAGCAGGAGGTTCCGGTTTCCGATCTCCTCGAGGATCCGGATGTCCTCGGGGCAGAGCGGCTCGCTCCCGTCGAGGAGGACGATGACGACATCGGCGCCGAGAAGTCTCTCCCGGACCAGCGCCATGCCCTCCTTCTCGATGGGGTTGTCGGTCTCACGGAGTCCGGCCGTGTCGGCGAGCCGTACCGGGAGGCCGTCGATGCAGACGGTATCTTCGATGAGGTCCCTCGTCGTTCCCGCAATCGGCGTGACAATCGCCCGTTTCCCCCCGAGGAGGGTGTTGAAGAGACTGGATTTACCCACGTTGGCCCTGCCGGCGATGATGACGGAGAAGCCTTCACGAAGGATCCGCCCCTCCCGGTAGGTTTCGAGGAGGCCCCGAAGGTCTTCGAGGACTTTCTCGATCGGCGGCAGGAACGCCCCGCTCTCCGGAGCGTAAGCTTCCTCCTCCGTGAAGTCGATCGAGGCCTCGAGCGGGGCGAGGATCCCGAGGATGGCTTCACGGATCCCGCCGATTTTCCCGGAGAGGGCCCCTTTGAGCTGGCCGAGGGCGTGTTCCAGGCCCCCCTCCGTCCTGGCCGTGATGAGGTCGCAGACCGCTTCCGCCTGCGAGAGGTCGAGGCGGTTGTTCAAAAAGGCCCTGCGGGTGAACTCCCCCCGTTCCGCCGGCCGCGCGCCGGCCTCCAGGACTGCTTCGAAGACCTGATGGAGGACAACGGGCCCGCCGTGGCAGTGGATCTCGGCGGCGTCCTCTCCCGTGAAGGTTCGCGGGCCCTTCATGAAGACGAAGAGAACCTCGTCGAGAACGGTCCCGCTGCGGGGGGAAAGGATGTCACCGTGATAGAGTCGGTAACTCTCGAAGCGGCAATCCTTGCTCCGGGGCTTGAAGAGCCGGCGGCCGATCGCTTCCGATTCCGGACCGCTGATCCTCACGATGCCGATGGCGCCGATTCCCGCGGGCGTGGAAATGGCTGCGATGGTGTCTTTCAGAAACACGGCATTTCAGGGGCGGAGAAGCTATTTCTTCCGGCTGGGCTGGATGATGATCTTCCTGTGGCTTCCTTCGCCTCGGCTCTTCGTGACCAGGGCGTCGTCCCCCTGCAGGGCCAGATGGATGATCCGCCTCTCGCGGGCGTTCATGTTGCTCACCGTGACGGCCTTGCGGGTTTTCTTGACCTTCTGGGCGAGCCTCTCGGCGAGGGCGACGAGGGACTCCTCTCTTTTCCTGCGGTAGTTCTCGGTGTCGATGGTGATCTGCTTCCGGTCCTTTTCCTGACGGTTGACGGCCTTGTTGATCAGGTACTGGAGTGCATCGAGGGTCTGGCCCCGCTTCCCGATCAGAAGCCCGTTGTCGTTCCCCTCGATCTGGAGAAGGATGGTCTCCGGTGTTTCCTTCATCGCCACGCGGGCGTTCACGCTCATCCGCCGGAGAATCCCCTCGAGCAACTCCTTGGCCTTGGCGGCCGTATCCTGGACCGCCGGTGCGGGTGCGGCGGCGGGTTCTTCCCAGCGGACGGGGCGCTCGCGCGCGGGTTTCTCGGGCCTGTCGAAGGAAAGGCCGAGATCCACATCGAGTTCCAGGAGGGTTGCCTTGATCTTGGCCTTTTTCGATCCGAGTCCGAAGAGGCCCGTGGTCCCCTCGGAGACGATTTCGATGTTCAATTTTTCCCGGGGCACGCCGAATTCCTGGCAGGCGGCCTCGATCGCTTCGTCTATGGTTTTTCCTTCGATTTCAAGGGTCTTCGACATAGCCTGCACACCTCACGTCGTATGGACCTTGTTGATGTAGTACTGCTGGCCGATACTCAGGATGTTGTTGAAGAGCCAGTAGATGACCAGCCCCGACGGGAAATTCAGGAAGAGAACGGTGAAGATGACGGGCATGAGCATCATGATCCGCTGCTGCATGGGGTCCGCCCCCATCGGGGGGCTCATCTTCTGCTGGAGGAACATCGTGGCTCCCATGATGATGGGCGTGATGTAATAGGGATCCTTGGCCGATAGGTCCTGGATCCACCCGACGAATGGAGCGTGTCGGAGCTCGATGGCGTACAGGAGCGCCCGGTAGAGACCGAAGAACACGGGGATCTGGATGAGGATCGGCAGGCAGCCCCCCAGGGGGTTGATCTTGTGGCTCTTGTAGAGCTCCATGACGGCCCGGTTGAGGGCCTGCTTGTCGTTCTTGTAGCGTTCCTGGAGTTCCTTGATCTTCGGCTGGACGACCTGCATCTCTTTCATCGATTTGTAGCTCTTGTTCCCGAGCGGCCAGAAGACGATCTTCGTCAGGATCGTCAGGATGATGATGGCCGTGCCGTAGTTGTTCACGTACTTATAGAGAAACTTCATGATGAGCAGAAGCGGCATGGCCAGCCACTTGATCCAGGAACCGAGATTGATGGAGTTTTCCAGTCCGATGCCCTGGGCTTTCAGGGATTCGTATTCCTTGGGTCCCAGATAGAGGGCATAGCTGAAGAGGCCGGCCTGTCCTGCGGGAATCAGGTTCTTCGGCCCTTCGAGACCGGCCGATATCCGCCCGCCTGCGTCTTTTTCCATCCGGAAAGTGGTCAGGGCGGGCTTTTTCGAGATCAGGGCAGAGAGAAAGTACTTGCTCTCGAAACCACCCCAGGACACATCGGGCCCGAGGACCTTTTTGGCTTCGATCTTTCCGGCCTCGAACTGCTCGACGGAGTTCTTGACGAAGGCGATGATCCCTTCCTCGTTTTCCTTATCGGACTTTGCATTCGGATCGATGAATTCATGCCAGCTGAGGACGGCGTTCTGTTCGATGGGATGAGGGGTGAGGTTCTGGAGCCGGACTTCGAGGTCCATCGAGTATCGATCGGGGAAGAAGGTGAAGACCTTCTCCATCTTGACGGTTTTCGGGAAGGCGGCTGTGAAGATGAGCTTCTGCTCACCCGTCTGCTCGTCGACGCGGATCGATGCGGTGCTTGCTTCGTACATCAGGTCCGGCGGGACCGGGATGCTCGAATCGGAGAAGCTTACCGAGAGGGGGTAGGTCTGGCCTTCCTGGATGCGGACCAGCTCGACGAGTTCGCTGTCCCGCCTCAATTCCTGCCGGTAGTTCTTGAGCCGGATGGATTTCAGGGCACCGCCCTTGGTCGTGAAAACAGCCGTGTAGAGGGGGGTCTCCACCCGGATTTCCCTGGCGGCGGTCTGGGCCTTCGGAACCACGGCGGCTTTCGGCGCCTCGCGGACTGCGGGGACGACCTGCGGGGCCGGACGGTCCTGGGCGGTTTTCAACGCCTCCGCCTGCTGTGTGTCTTCCTGTTTCTTGGTCGCGACGTTCTTGGCGAAATAGTACTGGTAGGCGAAGACGATGATGAAAGACAGAACGATGGCGAGCACCATCCTTTTCTGCATTCGAGACCTCCTTGAATTTCCCTTACTGAACCGGGTCGTAACCGCCCGGGTGGAACGGGTGGCACCGGGAAAGACGCCTCAAGCCGAGCAGAAGGCCTCTCCGGAAACCATGGCGCCTGATGGCCGTCATGGCGTATTCGGAGCAATGGGGGTGGAAGCGGCAGCTTCGAGGCAGGAACGGCGAGACAAAAAGCTGGTACGCCCTGATCAGGGCGGTGGATCCTTTGACCAGAACCGCGTTGATCATCTACGGAGCAACCAGTCTTTCTCCGAGGGTTTTCTCCAGGGCGTCGCGCACCTGATCGTATGTAAGATCCGAGAAATCCTTCCGTACGATGACCCACAGGTCGTGTGAAGCGGGAAGTCTTTCCTTGTTCAATCTGAAGAACTCCCTCAGGAGACGTTTCATTCTGTTTCTTCGAACCGAGTTTCCTACCTTCTTGCCGGCCGTCAGCCCCAGTCTTCGGCATCCGAGAGGGTTTTTTTTCAGAATGAGGGTGAATAGCTCCGCGTGAACCCGTTTTCCCTGCCGGTGAAGCGTCGTGAAATCCCTTCTCTTTCGAATTCTCTCGTGCTTCCGGAATGTTGTGCCGTTCATGCTCGCGGAATGATCAGGGACTGTCCTACGCGGGCGGTTCTCAGAGGCTCACCACCGGGCCGTTCATGGCTATGATACGGTCAGTCGCTTCCTTCCCTTTGCTCTCCTCCGGCTCAGGACGAGCCTGCCTCCCTTGGTCGCCATTCTGGCGCGGAATCCGTGCGTCCTCTTCCGCTTGAGATTCGATACGCATTTCAAGGTCTTTTTCATGTTGGGCACCTTTTGAAGAGGCCTTTAGTAAAGGTGGCCTTTTAAACACAATCCCCCCGGAATGTCAAGATGAATTTGGGCGGGGGGATCGGAGCTTGCTTCTCCGGCCGCTGTCCATTATATTAAAAATGCTGAAAAAATACGCCCGGGTCAGGTGAGGGAGTCCCGGGAGAGCCGTTTTGTCATGAAGCCGTTGACCGTCGTTTCGGATTTCAGCCCTTCGGGCGATCAACCGCAGGCCATCGACGCCCTTGCGGGGGGGATCGAGAAGGGGGCGCCGCACCAGGTCCTGTTGGGGATCACCGGGTCGGGCAAGACCTTCACGATCGCCAAGGTGATCGAACGGGTCCAGAGACCCGCCCTCGTCATCGCCCACAACAAGACCCTGGCGGCCCAGCTTTACAACGAGTTCAAGACCCTCTTCCCCGAGAACGCCGTTGAGTATTTCGTCAGCTATTACGACTACTACCAGCCCGAGGCCTATATCCCCCGGACGGACACCTATATCGAGAAGGATTCGGCCATCAACGAGGAGATCGACAAGATGCGACACTCGGCCACCCGGTCGCTCCTTCAGCGCAGGGACGTGATCATCGTGGCGAGCGTCTCCTGCATCTACGGCATCGGAGCGCCGGAGGACTACTCCGGAATGACGCTTTCGCTCGCCGTGGGGGAGGACATCGGCCGGGACCGGGTCCTCCGGCGGCTCGTCGACATCCAATACATTCGGAACGACACGGATTTCCACCGGGGTACCTTTCGTGTCCGCGGTGACGTGGTCGAGATCTTCCCCGCTTATGAGGAGGACCGCGTCATCCGCGTCGAGTTTTTCGGTGACGTGATCGAGTCCATTTCCGTGGTGGACCCCCTGAGGGGGAAAAAATGGGCGTCCCTCCGGGAAGTCGACGTCTATCCTGGCAGCCACTACGTGACCACGGCGGATCGGATGAAAGGGGCCATCGCCGCCATCCGTGAAGAGCTGGAGGAGCGCCTCCGGGAGTTCAGGGCGGCGGGGAAGCTCCTCGAGGCCCAGCGGTTGGAGCAACGGACGAAGTTCGACATCGAGATGATGGAAGAAATGGGCTACTGCCAGGGCATCGAAAATTATTCCCGTCACCTGACGGGCCGCCGCCCGGGCGAGCCGCCGCCCACCCTCATGGAGTATCTTCCCAAGGACGCCCTGATCATCATCGATGAGAGTCATGTGACCATTCCCCAGCTCGTGGGCATGTACCGGGGGGACCGGTCCCGGAAGGAAACGCTCGTGGAATACGGCTTCAGGCTGCCCTCGGCGCTCGACAACCGGCCCCTGCGGTTCGACGAGTACGAGGCCTTTCCGCAGCAGAGGATCTATGTGTCCGCCACACCGGCGTTGTACGAGCTCCGGAAAGCCGGGGGTCGGGTCGTGGAGCAGATCATCCGGCCCACGGGGCTGATGGACCCGGAGATCGTCGTCCGCCCGGTTGCGCACCAGGTGGACGACCTGCTCACCGAGATCCGGAAGCGAGTGGAGCGGAAGGAGCGCGTGCTCGTCACAACCCTGACCAAGCGGATGGCGGAAAACCTGACGGAGTACTACCAGAGTCTCGGCGTCGCCGTCCGGTATCTCCACTCCGACGTCGACACCCTCGAACGGGTCGTCATCATCCGTGATCTGAGGATGGGGAAATTCGATGTACTCATCGGCGTGAATCTCCTGCGCGAAGGCCTGGACCTGCCGGAAGTGTCCCTGGTGGCCATTCTCGATGCCGACAAGGAAGGGTTTCTCCGGTCGGAGCGGTCGCTGATCCAGACGAGCGGCAGGGCAGCCCGGAACGTCTCGGGGCAGGTCATCATGTATGCCGACCGCACGACCGAGGCCATCCAGGCGTGCCTCAGGGAGACGAACCGGCGGCGGGCCATGCAGGAGAAGTTCAACCGGGAACACGGCATCACACCCGAGACGATCCGCAAGTCCTATGACAACGTCCTGGCCTCCGTTTACGAGGCCGATTACGTGACCGTCCCCGTCGCGGCCGAGGAGGTGCTTCCCTTCGTGAGTCTGAAGGACATCCCCGCCATGATCGGGCAGCTCCGGGAGGAGATGCAGAAAGCGGCCAGGAACCTCGAATTCGAAAAGGCCGCCGCGATCCGCGACAGGATCAGGGAGCTGTCCGCCATGGAGCTGGAATTGAGAGGGTAGAGAGGGCCGATGGACCGCGAACTCCTGGAGAAGAAGATCCGGACGATCCCGGCACGGACCGGGGTGTACATCATGAAGGACCGCGAGGGGAAGGTGATCTACGTCGGCAAGGCGAAGAACCTGAGAGACCGCGTCCGCTCCTATATCAAGGGCAACGACGCCCGGCCCATGATCCCCTTTCTCCTGGCCCGGATCGAGGACCTGGACTTCGTGGTCACCGACACGGAGAAGGAGGCCCTCATCCTCGAGAACAACATCATCAAGGAAAACCGCCCCCGATACAATGTCTACTTCAGGGACGACAAAACCTATTATAGCCTCCGCATCGACCTCCGGGAGCCCTTCCCCTGGTTCCAGCTGGTCCGTCGCGTGAAAAAAGACGGCGCCCGGTACCTCGGACCGTACCCTTCGGGGCTTGCGGCCAAGGAGACCCTCCATTTCCTTCAGCAGGCCTTTCCGCTCCGGACATGCAGCGACCGTGTCTTCCGGCAGCGGAGGAGGCCCTGCATCGAATACGAGATCCGCCGATGCCTGGGCCCCTGCTGCGGTCTCGTGGCCCCGGAAGATTACCGGAAGCTCGTCGACGACGCGGTCGCGTTCCTCGAAGGGCGGGGCCGGGGGCTCCTCCGGGAACTCCGCGAGCGGATGGAAAAAGCCTCCGAGGCCCTCGAATTCGAAGAAGCCGCCCTTGTCCGGGACCGCATCACCGCCATCGAACGGACCCTCGAGAAGCAGAGTGTCGCCTCATCGGCCTTCAGGGACCAGGATGTCTTCGGTTCCTACCGGGAAGGCACGCTGACGCAGGTCTTCGCCCTTCATATCCGGAGCGGAAACATCCTGGGCAAGAAGAAGTTCCCCCTTGTGAGACTGGCCGTCGAGCCTTCGGAGATCCTCTCTTCCCTGCTCAAGCAGTACTACAGCGAGGGGCAGTTCATCCCCGAAGAGATCATCACGGCCGAGGAGATCGAGGATCGTGAGGTCGTCGAGGAGTGGCTGAGCGAAAAGAAGGGGAGGAAGGTCTCGATCGTGTCTCCCCGCAGGGGGGAACGCAGAAGGCTGCTCCGGATGGCGGAGAGAAACGCGGAGAACGCCTTCAAGGCGGACAGAAACCTCGAAGCCGGGGAGATGGCCCTCAAGATCCTGGCGGAGAAACTCCATCTGAAGCGGCGGCCCGACCGGATCGAGTGTTTCGACATCTCCAATATCGGCGGGCAGTCCGCCGTGGGGGCCATGGTGACCTTCGTCGGGGGAAAGCCCGAGAAAGCAGGCTACCGGCACTTCAGGATCCGGGGGGTGGAGGGTGCCGATGACTATGCGATGCTGAGGGAGGTTTTGGAAAGGCGCTACCGCCGGCGGGAGACACTGCCCGATCTCATCGTGATGGACGGCGGCAAGGGGCAACTCGGCATCGCCCTTTCCGTGCTCCGGGAGCTCGGCATCGAGGGGCCCGATGTCGTCGGCCTGGCCAAGGGGATCACCGGCGGCGGAGGGGCGGGACCCCACAAAGGCACGACACGGAAGGTCGTCCCCCGGGAGGAGGATCGTGTCTACCTGGCAGGCCGGAAGGACCCCGTTTACATCTCACGGTACCCGGCCGCCTATTTTTTCCTCCAGCGTATCCGGGACGAGGCCCACCGCTTCGCCATCAACCATCACCGGAAGCTCATGGTCCAAAGGGCGACACGGTCCCTGCTCGACGACATCGTCGGCATCGGACCGAAGCGCAAGAAGGCGCTCCTTGCCCGTTTCGGGGATGTCGCCGGCATCCGTGCGGCCTCGGTGGAGGAACTCATGGCTGCGGGGTCGTTGAGCCGCAAGGCGGCGGAAACCATACTCGATCACCTCAGGGGGACCGCCCCGGCGGGAACGAAAGGCGGACCAGGGACAACGTGAACTTTTTTTCGATCCTCATCATCGCCGTCGGTCTCGGGATGGACGCCTTTGCCGTCGCCATCGGCGCGGGCATCGTTCTCAGGGACCGTACCCGGGCATCCGCCTTCAGGCTCTCCTGCGCCTTCGGCTTTTTCCAGTTCATCATGCCCGTCATCGGATGGTCCGCGGGCATGACCATATCGACCTTCATCCGGGATTACGATCATTGGCTTGCCTTCCTCCTGCTCGCCGCCATCGGGGGCAAGATGATCTACGACGCGCTGAGGGACGGCCGGGAGATCTCCGCCCCCGACCCGACGAGGGGGATCCCCCTCGTCATGCTCTCCATCGCCACGAGCATCGACGCGCTGGCCGTGGGTTTAAGCCTGTCCTTCTTGAAAGTGGCGATTCTCTACCCCAGTTGCGTCATCGGTGCCGTGGCATTCGCGATGACCTGGGTCGGGGTGGCTTTCGGTGAGAGGCTCGGCAGGGTCTTCGGCAAGAAGGTTGAGATCGCCGGGGGTCTCATCCTCATCGGCATCGGCGTCAAGATCCTCCTGGAACACCTTCGGCCCTGATCGTCAGCGCTTCTGTGCGCCCTGGAGTTCGGCCACAGCCCGTGAGATATCCGGCACGCCCACGAAGGTTTCTCGTTTCTCCCCCCTTTTGACCGTCATCGTCGGCGTCGAGCGGATTCCCTCTTCCCTCAGGTAGCCGTTGAGAACTTCGAACGTCGGTTTCACGTCCATGCGTTTGTAACGGATACCGTGCTTCGCCAGGTGGGTCTCCAGGCTCTCGGGGTCGACGATCCGTTGACGGGCGGCCTCGAAGAGGGTGTGCCGCGCCGACATAATCTTTCGAAAATCTTTTTCATCGCCGCAGATATAGAGAAAATATCTGGCGTAGAGCACGGTTTCTCTGTGGATCGGCGTGTCGATGAAAGTGATGCGGATCGCCTTTTTCTTCACCAGCTCTTCAATGGGTTTGGCGATCTGCGGCTCCAGCGCCGAACAGGGCCCGCAGAAATAATCGGTGTAGAGCCTCAGCTGGACGGGACCGCTCCCGAAGGTGGGCACCACGGTGTCGCCTGCGTATGCAGGCGTTACCATGCCCTCGAAAAAGACGAGAAAGGCAAGAAAACCCCCGACCGCCCCGAGGACCGCCTGCCGCGTCCTCGGCATCCGGAAATTCGCGATGAAGAGAAGAAAGAGGATGGCGCCGAAGAGCAGGCAGTAAGGGCAATAGACACCGTGATAGATCTGAAAACCCACGAGATAGATCTCGGCGCCGACGCCGGCAGAGAGTAACCATAGCAGGGGGAGATCCTTCTTGAGGAAACTCAAGGCCATCACGACGGCCATGAAGGCGACACCGGCCCAGCGCAGGTCGAGTCCCAGGAGGGTCCCCTGAAGGTAGGTGCAGGAATCGCCGCAGATGGAGTAGAGAACCACGAGAACGATCGCCGCCAGCGACAGGATGATGTTGATCGCTCTTCTGCTCAGGTTGAAAATTCTCATTGTCTAACGAATCCCCCGCAAGCCGCCGCCGGATCGCTTCCTCAGTTCTTCTTCAAGGTGACCATGAAAAGTTTTCTGGGCAGTTCACCTTCCTCGAATTCGTCGATGGCAAGGATTTCGTATCCTTCCGCGAGGCGTCGCACCTTGTCGCGGTCGAAGAACTGCACGATAAATCCCCCGATTTCGTACAGGTCCTCACCCCAATGTGCGCCGATGCCGAAGTGCGCGTCCTGCTTATGCCTGGCGGTGTAGATGTTCATCCCCCCCGGGCGAAGAACCCGCCGGATCTCTTGCGAGAGCCGCACCAGTTCGGCCTCCGTGAGGGCCATGCAGTACAGCATGTGGGAGAAGCAGGCGTCGAAGGAGCCGTCGCCGAAAGGGAGCCCCTCCCGGATGTCCCCGTACACGATCTCGATGCGATGCGACAGCCCCGATTCCTCCGCCTTCTTGCGGATGTCGCCGAGACCCTCACGGCTGTAGTCCATGGTGCTGACCTCGAAAGACCTTCCGGCGAAGAAAAGGGTGTCTCGTCCCTGGCCGCCGCCCAGTTCGAGGATGCGCCGGAACCCCTCTTTCGAGAATAGCCCTGCCGCCCTCCGGGCAGGTTCACTCGGCTCGCCGCCGAAAAAATCGGGTTCTTCCGAGAAGGCCTGCTCCCAGTGTTCTTTCTGTGCATCCAGGGTTTTCTTTACGGTGTCTCCGTCAGCCATTCCCGGATCCTTGTGCGGATGCTGTCCCGGATGACCCTGATCTTTTCGAGCTTTTCCTCCCGGCTGCCTTCGATCCGTCCGGGGTCGTTGAACCCCCAGTGGATTTTCCGGCCCGGGCCCGGAAAGACGGGGCAGGCTTCTGCGCTTGTTTCATCGCAGACCGTTATGACTACGTCGAAACTCTCGCCCTTCTTGAGAAGGTCGAAGACACTCTTCGTCCGGTTATTAGCAATATCGATGCCGACCTCCGCCATCACCTCGACGACAAGGGGATTCAGCACCCCCGGCTCCAGACCGGCGCTCTTGACGTCGTAGCGGTCCCCCGCCATCGACTTCAGAAATGCCTCGGCCATCTGACTCCTGGCACTATTATGGACGCAGACGAAAAGGACTTTTTTCTTTTCCACAATGCAGCGCGCTTTTCTTTTTTGGGGAGTAGACTATAAAAAAGGAAAGATGATTTTCAACATAAAAAGCGGGACGGAACGGTCGTTCCCGGGAAGACCGGAGGGGTGTACCAGGGGACTACGGCGTGAAGGGGCGGAATTCCAAGGTTGCGGCTGTCGAAAATGGATTGTAAAAAGGAATCATCCGGGTGAGAACACCCGGATGATTCATCGAAGAAGGGTGGCAGTTTCTTAATAGCCTCCGCGGGGACCGGGACCGAACCCGGCACCGCGCCCCCGAAACCCTTACCGTGGCCTGCGCCCGGACCGAAGCAGCGGCCCGTGGGACCATAGGCCCTAAGGGATTCCTGCTGCTCGGGCGTCAGCTCTTTGTAGACGGCCCAGCGGTAATTCGAGGCCTTGTCTTCGATCTGATCACGAAGAGCCCTGATTTCCTTCTGTTTCGCCGTGATCTTGGCCTGGTCCGGATTTTTCTCCTGCCACAGGAGCCTCAGGTCACCCCTCTTGCTGAACATCTGATCCTGGAGAGGCTTTATTTCCTTCAGGTGAGCGGCACGAAGATCGGCGATCTTGGCTTTCTGTTCAGCCGTGAGGTTGAGGCCGGGGACGTTCCCCAGGTCACCACCATAGCAAGGGCCATTGCCATGACCTCTCCCCCCGCCCCGGTAGGCCTCTGCCGAAACTGCAAGGGCGGCAACGAGCAGGAGGGATAATGCGATTGCCATCAATTTTTTCATTTTCAAATCTCCTTTCTAGGTGGTCAGCTTTTGTTTTTTTATAGGGCAAGGGCTGTGCCATTGGTGTGTTGGACTTATAAATCACTGATATGAATGAGAATATTTGAATTTATGTTTCACGAACGCCTTGATCGTTTACAAAAAAGTGGATAACAAGTATACAATTTTGGTATACAGATGTATACGAAGTATACATACGGGGCGAAGGGCAAAAGGCTCGGGGCGAAAGGGTAGAAAAACAGACAAGGATGTTATTTATGAGTGTCAGCGGCGGTCGAAAAATACGGGCCTTTCTGTCACCCTGGGTCATCATCGGCATGGTGGCGATTCTTGCGGCCTTTTTCATCTTCATGGCGCGCGAGAGCATACACAAGCAGCGGGAGGCCACGACCCGGCTTCTCGTGGCACAGGGAGCTTCCCTGATCCAATCTTTCGAGGCTTCCGCCTGCACGGGCGCGTGGATGCGGTGGGGGCCCTTTCAGTTGCAGAAACTTCTGATCGAGATGGCCAGGCAGCCGGGGATCAATTACCTTACGGTGACGGACACCGACGGGGTCATCCTCGCCGACAGCGACCCGGCCATGGTGGGAGAAAACTATGTGACGGATCTCGACCTCCAGAGGGCTTCCCGCTTGACGCAGGTGGAGTGGCGCCGGGTGCCGAGCCGGGAGGGCGCGGACACCTTCGAGGTCTACCGGCGGTTTGCACCGTCGGAGATACCCTTCGAAAGTCCTCGCGGTGATCGGGCGGCGGGAAAGGATTCAACCGGTCTCGTCATCTTTGTGGGGCTTGATATGGGGCCCATGCTGGCGGCTCAGGAGGCGGATTTCCGTTCCACCGTCACCCTCGCCGCCATACTCGTCGTTGCGGGTTTGACGGGAATGCTTGCGCTTGTTTTCGCGCAGGGATACCTTTCGACCCGGTCCTCTTACTCCCGCGTGAAGACCTTTTCGGACATCCTCGTTGAAAACATGCCCATCGGGCTTGTGGCCGTGGACGAAAAGGGTAGAGTGACGGCCTTCAACGCCGGAGCGGAGTCTATCCTGGGGAAGAACGCCGCCGATGTGATCGGCCGGTCGGCCGAGGGGGCCCTGCCGGAGAACTGCCGCGCGGTCCTGTCCGAGCTCGGTCAAGGCAAAAGGGTCATCGAGAGGGAGATCGAATGCACGATGAACTCGGGGAAAGAGGTGCCCCTCGAAGTGATAGCGGCCACACTTCATGGGGAGGGCGGGGTTCCGCAGGGTTCCGTCATTCTCTTCCGGGATCTCACCGAACTGCGGCAGCTCAAGGCGGAGATCACCCGGAGCCAGAGACTCGCCTCCATCGGAAGCCTCGCCGCCGGTGTGGCCCATGAGATCCGAAACCCCCTGAGTTCCATCAAGGGTTTTGCCACCTATTTCAAAGAGAAACTCCGTGGAAGCCCGGAGGACACAAAGACGGCCGACATCATGATCCAGGAGGTGGAGCGCCTCAACCGTGTCGTCCGCCAGCTCCTGGATCTCTCGAGACCGATGGAGATGAAAAAAGTGCGTACCTCCGTCGGGGCCTTGATCGAGCACACGCTGAAGCTCACGGAACTGCAGGCCCGAAAGAAGGGAGTGAGTGTCCATGCCCAGGTGGACGCCGATGCACCGGAGGCCGTGGTCGACCCTGACCGGATCAAGCAGGCCCTTCTCAATCTCTGCCTCAATGCCCTCGAGGCGATGAAGACGGGCGGTGCACTCACGCTATCCCTGGGGCGGCAGGACGAAAGGACGCTCATGATCCGGATCTCCGACACGGGCCCGGGGATCCCCCGGAAGGAGAGGGACAGGATCTTTGATCCCTTCTACACGACAAAAACCTCCGGAACGGGTCTCGGGCTTGCCATCGTTCACCGGATCATTGAGTCCCACGGCGGCGAGATCCGTGTCACAAGCGCGCCGGGGATAGGCACGACTTTCACGATCCTGCTTCCGGCGGCTGATGAAATCTCATCCGGAAGACCTGAAGCAGCAACGGGAGAGACGGAATGATCAAAGGGAAAAATTCCATCCTGGTCGTCGATGACGACATGGCCCACCGTACCATGCTGCGGACCCTTCTATCGGGCCGCGGTTACGAAGTGTCGGAGGCCGAAGACGGCGCCGCCGCCGTCGAAGCCGTCCGTAAGAGGCCCTTCGATCTTGTCCTCATGGACATCCGCATGATCCACGTCTCCGGTATGGAGGCCCTCGAAGAGATCAAGGCCTTCAATCCGGCCATCCCCGTGATCCTCATGACGGCCTATGCCTCCGTGGAGACCGCCGTGGAAGCCTTGAAGAAGGGGGCCTACGACTATCTGACCAAACCCCTCGATTTCGACGAACTTCAACTTGCCATCGGTCGGGCCATGGAACACAGCCGTCTGCGGGAGGAAAACCGTCTCCTCAAGGAAAGCCTTCGGCTGCAGTTCGATCGCGGCAACCTCATCGGGCGGAGCGCCGCCATGACGAGGCTCCTCGAGACGGTCGCACAGGTGGCGCCCTCGGAGGCGACGGTTCTCATCACCGGGGAGTCGGGGACGGGGAAGGAGATGATCGCGGGAGCCATCCATTACAACAGTCCCCGCCGGGAGGGGCCGTTCATCAAGATCAATTGCGCCGCCATCCCCGAGACGCTCCTGGAATCGGAGCTCTTCGGTCACGAAAAGGGCGCTTTCACGGGCGCCGACCGCCGGAAAGAGGGGAAATTCCGCCAGGCGAGCGGCGGCAGCCTCTTCCTGGACGAGGTGAGCGAGATGTCTCTCGGCATGCAGGTGAAACTGCTGCGGGTCCTCCAGGAGCGGGAGATCACGCGCGTGGGAGGCGAGGAGGTCATCCGCGTGGACGTCCGGGTCATCGCCGCCACCAACCGGGACCTTCTCCGCGAGATCGAAGCCGGTCGATTCCGTCAAGACCTCTTCTACCGGCTGAACGTGGTCACCCTCCACGTGCCGCCCCTGCGGGAACGCAAGGACGACATCCCGCCCCTGGCGGAGCACTTCCTCCGGATGTTTGCCGAGAAGAACCGCAAGAGCGTCAAGGGGTTTTCACCGCAGGCCATGGACCGGCTGATCCGGTACGACTGGCCGGGGAACGTCCGCGAGCTCATGAACACCGTGGAGCGCGGCGTCGTCATGTCCCGGTCGCAGTACATCGATGAAACGGAGCTCTCGCCCATCCTGCTCGACCGGCCCGCCGCAGGGACCGCCCGGTCGGACGGGCCTGCCGGGGAGTCATCGCTCGAGGCGCTGGAGAAAGCGACGATCCTCAAGACCCTGGAGCAGACGGGCGGAAACAAGAGCGAGGCGGCCCGCAGGCTCGGCATCACGCGCCGCACGCTCCACCAGAAACTGAAAAAGTACGGCATGATGTCATAAACAGCCGGCCGGCGACTCCCATCCCTGGTGAGTATGCCAGATGATTATTTGATGTCCGACAGGATTTTTTTCATTTCCTCCACCGTCGGCAGTCTTCCCGAGAAGACGATCTTCCCGTCTACCAGGACGGATGGCGTCACCCGCACACCGAGCTTCGGGTATTCCCGCACATCGAAGACGTGAGTGACCTCCGCCGGGAGGTTCAATTGGGCGCAGGCTTCGATCACGTTTTTTTCAGTGGCCTGACATCTTGCGCATCCGGGTCCGGCAACGATGATTTTCATATGCTGACTCCTTTCCTCAAAGTATGAAGTTTCCGAAGAACCAGCCTACAAAAGTCCCCAGGATCACGATCGTGATCACGTACACGATCGATTTCCGGATCCCGAAGACACGGGCGATGGCGATCCAGTTGGGGAGACTCAGCCCCGGCCCCGTGAGAAGAAGCGCAAGTGCCGGCCCTTTCCCCATGCCGAGCTTCATCAAGGTGTCCACGAAGGGGGCCTCCGTCATCGTGGCGAAGTAGCTCACCGCTCCGATCATCGTGGCCAGGAAGGAGGCCGCAACCCCGTTTCCCCCAAGCCAGGCCCGGATCCACTCCTCGGGCAGCAGCTTTCCGATCACACCCACGACAAAAACGCCCGCGAGCAGAAGCGGCAGGATGATCCGGACGAACCACCAGGTCTCGCGCATCCAGCTCTTGATTTCTTCTTTCGTGAACATCTTAAGTGCGTAAGTAAAGAGGACGATCGTGGCGACCGACCAGATGATCACCTTCTGCCAGTAGGGCCCCGTCTGGCCGATGTAGTTGGGGGCGAGCAGGGAAACGACGATGAGGATAAGCAGGATCACGTGCCTTCGGGAGACGATCTCGCCTTTCTCAGCGGTGCCTTCTGATGGGGCTATTCCCTCGCTCACTTCGTTACGAAAAACCAGCGTCATCACCCAGCCGACGACGAAGGCCATGGCCAGGGATGCCGCAACGCGCGCCACGACGATCTCTCCCCCCAGGATGTTTCCCGTGTAGACGAGCGAGAGGATGTTGGCCGAAGGAGCGACCCAGAGGACGATAAAGGCCACCCCGATTGCGGCACCGCTGTAGAAGAGACCCGCCGAAACGGGGATCACTGTGCAGGAGCAGGCGGCCACAAAGAAACTGGCCACACCGGCCAGTGAAAAAGACTTTATCTTGTTTGCCTTCTCTCCCAGGTGATTCAGGATCGCCTCCTGGTTGATGAAGGCCACCATGGCGCCCGCCAGCATGAAGGCAGGCACAAGACAGGTCAGCACGTGAGTCGCCACATAGTCCTGCAAAGCGAGAAGACCCGCCACAACCAAATCCATCAACATTTCTGAACTCCTTTCAAACAGCCGAACCACTCTGGGTGCGGCTGCACATCCGGCTCGTTATCGTAGTTGCGCCTCACCGCCCATGATGATCAGCTTTTTCTTCAGGTCCTCGCGGCGGATGTCGGGTAGTCGAAGGAGGATCTCTTTGATTTCAACGTCATCCCTAAGCCATTTGTCCATCTGTTTGAGCATCTCGACGGCATAGGGATTGGACTCACTCCCGGCCAGGCGGTAATTGACCCACAGCCCGTCCTTTCTCGATTGCAAAAGTCCTGCGTCCTCGAGTATTTTAAGGTGTTTGGAGACCGTGGGCTGGGCGAGACCCAGCGCTTCCTTGATCTCGCAGACGCACATTTCCTTTTCCTGAAGCATCTTGACTACTTTCACCCGGTTTGGATCCGACAGGGCTTTCATCACTCTTATGAAATTCTTCATGAGCCACCTCTTTATATTACTAAATGGCAATATAGTTATTTGAAACCGATTGTCAAACGGAAAATACACCGCAGCCTGGATTTGATAAAGGTGCTTTCGGCATTGCATGAAAACCTTTTTGGGGATATAGACCGCACACGGGAGGTTCGGATCAGCGATGAAAGAATTCGGCTCACCGGACAGGGATGTCAAACTCGCCGAGCGCTACATGGGAGAGGGGCGCTACGAGGAGGCCATCGATCTCTACAAGAGGCTTGTGGACCGGCACCCGGGAGAGGATTCCTTTGTTTTCCATCTTGCCCTGGCTTTCAAGGACGCCGGAAAACTCGAGGACGCCATCGAGTGCCTGGAAGGGCTTCTGGAAAAGGAACTGAAACGAAAGGTCTTCACGGGTTTCGCCTACGATGAACTCGTCAGGATCTTCAGGCAGGAGGGTCGGCACGAAAGGCTCGTCGATGTCTGCGAGAGGGCGGTGAAGGTGCAGCCCGACGATATGGCGCTTCTCTTCACGCTGGGGGATTCCTTGATACGGGCCGGGCGTCTCGAGAGGGCCATCGAGATCTTCACAAACCTCACAGAGATGGATTCCGAGTCCCCGCTTTACTTTTCCCACCTGGGGCTCGCCTTCATTGCGGCGGGGGATCTGGACCGCGCCCGGGGGGCCTATGAAAAGAGCATCGCCATCGATCCGGAAAGTGCCGCGCAGGTGCACCACAAGATGGGGATCGCCCTGACCCACTACGGCTACCACGGGAAGGCCGAGTCTGCCTTCAGGGACGCCATCCGGGAGAGCCCGGACGAGTCCCTCTACCTCTGTGACCTGGGGGACGTGCTCGTGAAAATGGGCAGGCTCGAAGAGGCCGGCGGGGCTTACGACGAGGCGGCGCGGAAGGGTCCCTCTTTCGCCGCGGCCTACATGAATCGTTTCGGGAACACCCTCTTCAAGGAAAAGATGTACCGCGAGGCGATCGAAGCCTTCAAAAAGGCCGTCGACCGCGAGCCCGCAAACCCCTTTTACTCGTTGCACCTGGCCGAGGCCTACGTGGAGGCGGGGCTTCCGGAACTCGCCGAGGAGATCCTCGTCAAGCTCACCACTCGGGGGGAGTGTACTTGAGCAGCTTGCAGAACCGGTCTTTGTCGACGCACTTCTCGTAGCCCTCTTCCACACTGATCCAACGTCTCTGGAGAAGCTCCATGATGGAGTCGTCCAGGGAAACCATGCCCAGTCTTCTTCCCGTCTGAATGACCGTCAGGAGCTGATAGGTTTTCTCCTCTCGGATCAGGTTGGCCGCCGCATGGGTGACCAGCAGGATCTCCAGGGCGGCTACGCGCCCCAGGGTGTCCGTCCTCTTGAACAGGGCCTGGGAGATGACGGCCTTCAGGGATTCCGACAGCGACGTGCGGATCTGGGCCTGCTGGGCGGCGGGGAACATGTCCACGATCCGGTCGATCGTCCGGGTGGCCCCCATGGTGTGGACGGTGGAGAGGACGAGGTGCCCCGTGTTGGCCGCCTCGATGGCCAGTTCCGTCGTTTCGAGGTCGCGCATTTCGCCGACGAGGATGATGTCCGGGTTCTCGCGGAGGGCCGCCCTCAGTGCCATGGCGAAGGACTGGGTGTGGGTGCCCACCTCCCGGTGGTTGATGATGCACTGCTTGCCCTGGTGGACGAATTCGATGGGGTCCTCGATGGTGATCACATGACCCTTGCGGTTCTGGTTGGCATGCTCGATGATGGCGGCCAGCGTCGTCGACTTGCCGCTTCCCGTGGGTCCCGTGCAGAGGACAAGCCCCCTCGGCAGCATGGCCAGCTGCTTCAGCACCTGGGGAAGCCCCAGCTGGTCTATGGAAAGGATGGTGCTCGGGATTTCCCTGAAGACCGCGCCGAGGCCGTTCTTCTGCATGAAGTAGTTGCAACGGTAGCGGGCCAGTCCCTCCACCTCGTAGCCGAAATCCAGATCCCCCGTCTGTTCGAAGAAACGGATCTTGTCGGGCGTGATGATCTCGTAGAGCATCTCCTTCAAGGTCTCGTTTGTCAGGATCTCGCTTGAGATCCTGACCATGTCCCCCCGGATTCTCAATGCGGGCTCGTTGCCCGCGAAGATATGGAGGTCCGAGGCGTTCCTCTCGTGCATCAATCGAAAAAGGTGATCTAATTTCGGCATGTTACATCTCCATACGAGTGAGTCTGCTGTGACGTAATAACTGCAAGTTCTATGCCCCTCCCTGCCATGGACCAGGGGTGTCTCGAAATGCCCGGCCGGGCCCGGGGGGAGAAACCCTTGACACAACCTCATCCTATCGGTTCGCGAAGGATATTCTGAAGGGAAATCAAGAATCAGTCCTTGACAGGGAAGGCGGGCATGGTATATTCAAAATCCGCAATCAACGTGGGGATGTAGCTCAGCTGGGAGAGCGTCGCGTTCGCAATGCGAAGGTCACGGGTTCGATCCCCGTCATCTCCACCATTTTTTTGTCCGCCGTCCGGCACGTAAAAAGGGGGCAGGCCGTGATCCGATCGGCCTGCCCCCACCATTGAAGCTCTTCTCCCTTTGCGACGGCTCAGTCGAAGAGTCTCGCAAGGCGCCTTCGCTTTCTCTTCTTCCACAGCCCGCCGTGGTAGGCGTAGCTCGCCAGGAGAGGCAGAACGGACGTAGCCTCGGCAAAGACCATCTGTTCGAATGTCCCGTCCACCTTGCCCCAGGAGGTGGCCTCCTTCAGGGTCGAACTCGAGCAGGCCCCGTCCCGGACGTCGGCCACGGTGATCTGGACGGCGTACCGGTGCATGGGGGCGTCGACCCCGAGAATCTCCGCGCAGATGACGGTGTCCTGGGCGAAGTTTTTGGGTACCCCCCCGCCGATGATGACGAGTCCCGTTGTCACGGCCTCGATCTTGATCTTCGTGAGTTCGTAGAAGTCCCGGACCGAGTCGATGGAGATGTGGCTGTCGGGCCTCCGGTGCTGGTGAAGGACCAGGCCGAAACCGGCGCTGGAGTCCGAGAAGGCGGGGCAGAAGATCGGCACGTCCATTTCGTAGGCCCTCCGGACGAGTGAGTCTTTTTTCTTTCCGTGTTTCGCCAGGTATCTTCCCATCTCGCGGATGAATTCCCGGGACGAGTAAGGCCTCGGCGGCAGGCCGTCGGCGATCTTCGTGATCGTCCGGTCGCAGACCTGGAGCTGCTCTTCATCGATGTAGGTGTCGTAGATCCTGTCGATGTAGAATTTCCTCAGCTTACGGTCATCCGCCTGGGGTGTTCCCTGATAGTGATGGAATCCCAGGGCCTCGAAGAAATCCATGTCCACGATCGTGGCACCGGTGGCGACGACCGCGTCGACCAAGTTGTATTTGACCATGTCGGCATAGATCTTCATGCAGCCGGCCGCGCTCGTGCTCCCGGCGATCGTCAGGAGGATGGTGCAATGGCGGTCGCGGAGCATCCGTTCGTAGATCCCGCAGGCGGCGGCGAGGTCCCGCGCCGCAAAGGACATGTCCTTCATGCCCCGGATGATCGGGGTGGCGTCGAATGTTTCGATGTCGATGTGCCTCACTCTTTTTCTGAGAAAATCTTTCTTGCTCTTCATACAGGCTCCGTGAATGATCTTCGGGGCTGCCTTCCCGCAACCCGGGAGAAAGGCCCGGCCGTGAGGCCGATGCTCCTTGAGTGCTGGTCATGTTCTTCGGGTCATGGAAGCCCGGGACGACGACCCGGATGGCAACGGCGGTGGGGAAACAGGCCTTTCCATGATGGCAAAGCGCCGTGTGCGCTGCACGGCGGGACTCTCTGCGCAGGGCTCCCTTTAACCCATGGGCGCTCGAATGTCAAAGTGAAATGTCCGGCCGGAGGGGCGCCTCCGCCCGGGCGGGAACATACAAAGTTCTTGCAACCCCCGGAGGGCTCTGTTAGAAAACCCCTCAAGGATCGAGGATCCCCGGCGGAGCCCTGGATCCGCGAGAGGTTGCCGCATCGAATGAAGGAAATCCTGACCGTCCGGGAACTGACGGAGCGAATCCAACTCGTTCTCGAGTCCAGTTTTGATTCCCTCTGGGTCGAAGGGGAAATATCCAATCTCAGAAAACCCGCCTCAGGCCACCTGTATTTTACCCTCCGGGACGAACAAGCGCAGATCAGGGCCGTCGTCTTCCGCCCCGTCCATCGCACCATGCGATTCGAGATCCAGGACGGCATGCACATCGTCTGCCGGGGGAGACTCAGCGTCTACAAACCACGGGGCGAGTACCAGATCATCATCGAGGTGGCCGAACCGAAAGGCATCGGGGCGCTCCAGGTCGCCTTCGAGCAGTTGAAGGCCCGCCTGGAAAAAGAGGGGCTTTTCGATCCCGCGCGGAAGAAACCGATCCCCTTTCTCCCCAGGACCATCGGTGTCGTCACATCGCCCAGCGGTGCCGTCATTCGCGATATCCTCAACATCACGGGGCGGCGGTTCCCGTCGGTGGACATCGTCATCGCCCCTGTGCGTGTGCAGGGGGCGGAAGCCCCGTCGGAGATCGTGGAGGCCCTGGCAAACCTGAACGCCCTGCCGCAGGTGGAGGTGATCATCGTCGCCCGGGGTGGCGGGTCCCTCGAGGATCTCGCCCCCTTCAACGATGAACGGGTCGCCCGGGCCATCTTCGCGTCGCGGGCGCCGGTCGTCTCGGCCGTGGGTCATGAGATCGACTTCACCATCTCGGACTTCGTGGCCGACCTGCGGGCGCCCACGCCCTCCGCCGCGGCTGAACTGGTGGTCCCGGTGTGCAGCGAGCTCCGGGATGCGCTCCACCGGCTCTGCCTCCGCCTGGAAACCCATCACCGCAGGCTGAGGGGACGCCTTGCCGAGCGGTTGGAGACCCTGCGGGAACGCCTGCGGGATCCCCGCAGGAGGATTGCGGAACTGCGGATATCCGTAGACGATCTCTTCGAGAAACTCGCCGCGGCCGTGCGAAGGGCGACCGCCGAGCGAAGATCGAGGTTGGCGGCCGAGAGCCGGCACCTCATGGCCCTGACCCCCCTGGCCGGGATCCGCACTTCTCTCTTTCTGGTTGGAAATATGAAGAAAAACATGATAACTGGACTCCTCCGGATGATGGATCATCTGAAGGGCAGGCTCGAGACCCAAACGGGCATCCTGGATTCACTCAGTCCCCTGGCCATATTGAAAAGGGGGTACAGCATCGCCCGGAAACTCCCGGAGGGCCTGATCATCAAAGAAGCCGCGGCCCTTTCGGTAGGGGATGAGGTGGGCGTCAAGGTGTCGGAAGGCAGCTTTGATGCCAGCGTGATTCGGATCCACAGGGAGTGATCGTCATGGCAGAAGAGAAATTTGAGAAGGCTCTCGCCAAGCTGGAGGACATCGTCCGGCGGATGGAGCAGGGGGATATGACGCTCGAGGAATCGCTCAAAGCCTTTGAAGAGGGAATCCGCCTGTCGCGGCTCTGTGCGAAAAGGCTGGATGAGGCCGAACGGCGAATCGAGGTCCTCCTGAAGACGGAGGAAGGCCTCGCCCTGAGGCCCTATTCGGGGGAGGCGGGGGAAACCGCAGAAGATGAGAGTCCATCTTGAGGAGTACCTCGAGTCGAAAAGGAAGATCGTGGACAGCGCCCTCGAGGACTACCTGCCGGGCGTGACGTCCGCTCCCACCGTCCTCTTCGAGTCCGTCCGCTACAGTGTCTTCGCGGGGGGGAAGAGGCTGCGCCCGATCCTCTGCCTGGCCTCGGCCGAGGCAGTGGGAGGGGATGCCGCGGTCGTGCTCCCGGCCGCCTGCGCCCTCGAGATGATTCACACCTATTCCCTGATCCACGATGACCTCCCGGCCATGGATGATGATGATTACCGTCGGGGGAAGCCGACAAACCACAGGGTGTTCGGCGAGGCCGTCGCCATCCTGGCGGGAGACGCCCTCCTGACGGAGGCTTTCCACCTGCTTTCGCGGAGAGAACTCTTCGCGAACGTAGCGGCCGATCGCATCCTCCAGGTGATCCGCGAGCTGTCCGAGGCCTGCGGTCCCTTCGGGATGGTGGGCGGTCAGGTCGTCGATATCCAGTCGGAAGGCCGTGCGGTCGGCGAGGAGACCCTGTACTTCATCCACGCGCACAAGACGGGCGCCCTCATGACGGCTGCCGTTCGGATCGGCGCCATCCTGGGGGGCGCCACGGAGGCACAGATCCAGTGCCTTTCGCAATACGGGCGGGAGCTGGGGATGGTCTTCCAGATCACCGACGACATCCTCAACGTGGAGGGGAGCCGGGCGGTGCTCGGGAAAGAGCCGGGGAGTGATGCCCGGCGCAAGAAGGTGACCTTCCCCTCGGTCATCGGTGTCGAAGCGTCGCGCCGGAAGGCCCGTGAACTCGCCATGCGCGCTGTCACCCATCTCGAGAATTTCGACGAGAGGGCAGAACCCCTGAGAGAGATCGCCCGGTTCATGATCGAGCGAAAATCATGATGGACGCCCCCGTGAGGTCGAAATCCCATGCTCGAAAAGATTGATTCCCCCGCCGACATCAGGAACCTTTCCATGGAAGATCTGGAAATCCTGGCCGGGGAGATCCGCGAGAAGATCATCGATACGGTGTCCCGGACGGGAGGACACCTCGCCTCGTCCCTCGGGACGGTGGAGCTGACCCTCGCCCTTCACTACGTCTTCGACACACCCCGGGACCGGATCGTCTGGGACGTGGGACACCAGGCATACGCCCACAAGATCATCACGGGCCGGAGGGACCGCTTTCACACCCTGCGCCAGAAGGACGGCATCAGCGGCTTCACGCGCAGGGAGGAAAGCCCCTACGACACCTTCAACGCCGGGCACAGCAGCACCTCCATATCGGCGGCGGCCGGCATCGCCGAAGCCCGGTGCCTGAAGGGGGAGGATTTCAAGGTGATCGTCGTGATCGGTGACGGATCGCTCACGGCGGGGATGGCCTTCGAGGCCCTCAACTGGGCCGGCGACCGCGACAAGGATCTCATCATCATCCTGAATGACAACGAGATGTCCATCTCCCCCAACGTGGGGGCGCTTTCATCCTACCTGAACCGCATCATGACGGGGCACAGAGTGACGAAGCTCAAGGCGGACGTGAAGAACTTCCTGAAGACCATCCCCAACATCGGCGAGCAGGTGGTGAAGTTCACCAAGCAGGCCGAGGAATCGCTGAAGGGCTTTTTCGTCCCGGGGGTCCTCTTCGAGGAACTCGGATTCCAGTACGTCGGACCCCTCGAGGGTCACCGCTTCGACCATCTCATCAAGAACCTCCGAAACGTGAAGGAGCTCAAGCGGCCCGTCCTCGTCCATGTCGTGACGAAAAAGGGCCGGGGATACCGTTTCGCCGAGGAAGACCCTTCTCGGTTTCACGGAGTGGGGCCTTTCGATCGGCAGACGGGGAAGCCTCTGTCCGACGGCTCCGGCCCGCCGACCTACACGGAGGTCTTCGGCAGGACGCTTGTCGAACTCGCGAAGGAAAATCCGCGGATCCTGGCCATCACCGCAGCGATGTGCACCGGAACGGGTCTGGACCCCTTCTGCAGGGAACTGCCGGAGCGTTTCTACGACGTCGGCATCGCCGAACAGCACGGTGTGACGCTGGCGGCCGGACTCGCCGTCGAGGGATTCAAACCCGTCGTCGCCATCTATTCGACCTTCCTCCAGCGGGCCTACGATCAGGTCATTCACGACGTCTGCCTGCAGAATCTGCCGGTGGTCTTTGTCCTCGACCGGGGCGGGATCGCCGGTGAGGACGGAGCGACCCACCAGGGGATCTTCGACCTGTCCTACCTGAGGTCGGTCCCCAATCTGATCCTCATGGCCCCCAAGGATGAAAACGAGCTTCGCCACATGCTCCGGACGGCCATCGATCACCCCGGTCCCGCCGCCCTTCGCTATCCCCGGGGACGGGGCGTCGGGGTGTCACTCGAGGGAGAGCCGCATCGTCTCGAGGTCGGGAAGGGGGAGGTTCTGAAGGAGGGCGGAGACGTCGTCGTTCTCGCCATCGGTTCCACGGTCCACCCGGCGCTTGCAGCGGCGCGGGAGCTCGAGGGCGAGGGTATCGACGCGGCCGTCGTCAACTGCCGGTTCGTCAAACCTCTCGACGCGGAGCTCCTCTGTTCGATCGTCGCCCCGGTCATGCGGGTCGTCACGGTGGAGGAAAACGTCCTCATGGGCGGCTTCGGGAGCGCCGTGCTCGAGATGTTCCAGGAAAAAGGCCTCCGCGATGTCACCGTCACGAGGCTCGGGGTGCCCGACGTTTTCGTGGAGCACGCCACCCAGGCGGAGCTGAGGCGGAAATACGGCATCGACGAGGAGGGGATCAAGAACGCTGTCCGGCGGATGATCTCCCGATAAACCCCTTCCTCACATCCATGCGTCCAAAGATCACCAAAGTCAGGCTCGACAGGCTTCTCGTGGACCGGGGCATCGCCCCGACGCGTGAAAGGGCGAAGGCCCTCATCCTCGCCGGGATCGTCACGGTCGATGGGGGGCGGGTGGACAAAGCCGGTACCCTGGTGGCGCCCGACGCCGAGATTCGCCTTCGAGGGGAGGACCATCCCTACGTGAGCAGGGGCGGTGTGAAGCTCAGGGGCGCCCTCGACCGCTTCGGTATCGATGTGACGGGGCTCGTGGCCCTGGACGTGGGGGCATCCACCGGCGGCTTTACGGACTGCCTCCTGCAGGCGGGCGCGAGAAAAGTCTACGCCGTCGACGTCGGCTATGGCCAGTTCGCCTGGAAATTGAGAAAGGACGAGAGGGTGGTCCTATTCGAGAAGACGAACATCCGGTTCTTCGACGGTCGGGGGATCGATGACCCCATCGACATCGCCACGGTGGACACCTCGTTCATTTCCCTCAAGCTCGTCCTGCCCCGGGTGGTGAGCCTCGTGTCTGAGAAGTCGAAGATCCTCGCACTCATCAAGCCCCAGTTCGAAGTCGGGAAGGGCGAGGTGGGCCGAAAGGGCGTCGTCGCAGACCCGGCCGTCCACGAGAGGGTGATCGAGGATATCGCCGAATTCTGCCGGGGACTCCGGCTGACGGTCGAGGGGAGTTGCGAATCCCCGCTGCCCGGACCCGCGGGTAACAGGGAATTCTTCATCTACCTGAGCAAATGAGTTGAATGCGATGGAGATCAAGCTGGCCAGGACAGCGGGCTTCTGCATGGGCGTGAAAAGAGCCGTCGACATGGTGCTCGACATCGCCCAGCACAAGGGCGACGAGAAAATCTACACCTACGGTCCCCTCATTCACAACCCGCAGACGGTGGACCTCCTCAAGAAAAGGGGAATCGTGCCCGTCACCGATCTGAGCGACATCAAGGAGGGCACCATCATCATCCGCGCCCACGGGGTCTCGCCGCAGGAACGGAAGGCCCTGCAGAACAAGGGTTTGAAGATCATCGACGCCACCTGTCCCCGGGTGGGTCGTGTCCAGGCCCTCATCAAGAAGCATGCCGCCAAGGGCTATGCCGTCCTCATCGTGGGCGACAAGGAACACCCGGAAGTGGACGGTTTGCTCGGCTACAGCTCCGGGCAGGGCATCGTCATCGGCCGGCTGGAGGACGTCGAGGCGCTGCCGACGCTGGAACACGTCTGTGTCGTCGCCCAGACGACACAGAATTCCGAGGATTATGCCGCGATCATCGACAGGGTCAGGGCCCGTTTCCCCGATGTCGTGGTCTTCAACACCATCTGCGACTCCACGGAGAAGAGACAGTCGGAGATTCGGGATCTTGCCTCCGAGATGGACGCCGTTTTCATCGTCGGCGGAAAGAACAGCGCCAACACGCGGAGGCTCGCCCAGATCTCCTCGGCGAGGGGGATCCCCACCTTCCACATCGAGACCGCGGAGGAATTGAACGACATCCCCATCGATGCCTATGAAAAGATCGGCGTTTCGGCCGGCGCTTCGACACCCAACTGGATCATCGAGCGTGTGGTCGATCACATCACCGGCCGGCTGGTGAAGAAGAAAAGAACGCCGATCCAGTTCCTCGTCAACTTCTGGCTCCTGGCGGTGCGAACGGATGTCTATTCGGCCCTGGGGGCCGGATGCCTCGCCGTTGCGTCGGCCTTCCTCCAGCGGGAATCCCTCAACCCCCTGGCGGTTCTCATGGCCGCCGCCTATGTCTTTTCCGTGCACACCCTCAACCGTCTCATCGATCGGGAAGCGACCCCCTTCAGGGGATCCTTCCGGGAGGAATCCTACCTGAAGCACGAAAAGACCTTCGCCGCCGTGGCCGTTCTCTGCATGTTCGTCTCCCTCCTGTCGGCATACCGGATCGGTCTCAGGCCTTTTGTGGTCCTGTCCCTGATCTCGATCGCGGGGGCTCTTTACAACACGAGGATCTTCCCGAAGGGGTGGCGCATCCGGAGACTCAAGGACCTGCCGGGGACGAAGAACCTCTTCATGGCCTTTGCGTGGGCGTTGGTCGTGGCCGTCGTCCCACAGGTAGACGTCGCTTTCGCCGTCAGCCCCTCCATGATCGTCGCCTTTCTCTTCACCTTCGCCGTCGTCTTCGTCCGGTCGGCCCTCTCGGATCTCACGGACATACAGAGCGACCGCCTCATGGGACGGGAAACGATCCCGGTCGTCATCGGGGAGGAGCGGACGAGACAGCTCGTGGAGGGCTTTTCCCTGGTGCTGTTTCTGATGCTCACCCTGTCTTTTCCGCTCGGGTGGACCTCCTCGGTGAGTTTCGCGCTTCTCGCCTGCGTCTTTTACCTGTGGATTTGTTTCGAGCTTTGTGATAGAAAGGCGGCGTTTTCCGCCGCTGTGTTGAACGGGTTTCTGGAGACAAACTACGTCCTGGCCGGATTCGCGACCGTCGTCTGGTTTGTTTTCAGGGCCCTTTTCCTTTTCGGAGGGCCGTCCTGAGGTGCGTCATCGGACCCGTGGCCCTCGAGAGGTTTCATGACATGAAAGAATCCCGGTGCAGGAGGACGAGCGTGTTTCGTACTGTTATGGGGTTTGCGCTGGCGGTTGCCCTGATGGTTTCCGCGGGTTGCGGGGAGCTTCAGTACGTCAAGACGACGCCCGAGGCCAAGAATTTTCATCCGAAGAGCATCGCCGTGCTTCCCGTGGACGTGGGGATCAACCACGAGGCCAGGGGCGTGATCGACCAGATCATCGCCGATGACCTGACCAAGAGGCGGTGGTTCCAGAAAGTGATCCCCTCCGCGGCCGTCCAGGATGCGCTGTCCGGAAACGCGGAACTCGGAAAGGCCGTGAATGATTATCTTTTGAAGTTGAAGACCCTCAGTTTCTCCGACCCCGATCTGTCGAAGAGGATGGGCTCCGCCTTCCAGGTCGATGCGCTGCTCGTTTCCCGTCTCGATTACTGGGAATACACGACCCTCGGCGAAGACAAGGTGGCACGCATCGGTGTCGTCATGACTCTGGTGGAAGCCGGCACGGGGACGGTCGTCTGGAGCGCCCGGCACGAGATCAAGGAGAAATACAAGTGGTGGAAGCCCGAACTGGTGAAGGTGGCCGAGAAGACCGTCGGCCTCGTGGTCGACAAGATGCCGCATTAAGACGGGCGCGGGGCGAAAGGCCTTCGGCATCCGGTAGAAGATTGATTTCGGCGAATCCGTGGTTGAATGAGGCCGGGAAGAAAGCCTCCGGCATCCATCGAAGAAGGGGGTCTCCTTTCTTGACCGATGCCGGCTGCCCGGCGCCTCGAGCCGTAGAGGAGTGACGTGATGAAAGAAAAAGTCAAGGAAGTGATCGAGAAAATCAGGCCGAATCTTCAGGCCGACGGCGGTGATGTCGAATTCGTGGATGTCACCGAGGACGGCGTGGTGAAGGTCAGGCTCCTGGGTGCCTGCAAGGGATGCCCCATGTCCCAGATGACTCTGAAGATGGGGATCGAAAGTTACCTCAAAAAGATGGTTCCCGAAGTCCGGAGGGTCGATTCCGTCTGATGCCCCGGCGAAGGATCTTCTTCATAAAAAGCTTGAAACATTCGTGAAAATTTGCGATAGAGCGGCGGAAAAAAACCGGCTCCCGGGGCATGGGCGTTGAGGCGGAGCTGGATTTTTTTACGGTAAAACAATCATCGGACCGTTGGAGGTTTTTCTCGCCATGTCATACTCGATTACGGATGAATGCATCGCCTGCGGAAGCTGCGAAGAAGAGTGTCCCGTCAAGGCCATCAGTGAGGGAGAGGACAAGTATGTGATCGATCCGGACCTCTGCACGGATTGCGGGGCCTGCGCCGACGTGTGTCCCGTCGAGGCGATCCTCCCCGGGGAAGAAAAATAGCTCGTCGGCATCGCGGGGAATCACGAGGGGAATCCGGCGACCCTCCAGAGGGCGGGAGATTCCCCTTCTTTGTTTTCAGACACCCTGACCATTGCGTTGGCGTCTTCCATGGGGCTCTTCATCACCTTTGAAGGCATCGAAGGATGCGGAAAGACCACGCAGGTGAGGCTCGCCGCCGAATACCTGCGGAAGAAGGGCGTGGCGCCGGTGGTCACCCAGGAGCCCGGCGGGACCCCCCTCTCCGACAGGATCCGGCGGATCCTGTTGAACCGGGGGACCTTTCGGATCGGCGCGACGGCGGAGGTTCTTCTGTTCGCGGCGGCCCGGGCGCAGCATGTGGAAGACGTCATCCGGCCCGCCCTGGAGCAGGGCAGGGTCGTCCTCTGTGACCGTTACTCCGACGCGACCCTGGCCTACCAGGGATTCGGCAGGGGAATGGATACCGAAACCGTCCGGCGGGTCATCGATTTCGCCACACGCTCTTTGACGCCCAATTTGACCTTCCTGTTCGATGTGCCCGTCGAACTCGGTTTGAAGAGGGCGCTGAGAAGGATCTCCAGGAGGAGGGGGTCCGCCCCCGAGGACCGTTTCGAGCGGGAGGCCGGGGAATTCCATCAGAGGATCCGGGGCGGTTATCTGGAACTGGCCGAGAGGGAACCCGGCCGGTTCAGGGTGCTCGATGGGTCGCGGGGGATCGAGGAGATCCACCGGGACGTCTGTGGCTTCATCGACGAGGCGCTCGAGAGGTGATGCTGTGTCCTTCGAGGGCATCTACGGCCAGGAAAAACCGCTTGCCGTCCTCAGGCGGTCATTGGAAAAGGGCCGCGTTCCCCATGCGGTTCTCTTTCATGGACTCCGGGGGGTGGGGAAGCGAACAACGGCACTGGCCTTCGCGAAGGTCCTGAATTGTGACCGGGGGGACGCCTGCGGCCTCTGTCCGTCCTGCCGGAAGATCGAGAGCGGAAACCACCCCGACGTGGTCGTCATCGAGCCCCGGGGGCATTTCATCAGGATCGAGGACATACGCGATCTCCGCAACCAGATGCGGTTCAGGCCCCTCGAGGGACGTAAACGGATTTTCATCCTCGTCGACGCGGAGCGGATGAACATCACGGCGGCCAATGCCGTTCTCAAGACCCTGGAAGAGCCCTCCCCGGTCCATGTCCTGATCCTGATCAGTTCCCGTCCCTATCTGCTCCCCATGACGATTCTCTCCCGCTGTCAGAGGCTCCGATTTCAACCGATCCCGTCCGGGGTGGTGGCCCGTTACCTCGAAGAGAAGGCAGGCCTCGACGGAGAGACGGCGGCCGCCCTGGCAGCCTCCTCGGGGGGGAGCATCGGCAGAGCCCTGGAGATGCAAGGGGAATCCTACCTGGCCCGGAGGAAGCAGTTCATGGAGAGGATCCGCGAAGGGTTCTCGGACCCGATGAAAGGGATTCTCTTCGCAGGAAGTTTCGGGAGGGACAAAAAGGAAATCCATCTGCGGCTCGACATCCTGAAGAGCTGGTACCGGGACCTGCTGGTATGCAAGGAGACGAGTGACGCGGGCAGGCTCGTCCATCGTGACTTCGCGGACGCCATCGAGGCCATGGCGGAGGGCATGACAACGGCGGATATCCTCGCTGGCCTCGATGCCATCGCCTGGGCCCACGATGCGCTGGAGAGGAACGTGAATAAACAGTTGACTTTGGAGGCGATGACTTTTAAATTATCCGGCAGGGTATAACCTTTTGAAATTACTGACTCCTGCCCCTGGGGCCGGGGTCGCGCACTCCGAAAGGGGTTTGATCACCGTTGAAGAACGTCGTCAGCGTCAAGGTTGAAAAAGAGGGAAAGGTGTTCATCTTCCATGCGGGTGACATCCACCTCGAGAGAAACGATCGGGTCATCGTCCAGACGGACAACGGCCTCACCCTGGGATTCGTCGTCTCGAATGTGAGAGCCGTCCCCCTCGACAAGCTGCCCACGGATCTGAAGAACGTCGTTCGCAAGGCCACGGAGGAGGATCTCCGGGCCAGCGAGTCGAATCGCGGTTTCGAGGAGGAGGCCTATGAATTCTGCCTCGGGAAGATCCGGGAGAGGGGACTTCCCATGAACCTGGTCGAGGTGGAGAGCAATCTCGATCGCACCAAGCTGATCTTTTATTTCACCGCGGAGAACCGGGTGGACTTCCGGGAACTCGTAAAGGATCTCGTCCAGCGGTTCAAAACGCGGATCGAGCTCCGACAGATCGGCGCCCGGAACGAATCCAGGATCTTCGGCGGGATCGGCATCTGCGGAAGGAAGATCTGCTGCACGAACTTTCTGTACAATCTTGACCGGGTTTCCATCAAGATGGCCAAGGAGCAGAACATGCCCCTCAACCCCGAGAAGATCTCGGGGCTCTGCGGCAGGCTCATGTGCTGCCTGGCCTTCGAATTTGATGCCTACCTGGACATGAAACGGGGCATGCCCAAGTGCGGGAAGCGGATCACGACCCCCGAGGGAACGGGCAAGGTGTGCCGGCAGAACATCCTGAAGGGGACGATATCCGTGGAACTGGAAGGGGGCAAGGAGATCGAGCTGGATCTGAAGAGGATCAAGGGGGCACTTCTTCAGGAAACCACGGATCGCCCCCGGAAGTGACAGACCCCGTGGCGCCCCGGCGTTGCGTCCCGCGCCGGATGCGGAACGGCCGAATCGACCCCGTGAAAGGAGTCTCTCCGTGAAGACCGAACATCGGGAAAAAGTTTTCTACGTCACCACGCCCATTTACTACGTCAACGCCTCCCCCCACATCGGGCATGCCTACACGACGATCGTCGCCGACGTCATGGCCCGCTTCTACCGCATGTCGGGGTACGATGTCTTCTTCATGACGGGCACCGACGAGCACGGCGACAAGATCGCCGAAGCGGCGAAGAAGGCGAACGAGTCCCCGAAGGCTTTCACCGACCGCATCAGCGCCCAGTTCCGCAGCCTGTGGCCCCAGCTCGACGTGAGCAACGACTACTTCATCCGCACCACCGATGAGAACCATGTCCGGACCGTCCAGTACATCCTCCAGAAGGTCTACGACGCCGGGGACATCTACTTCGGGAAATACGGAGGCCACTACTGCGTCGGGTGCGAGCGCTTCTACACGGAGACGGAGCTCGTCGACGGCAAGTGCCCGGACCACCAGACAGTCCCCGAGTTCCGCGAGGAAAGCAACTATTTCTTCCGGATGAGCAAGTACCAGGGCTGGCTGATCGACCACATCCGGGCGAACCCCGATTTCATCCGGCCCGAGCGCTACCGGAACGAGGTCCTTGCCTTCCTCCAGCAGCCCCTGGAGGATCTCTGCATCTCCCGTCCCAAGTCCCGGCTCACCTGGGGCATCGAGATCCCCTGGGACAGGAACTACGTCACCTACGTCTGGTTCGACGCCCTGATCAACTACATCACCGGAATCGGTTATCCCGACAAGGAGGATTTCGCGAAATACTGGGCCGCCTCGGAACACCTGATCGCCAAGGACATCGTCAAGCCCCACGGCATCTACTGGCCGACGATGCTTCGGGCCGCCGGGATCCCGCCCTTCAAAAACCTCGACGTCCACGGGTACTGGAACGTGGACCAGAGCAAGATGTCCAAGAGCCTGGGGAACGTCGTCCGGCCGCTGGACCTCAAGGACAAGTACGGCCTCGACGCCTTCCGCTATTTCCTGCTTCGCGACATGGTCTTCGGGCTCGATTCGAGTTTCAGCGAGGAGGCCCTCGTCCAGAGGATCAACGCCGACCTGGCCAATGACCTCGGGAATCTCGTGAGCCGCGTGACGGCGATGGCCGTCAAGTACTTCAAAGGAACGGTTCCCGAGCCCAAAGCGCCGGAAGAGGCCGACCGGAAGATCACCGAGGGGGCGCTCAAGACCTTCGAGGACTTCGACGCCGCCTTCCGGGAGCTCACCTTCCACAAGAGCCTCATCGCCCTCTGGGAGTTCATCAACGTCGCCAACAAGTACATCGTCGAGACGGAGCCCTGGACGCTGGCGAAGGATCCGGCGAAGGGGGCGCGCCTCGGGACCGTGATCTACAACCTGCTGGAGTCGCTGCGGTTCGTGGCCTACATGATCGCACCCTTCATGCCGGGCACGGCGAGGAAGATCCTGGACCAGATCGGTCTCCGGGAGGTGAAGGATCTTCGTTTCGACGACATCCGCAGGTGGGGCGGACTCAAACCGGGGAGCTCCGTGGTCCGCGGAGAAGCCCTTTTCCCGAGGGTGAAGTTCAAGCGGGAGGAGGAAGAACCCGTGCGGAAATTCGAGAGTCTGCCCGATATCCGCTTCGAGGAGTTCCAGAAAATCGACCTCCGTGCGGCGAAGATCCTCGAGGCCGAGGCCGTCCCCAAATCGGCGAAGCTCGTGAAGCTCAAGATCGACTGCGGCGAGGTGCGGACCATCGTCGCGGGCATCCTCCAGGACTACAAGCCTGAAGAGCTCGTGGGGAAAAGAATCGTCGTCGTCGTGAATCTGAAGCCGACGAAGCTCATGGGAATCGAAAGCCGGGGCATGCTCCTGGCCACCGACGCCGAGGAAGGCGGACTGGCGCTCGTGGGATTCGACAAGGATGCCGCGCCGGGGGCGAAGGTGCGGTAAGCGCCCGTCGAATCTCGTCCCGCCGCAGGCGGCCCCGCCATTGCCGATTCACGTCCATCGCTTTCAACCCCCGGGCCGGTCCATGGAAACTGTCCGCGAAATCCTGTCCTTCCTGCACATTCCCCTGATCACGCTGGGGGAATCCTCCGTGACGGTGTGGACCCTGCTCGTTGCGGCGACGCTCCTGTTTCTCCTTGCATACCTGACTTCGAAGCTGAATCGGCTCATCATCTACCTCTCATGTCCCAAGAGCGACATCCAGCTCGGCATCCGTGTCGCCGTGGCTTCCCTGTTGCGTTATTTCGTTCTCGGCATTGCCTTCATCGTCGTGCTCCAGTTCGTGGGGATTGACATGACGAGCCTGGCCCTCCTGTTCGGCGCTCTCGGCGTCGGCATCGGGTTCGGCCTGCAGAACATCACGAACAATTTCGTCAGCGGTCTCATCATCCTCCTCGAGAGGCCCATCAAGGTAGGGGACCGGATCGAAATGGGAGGCGTCTCGGGGGATGTGGTCAATATTTCCATGAGGGCCACGACGATCCGCACGAACGACAACATATCCATGATCGTTCCCAATTCCGATTTCATTACCTCCACGGTCATCAACTGGAGCCACACGGATCGAAATGTCCGGTTCAATTTCCCGGTGGCCGTCTCCTACCGGGAGGATCCGGAAAGGGTCCGCAAACTGCTTCTGGAAGTGGCCCGGGAAAACAAGGGCGTGTTGGTGACCCCGCCACCGGACGTGCTCTTCAAAGAATACGCCGATAGCGCCATCGTTTTAAACCTGAGGGTTTGGACCCGGGACTACACCGACCGACCCGGCGTTCTCAAGAGCCAGCTGTATTACGCGATCTTCCAGAAGTTCCGGGAGCAGGGCGTAGAGATTCCCTATCCCCAGCGGGATGTGCACATCAAGGATTTGCCTTTCGGCGCCCCGGCCGACGTGCCGGCGGGAGGGAAAATCCCTGAGCGGCCCGGAGGTGGGTCTGTGCCACCCGACGGAGGCGAGCGCTGACCAACGAACAGTTCATCCTTCTGGGCACCCTGGCGGTCACGGTGGCCATGTTCCTCTGGGGCCGTTGGCGGCATGACATGGTGGCGGCCGGTGCCCTGCTGGCCTGCGTGCTTTCGGGGCTCGTATCGACTTCCGAAGCCTTCCTGGGGTTCGGCCATCCAGCCGTGATCACGGTGGCCTGCGTCCTCGTTCTCAGCAAGGGGCTCGAGAATTCCGGAGCCGTGGACGCTCTCGTGCGCCATATCATCCCGTCATCGGCCGGGCTCACCCTCACTGTCGGTACTCTGGCCGCAATCGCAGCGCTGCTTTCGGGCTTTATGAACAACGTCGGCGCCCTGGCGCTGCTCATGCCCGTGGCGCTGCAGGTCGCGGCGCGTCGGGAGTTCCCCCCGGGCCGGGTCCTGATGCCCCTCGCCTTTGCATCGATTCTGGGCGGTATGACGACCATGGTCGGGACACCGCCCAATCTGGTCGTTTCGGGCTTCCGAGCGCAGAACGGTGCGGGCAGTTTCACCATGTTCGACTTCACACCTGTGGGTGTCGCCGTGGCCGCCGTGGGAGTCGTTTTCGTGGCACTCGTCGGCTGGCGGCTGGTCCCGGTGCGGAAGCAGACCGCGATGGCGGGGTTCGACACGGAGGCCTACCTCACCGAGGCCCGTGTGAAGGAGGGCACCAAGGCGGTCGGACTGTCGCTGCGCGCTGTCGAGGAAGTGCTGGACAAGGCGGGCGCCCAGGTTGTCGGGCTGGTGCGCAACGAAGTGCGGCTCACGGCGCCCGGCCAGGGCCAGATGGTTCGCGCCGGGGACATCCTGGTCATCGAGGCCGAGGCGGACTCGCTCGCGGAGGCGCTTGCGAGCCTCGACTTGAAACTGGAGGAATCGAAACGCCCCGAGCCGAAGGAGGACGGCGAAGGAGAGTGCTTGAAGAAAAGGGATGACGGGGCCGGGGACGAGGGGTGCGAAAAGCAGGAAAAGAAGCCGCTGCCGCAGGAGATCGTGCTGAGGGAGTTTGCAGTGCTTCCCGGGTCGAGCCTCTCGGGGCTGTCCGCCAGCGACATCATGCTGCGCACCCGCTATGGGATCAACCTGCTGGCCCTGTCGCGCCAGGGGAGGCGATCGGTGTCGCGACTGCGGACGGTCGTCTTTCGGGAGGGAGACGTGCTGCTGATGCAGGGCCCGCCCGATGCACTGTCCGAATTTGCCGGCAATTTCGGGTGCGTGCCCCTCGCGGAGCGTCCCCTGCGCATCCCGAACCGGCGCAAGGCCGTCCTCTCCGTTGTCATCATGATCATGGCGGTCGGCGGTGCAGCTTTCGGGCTGCTGCCCGCCGCCATCTCGTTTGCCGCCGGCGTGCTGGCGTCGATGGCGCTGCGCACCGTGTCCCTGCGGGCGGTGTACGAGGCGGTCGACTGGCCGGTCGTCGTGCTGCTCGGGGCGCTGATCCCGGTGGCCGGGGCGATGGAGAGCACGGGCGCGGCTGACCTGATCGCGCGGTTCCTGCTCGACCACGTCGCCCGGGATCACGCGGTCGTCGGCCTGGCGGTGGTCCTGATCGTCACCATGACCCTTTCGGACCTGATGAACAACGCCGCCACAGCCGCGGTCATGTGCCCGATCGCGATCAGCACGGCGGGGCAGTTAGGGGCAAGCATCGACCCCTTTTTGATGGCTGTGGCCGTCGGCGCCTCCTGCGCTTTCCTCACCCCCATCGGCCATCAAAACAACACGCTGATCCTCGGGCCGGGGGGCTTCCGGTTCGGCGACTACTGGAAGCTGGGTCTGCCGCTGGAGATCCTCGTCATCGCTGTGGCGATTCCCATGCTGCTCATCATATGGCCCCTTTAGTCGGCTTCGACGGAACGCATCCCGGAAGCGCCCGGCGAAAGAGCGGGGGCCGGGGGACCTTTCCGGAAGAGGCCGGCCGCTGAACGTCATCACACCTGTTCCCAGAAAAACCGGTTGACAGGCAACGAGATCTTTCCTATATTCTGCGCTCCCGAAATCAAGATTTGACCGATTCGATTCAACAGGAGGCGGCGAGGAATCCCGGAGGAGCGGTCTCGGCGGCGGCACTGTGCGGAGGAACACCGGTCCCGCTCACGGACATGACATTTCCGGATGAAACGCGGATGGACGAGCCCATCCGTAAAAGAATTCAGGGAGGATTTGCGAATGAAATTAGCGAACTACTTCGACAAGGTGAAAGGGTTCGGTACGTTGTCCACAGCGGATTCCAAGGGGAACGTCAATGCGTCGGCGATCTCGAAACCCTTTGTGGTCGATGAGGACACGGTGGCCTTCGTCATGACGAACAACCTGACGCACAAGAACCTGCAGTCCAACCCCCGTGCGGCGTATTTCTTCATCGAGAAGAGCGAGAAATACGACGGTGTCCGTCTCTACCTCACGAAGATCAAGGAATCGAGGGACATGGAGGTCATCGAGGAGATCCGGAAAAAACGCTACCCCATCTTCAGCGCGAAGTACAGCCAGGAGTCCAAGTACGCCGTCTACTTCAAGGTGGACAAGGTCCTGCCCCTCGTGGCCCCCGGCGTGCTCAAGCGCGGTGTGACCCAGTTGTAGGACGTCCGCCCCGCCCATTCGGGTGCAGACATTTTGAGATCGAGAAGCCAGCTGCAGATCAAGAAGGGAGGGCAAGCGGAGCCTTGCCCTCCCTTTTCCTTCCGCCTTCGGCCGTTGCTATTTCGCAACTTCCTGCCAGCCCGCCGCGGTCGTATACCTGATCCAGGGACCGTTGAGGGTCTTCACCTTGACGTAATCCTTGGTCATCTCGAAGTTCTTGTTGAGCATCGCCGTGCTGTCGTCACAGCCTCTCTTGTAGGTGAACCAGTTGTGTTTGCTGTAGTCGTAGAGGGACACCTCGTGCAGGCCCGCGGCCAGGGCGAAGTTGTCGTTGATCATGTTGACGTAGCCTTCCACCTTTGAGCGGGTGATGGTCGTCATCTTGTGAAAATGCCACTTCTTCGTTGAGCTGTCGTAGACCGAGGCGCCCAGGAAGCCGTACTTGAGCGTCATGTTCATGGACTTGCTCTGGATCGGCCTGAAGGCGGGCGTCCCCACATTGGCGGGGTCCTGCTGGGCATGGCAGATCACGGTGCCGAGGGCCATGGAGGCCAGGACGAGGAACAGGACGAAAACGCTTTTTTTCATGGAATACCTCCTGGAAAAGGGTCTTTGCGTCAGGCCGTTTTCTGCAATGGCCGTGCCAGTCCCTGGTGGCAAGAGACGGTCTTGGGCGCGGGTCACCGGCGGGGCAGGGAGCGGAGCCGGCCCTGTGCGTCGTCAGTCCGCGAAAATCTGAAGAAATTTCCGTTCACCCTCATCGGTCCCGATGAGAATCAGCTCGGCATCCTTGCGGATCGGAACCTGCGGATCGGGGTTGATCGTCATGACTCCGTTGTGCCGGATGGCGATGACGGAGCAGTCCGTAAACTCGCGGATCCCCGAGCCGGCCAGGTTCCTGCCGGTCAGCGAATCGGGGGCCTTCAGGCGAAAGATGTTGAGCCCCTCGGCCAGCATGGCGGTGTCTTCGTTTTTCAGGAAGTGATAGATGGCATTGGCCCCCAGGGTGGCCAGGGACATGACGAAGTCGGCGCCGGCGCGGTACAGCGTCGAGACGTTGCGATCCAGGTTGGCGCGGCTGAGGATCTGCATGTCCGGCCGGAGGCTCCGGAGGTACTTCGTCAGGTAGATGTTCGTGGCGTCGTCGTGCGTCGTGATCAGCGCCGCGGGGGCCTTCTCGATCCAGGCCCTCTGCAGCGTGCGGATGTCGGCGGCGTCCCCGACAACATAGTGCTGCTCGTCCTGGAGCCGCTTCGGGTTCTTCTCGATGACGAGGTAGGGGCTGCCCCGTTCCTTGAACAGTTGGGCGATCGTGTCCCCGACACGGCCGCTGCCCACGATCAGGACCGGGTCCGTGGTCAGTTTGCAGATGTGGTAGAAGGAATAGATCTCTTCATAGGCCGCCAGGCTCTTCTCGGAGCCGGCGAGCACGAGGACGCTCGTTCGCTCGATCCGACTGTCGGCGCTGGGAACCTCGAATCGGCCCCGGTTCCAGATGCCCACGACGTTCACCCCGAAGTTCTCCCGCAGCCTGCTCTCCGCCAGGGTCTTTCCGACCAGCGGCGTGCCCATGACGGCGAACTCGGCGAGGATGAGTTCATCGAAACGGCGGATGATGTTCGCCCGGCAGTCACCGCCCACGGTCCACGCCGCCAGGGAGCGCCCGAGGATGTCATAGAGGAGCAGGACCTTCGTGCTGCCGGCCATCTGCAGGATGTCCTCTGAGTAAGGGGAATCGGCGGTGGTGAGAATGCGAACGTGCTCGTTGAGCTCCCGGACCGTGAAGGCGATGTTCGTGTTGATCTCGTCCCGGTTGGTGGCGACGACGAGCGCCGCTCCTTCGAGGCGAAGTCTCCGGTAGGTCTCCGGGTCGTCCACGTCACCGACGGCGACACGGACACCCAGGTCGTAGAGTTCCAGGGCGCGCTTGAAATCGTCGACGATGAGAACGTATTCGATCTTGTGGTCGTCGAGCTTCCGGATCAGGGCCATGGTGACCGGGTCGAAATTGGTGAGGATCACGTGTCCCCGGGTCTCCCTCGGCAGTTCGCGCGGGGCGCGCTTGCGCGACTCGGCCTCGATCCAGGGGGCGTAGAAAAACTTGATGAACATGAAGGGCAACAGGGTGAGGAGGAAGATCATCCCGGACAGCAGCACCACGATGGAAAAGGCCTTCCCGAGGTCCGTCTGGAAGGTGATGTCGCCGAAGCCCAGGGTCGACATCACCGTGAGCGTCCAGTAGACGCCGGTGAGCCAGGAGTAATCCTTTCCCTCGGCGGCCATGATGAAATGGAACAGGACGCTGTAGGCCGCCACCATGACGGACAAAACGAAGAGGAACTTCAGGAGCTGGCGGACGTTTCGCTTGGTGCTCTCTCGCTGGAAAAAGTAGCTGATCAGGGCGGGGTTGTATTTCATGAATGCATGACCGAGGACGGAAATCGCACCACGGGGGATGTTCCTGCGGTTTCGGCTTCGGCTCCTCGATTCTCACCACGTTGTCGTGCATGGAGAAAAACGGGATCCTCCAGCCCTACTTCCAGGTCTTGACCTCTTTCCCTTTCGGGCGGATCGCCTCGTTCTGGATGGTGCCCGCATCGAACTTGAACCGGTATTTTCCCCCGTGATGGACGAAGGGCCGATGCTGCGCGGCGGTCACGATGGCCTCGGTGCTTTTCAGAAACGCAGGCATCGACCGCACATTCTCCGCGCTTCCGGCACCACCCCCCCGGCGGTGACCTCCGTCGTCCGGGCGCCCCTGCCGGATCGTGTCGTCCCCATCCACGGACATGGTGCGGCAGCCGTCGAGACGGGGCTCGAGCTCAGCGCCCACCCCGCTCCACCCGTCACGGCTCGAATCGCTCACTCCCCTTCATCGTAGGCTTCCGCCTTCTCCCTGCGGGCGGTCGACGTCCCTTCCCCCGAAAGAATCGGCGGCGCCGGGACGGGGACATCCCTCGGTTGCACGTACTTTTGAACGATTTCGACCGTGTTCAACACGTTCAACTTCTCGAAGAGGAAGTGGAATTTGTCCTCCAGTTCTTTCCCGATCGTCCGCAGGACATCCGGCGGGAGATTCCACATCTCCTGCTTGAAGGGCCCGAAGCCTTTCTTCCGTGTCTTGTAGATGAACTGCTCGTCGGTGTCCTTCGAACTCTTCTCGTCGGCAAGTCTCGTCCGGATGTACTCGTAGATCCTGTCGCGAAGACCCGCCGGGAAGGACGGGTGGTCATAGATCATGTTCTGGAAGGCCGTTGCGAGATGCACTTCTGCGGTCTTGCGCTTCGGGAAGTGGTCGAAGGCTTCGTCGGGGAGGGTCGAGGCGCCGTGCTGGACGGCCCCTGCAAGGCCGAACTCCCTGCGGGCGGCGTCCGAAAGCGTCTCGAGGGTGTCGAAGTCGAGCTTCACCTTTGCGATCGAACCGTCCGGCAGGACCACACCACCGTGGGACGTCCCCGTCTGGACGCTGATCTTGCTGATCCCCTTGAGATCCTTCCCCCGCTTCGACAGTTCCGCCAGATAGCCCTTCATGAAGGCCCGGAGCTCTTCGACGGTGCTGTTCTTGCCGCCCACTTCGCCGATTTCACCCCCCACGGAAACGGTTATTCCCCGGGGTTCGATCTGTCGGATCATCGCCGTGATCTCGGCCGCGATGGCGGCGTTTGCATTCTGCTGCTCTTCGACGCTCGGCCGGCTCAGGTCGACAACGGTGGAGGAATCGATGTCGATGTTGTAGAATCCCGCCTCGATCCCCTCCTTCACCAGGTCCTTGACCGCGCCGACCTCTTTCGCGGGGTCAGAGGAATACTTCTTGGCACTCACCTGGAAATGGTCCCCCTGGAGGAACAGGGCCCCGCGATACCCGGTCTTGACGGCGGCCGCCGTGACCACCGCGGCGTATTCCGCCGGCCGCTGTTCCGTGTAGCCGATCTCCGACCTCGCGATTTCAAAGATCACCGGCCCGACGTTTCCCCGCATGGCGGCGCGGAACACCGCCTGGGCCGATTCGTAGGTGAGCCCCCTCAGGTTGATGGCGGGCACCGTGAATCCCGAGACCTCCCCCCGGCCCATGGCTTCATAGAGGGACTGGATGGACGAGGGGATGATCCCGAGGGCCGCCCCGGCCCGTCGGATGATCCAGCGGGCCGCTTCCTTGAGGCCCTCGTCGGGGCTCAGCGCCGCCGTGTGAGCCAGGTCGTCGATGAGCGAACCTCTCAGCTTCTCCTCGTTGAGGACGCGGACGCTGTCCCGCTCCAACTCGAGGATCCCCGAAATCCCCTTTTTCAGGGCTTCGATGCTGCTGAAAACCATGCTGGCATACCCCCTTTGCGGCCTCCGGTCACATCCCCCGGGATCCGGTCCTCCCGCGGGGAGGCCGGTGGAACGTCACCCGACCGTCCGGAGGTCCGGCAGGCCGGTGTCTTTCCCGCGAGGATGTTCCGAGAGGTTGATCGCGAGGAGAAGATCCGGACGGCCCTTCACCGGGTTTTCCTATTTGAGATACTCCTTGACCTTCTCCACTTCGAAACGGCTCCCGATATAGATCGGCGATCGGTGGTCCAGGTTTTCGGGCTTGATGGAGAGAATGTCGGTCTTACCGTCCGTGGCCATGCCGCCCGCCTGTTCGATCAGGAAGGCCATGGGCTGAAGTTCGAAGATCAGGCGAAGCTTCCCCTGTGGGTTCTTCTTCAGGGCCGGGTAGGTGAACACCCCCCCTCTCTTGATGAGTACCTGGTTGATATCGGGCACGAAACCCCCGCTGTAGCGCAGCTTGTAGCCCTCCGCCTCCAGGAACTCGACGTACTGGAGATGCTCCGGTGTCCAGTCCCTGCGCAGGCCCCCGAGGCTGTAGATGGATCCTTTTTCCTCGAGGGTGATATTTTCCTCCGAGAGGACGTATTCCCCCTCGCGGTTGAGCACGAACTCGTGGGTTCCCTTGCCGGCGGAGTACACCATCGTGATGAGGGGCCCGTAGGTGATGTACATCGCCGCCACCATGGATTCGCGGCCCGGCGTGTTCAGAAGCGGGGCATTGTGGATGCCGATAATGGTTCCCATGGAGAGGTTCGTATCGACGAGGGATGAGCCGTCCAGCGGGTCTGCCGTCACGTAGTACTTGGCTTCCCCCGTTTGAAAGGTGATGACCTTGTCGGATTCTTCCGAGACGTACTCCCTGACAAAACCGGAGTATTCGAGCTGGTTAATCAGGATTTCGTCGGCGCTGCGGTCCAGGGCGAGCTGATCGTCTCCGTGGATGTTCTTGAATCCGGCGAGTTTTCGGTTCGCCTCGTGGATCTTGGCCGATATGTACTTCCCCGTCACGGCGATCTGCCAGATGAGCCGTCGCAGATGCATTTCGACGCCGGCCATCCACATGTGACGTCGCAGGTCGACGATGAACTTGCTGTAGTCTGAGATGTTCGTCATTCCCCGTTTTCCCCCTGGATTTTTCAAGTGCCGTATTTTAAACGGCAGCCCGCCCCTTTGACAAGGAAAATTCTGGTTGACGGTCCGGACAATAACCTCTTGTAAAATCGATCGTTGAAGGATACATTCACCCGCGGGGGCCTTTCAGAGGGGCGTCGCCGGCCTTCCCGGGGAGAGACATGATTCGCGAAATCGTCATTCGACCCTGCGTGGGCTGCGGATTCTGCTGTGTCACCAGGACATGCACCTTCGGCGTGAGCCTTCATCCCGAAGCCGGGGATCGGGTGTGTCCCGAGCTTCACTGGAACGGTCGTCGCTATATCTGCAGGCTGATGCAGGCCGAAGGGCGGATCGGGCAGTTTTACCGGACGGAACTCCGCTGCGGAAACGGCTGTGTCTCGACGCTGAACCCCTGGCGCGCGGATGTCCGTGAGAGAACACCGGAAGAGATCGCTGCCGTCGGAAAGGCCTGAGGGAAAAGTGCACGCTCAGGGCGGTGTCTTTTCCCGGAACATGGCGTTGGGGTTGATGCAGGCGTCGTGGGCGCAATCGGTGCAATAGTAGACGGGCCAGACGCAGCCGCAGCCCGACCCGACGAGTTCGAAGATCGAGCAGGGCTCACACAGGATCGCCCCGCAGCCCAGGCACTTGGCAAAGGTTTTCGCGGTTCGGCATTTTGCGCAATGTGGTTCTTGTTCCATGGGAGGCCTCTTTCTCGAGTGTTTCATAAACACATTCGCGGACATTTCGCCAGAGGATTTTCCCCCTGACATGCCGCCGGCCGGAGCACGGACCTTGCATGGATTGCTCAGGTCCCCCCGTGACCGTAAAAAAAACCATCATCCGCACTTCGAAGGAGGATTTCCGACGTGACCCGGGGAAACACGAAAGCATCCGAAGAAAAGACGATCACCCCTGATGAGCTCCTGTCTCTCATGGGCCGGACCGCCGCCGACAATCTCGAGGGACTCGAGACGTCCTACCCCTGGAAGAGCAGGATCGCCGGGCAGTTCATCACCAGTCTCTTCAAGCAGCAGAAGACCCTGGAGTCCATCAGCCGGGACCCGTTGCACTGGGGGCCCCTTGCCTTCGCGGCATCGCTCCAAAACGCCCTGGTGGAGCGCTACTGGACGGGGCCGATCAAGGCCCATGCGCGCCTCGCCGCCCGGGCCGGGCGAAACCCGGACTTCTTCGGCGACATGAACGGGTGGATCTACAAGAACTATGCTCGGCTGCTGTACAGCCTGACCGGCTACTTCATCCGAAACGGCCACTTCGACCGCCAGAAGGCCCGCCGCGTTTGTTCCACGCCGGAGGGTCAAGCCTTCCTGAGGGAGTACATCGACGAGTTCCTGTACCTGGAGAGGAATTACAGCTCCATCGGGCTCACCCGGCTCAAGGCGATGAAGGATCTCCTCAAGAGCCTCCTGATCGTGATCACGGAAAAACCGCTCAAAGGAGAACCCCTCCCTTTCTCGGACGGCGCCTGCGAAGGGATGTCGCCGCAGACCTTCGAGAAGTATCTCGAAGAGAACCGGCGGCGGTTCGAAAATCTCTACCACGAGAGGGCCTTCGACCTGAAGGAATTCTCGGAATGGGCGACCCTCGGGAAGATCGGTTATTCCTTCTGGGAGGTCGTCGAGGGCTCGAGGCTGCACGGCGTGACGCTTCGCCATTACCCCCTGCCGGCGGACGTGAAGCCGAACGGCAAGGTCCTCTACATGGCCACACCCCTGATCAACAAGCCGGAGATCTTCGATCTGGCCAGGGGCAAGTCCGTCATCGAGGGGATGCTCAGGGAGGGATACGCCGTTTACCTGGTGGATCACGGAGAAGCCGGCCCGGAGGACACGAGGTTAGGCCTTGACTTCTACGGGAAGACCGTCCCGGAGACCTACCTGGATCTGATCGGCAAACGTCACCCGGGGCAGGAGATACAGGTCATGGGTTACTGCATGGGCGGAACCATCATCCTCCCCTACCTGGCCCGGCGGGCGGAGGAGCGCCTGGCCCGCGGCGAGGCGATGGATATCCGGAGGGTGGCGCTGATGGCCTCACCGGTCATCTTCGACGACGGGCCGAGCGGCCACGGCCCGATGCGGGATGTCATCCGCCGGAGTTACGACCCGCTTCTCATGGAAGCCCTCTACGGGTCCGTGAACATCCCGCCCCAGGTGATCGAGGCCGGAATGAACGAGATCCAGCCCGGTGTTCAATACACCGTCTCTCTCGGTTTCTATGGAAGGGCCTGTCATCTGGCCGCCATCCAGGACTCGGCTCATTTTCTCTACTGGTTGACCCACGGCACGAAGTTCCCCGCCCGGGCGCACCGGGAATGGATCGAAAAGATCTTCATGGGCAACGAGATTTTCGAAGGGAAATACCGGCTGCCGTCGTCCAATCCCGCTCTGGACGGCAAGCCCGTCAACATGGGGGCCCTGCGCGAGGCGGGGGTGACGATCTTCGATTACAAGGGGAGCAGGGATCCGATTGCGCCCCCGGGTTCGTGCCGCGCAAGCGAGATCTGGGGACAGGCGCAGGACGGGAACATCCAGGTGGAGAGGGGCGGGTTGAACCGCACCATCGAGAAAAACATCGGTCACATCTTCGTGGTGAGCAAGAAGCTTCTGGCCGAGTACCTGGAGATCGTCGCGGCCTTCTTGAAATGAGGGAGGAAGGCGCAAGGCCTTCCTCCTCCTGTATCCCTCCGCTGGCCGGCGGTTACTCCTTCGCTTTCGCCGCGGCCTTCTTGGCTGAGGTCTTTTCCTTGCCGTAGAGGGATTTCCACAGCTGGAAATAAGCCCGGGTCTGGCCGCTGACGAACTTCGACCATTCGTCGAAGAACGTCTCCGTGGAATCCAGACAGACCTTCATGAGCTTGTCGGGCTCCTCCCCCTTTTCCTTGACCGACCGGTAGGCTTCGGCCATCTTCTCGAGGTTGTCCAGCCACACCGTGTAAACCTTCGCATAACTCTCCTGCCAGCCGCGGGTGAACTTGACGAATTCGTCGATCCCCTGCATGGGCGGGATGGTTCCGACCGGCATGCTCGAGAAGGACTGCTGCCAGGTCCGGAAGGCCTCCTCCCAGGGAGCCTTGTCAAAGGCGGGCGGAAACCCGAACATCTTGAAGGGCTGGGTGAACATATCGAAGAGGTCCTTGTAGATCCCGCCGAATGAATCGGACCATTTCTTCATGACCTCCTCCGGCTTGTCCTTGGAGGAGGATTCCGCCATGTCCATCCATGCCTTGCTCATCTTGCCGTACATCTCGAGCCCTTTGGACATCATTTCGAATCCCTCTTTGGGCCAGCGCGAGAAGAAATCCCCCCAGGGCCCTTTTTCGTCCTGCAGTGCCATAGGCACACCTCCTTTCTGCATGTTGATTGATGGTTTGGACTATTGACACGATTTCAAAGAAATCTCAATACCTGATTATTTCAAGAAAAATATCAGGTTATTCCTCGTATCCTGTATATTTCAAAATCGATACGCTTTTCAAAATGATGAAAGACGGTCCTGCCTCAGGCGGCGGAGCCCGACCCCGCTTGAGATCTTCGCAAGAAAAGAAGGAACAGGAGGAACATCGGAACCACGATAAGGGCTACGGGGTAGAGGATGAGAAAGATCAGCGGCACGATCAGCACCACGGATATCTCTTTCAGGAGGTCGGATTTCTGAAGCAGCTTGACCAGCGCTGGTGACAGGTCGTAGTAGAGCTTCACCCATTTCACCCCCGTGGCGCTTTTCAGAAGGACCCTGTCCCGGAAGTCCCGCAGCCGGTTCAGGAGGCCGTCGAACGGCGTACCCGTCAGGATATACCCCACGGAGCAGAAGATGAAGTCGTTGTCATCGCCGGTCGGGATGTTCGTCGTCGCCGAGGCTTCGTTCGAGTACGGCGAGTATTCCCCCGTGGACAGGTTGTAGGCCCGGACGCGGTAAAAGTAGGTCGTGTAAGGTGCAAGCCCGGTGTCCGCGTAGAAGTTGATATTCAATCCCACCCGGTATATTTCAGCGAATGCAGTCTCGGCGGTCCTCCGCTCGATGATGAAGCCCGACTCGTTATCGGAGGTATCGGTCCAGCTCAGGTTGATCCGGCTCAGCCCGGCGGCGGTTGCACGGAGGAATGCGGGGGCGGTGATGGCGGCAGCGATCGGGATCGCGATACCGCCGGCAGGGGTTTCGACGGGAGCGGCAGATGTCAGGAGCGCTCCCGCATCCGTCGAGAGGGGCCCGCAGGATATCCTGCCCGTCAGACGGTGACCGGCGGTCTGGATGACGGAAAGAAAACCTTCCCCGGCGTGATAGGCATAGGCGGATGTCCCGTCGGGCGAGAAGGTGACCCCCGAAGGCTCGAGGCCGAGATCAATGAACGCCTTGACGGTGAAATCGACCGCGTCGATGACGGCGACCTTCGTCGATGAAGTCATCGTCACGTAGAGGAAGTCTCCCTTCGGGGTGACCCTGATGCCCGAGGGGTGGAAAGCGGCGACCGGGTCGATGACGGCGGATACGGTGCGGTCACGGGTGCCGATGACCGTGAGCCCGCCCTCACCGGCCACGAAAAGGCTTGCGCCGTCCGGCGAAAGGGCGAGCCCGGTGTTTCCGCCGACGGAAGAGATGGATGCTTCGATGATGCCATCCGCGGCCCCGATGACGTCGATGCGGTCATTACAGGCCACATAGAGCCATCGCCCGTCCGGTGATACGGCGACATCCAGGGGGGAGCCGCCCGCGGGGATCGTCCTGTGCGCGCGCAAATCGGAAGCGGACAGAACCAGGATCGTGCCGTTTAGATGCTGGGCGATATAAATCCACTGGCCGTCGGGCGAAAGGGCAACGCCTCGGGGGCTTCCGCCTGTGGGTGCTTTCCGCAAAAGGTTTCCGTCGGAGACATCGATGACGGCAAGGGTGTTCTCCGGCCCGTTCGTGACGAAAGCGATCGGGCCGGCATCCGCGGCCGTGGTCAGGAAAAGGACAATGGCCGTCAGGACAGGAAAAAGGCGATGGATCGTGTTCATGCTCTGCGGTCTCACTTTGCGTCGCCCGGCGGAGATCGGAACCTATATTAACACAATTCATGGATATCAAAAAACAGATTTCTATTGAAAATCAAGAAATTAGGTGGACTTCCCACATCCCGGCTTCTAAGCTTTTGAAATAACCCGAAAAAATGCCAGGGGACACGAACGGCCATCCTGCGAAAGTTCTCAATCGCGGTAGACGATAAATCATTCGAATCGAATATTTCGGGTCAGAGGCTGGTTTGTTGAAGGTATCCGGAGTTCTGATCATCGTCACGGCCGTCCTTGCCCTGTCCGGCTCCGCCGGCGGCGAGGCCGATTTCGGTCTCGCCGTGGGGTGCCACAGCCGGACGGGGGATTTCGCCTGGGATGCCCGTCTCAGGGGACTCGATCTCGACTTCGGTTCCCATCGCGATGAGTCCATCACGGACCTGTGCGAGCATTACAGGATGACGAGATCCTGCGTCCTGGGGCTTCTCGACATGGTGCGGATGTCTCCCGCCGACGTCTATCTCAGCATCCGCCTTCACGGGCTGACGCTGGAGCCCGTCAACGCGATCGTCGAAATCCGGAAAGCGAACCGGGGTCAGGGCCGGGGTGTGGTCTCGAAGAAACCGGGGGTGAAACCCGGATCGGTTGAGTTCGACGCTTTCAAGAGGGACGACCGGGGAAGGTTTTACGCGGGAGCCGGCGGCCGAAGCGGTTTCAGGGATCACGGCCGGAGCCGTCAGAAACCCCGCCCGCTTCTCACAGGACCATAACCCCGTCACGCCGGGGATCCGGCCCCCGGGACACTCCATCCGAAAAAATCCGGACGGATCATCCCCTCCATTCAGCGCCCGTCTTCTCGAGACAACGGTTTCGCCTTGGCGATGTCGGCCGGGGGGACCGATGCCATCTGCCGGTCCATCCGTTCCCTGTGGCTCGTGAATTCGGGCAGCCGCCCTTTCGGAACGGGTTCCCCCTGGGGTATCTCCGCCTTGCGGGGGTTGACCGGCCTGTGGTTTTGCCTCAACTCGAAATGAAGGTGCGGTCCCGTGGCCATGCCCGATGAGCCCACGTAACCGATGACCTGCCCCTGGCTGACGGTCGCACCGTTTCTGGTCCTGATGCGGGAGAGGTGACCGTAGCATGTTTCATAACCGTTGCGGTGCCGGACGACCACCAGCCTTCCGTACTGTCCCTTGTGCCCCGCGAAGGTGACCTTCCCGTCCGCCGTCGCCGAAACCGGGGTTCCCGCCGGGGCGACATAATCGACTCCCTGGTGAGGTCTTCGGATTTTCAGGATGGGATGCATGCGGGACCGTGAGAAACCGGAGCTGATGTGACGGAAGCTGAGCGGTGCCTTCAGGAACTGCCTTCTCAGGGAACGGCCCTCCGCGTTGTAGTAACCGGCCTTGCCGTCGATCTCGAAACGGTAGGCCCGGAAGACCTGCCCGTCATTGATGAATTCCGCCGTGAGGATGTCGCCGTATTTCCTGAATTGCCCGTCGCGGAAGTACCCCTCGACGATCAGCCGGTATCGGTCGCCCTTCCTCAGGTCCGTGTTGAAGTCGATGTCCCAGGCAAAGATGTCGGAGAGGTTGAGCGCCAGGAGCAGATTCTCGCGGCCCTCGCCGATGGAGGCGATCAAATTGTCTTCGATCACGCCCGTCACGTAAAGGGGCCGTTTTTCGTATTCCACGGTGACTTTCTCGGCGAGGAATCCCGATTCCCCCCGCCTGACGTTCACAAAGGAATCGTCGTTGATCCAGTACTCGAAGGCTCTGACGCGCTTCTCTCCGTCGACGGTGATCCTGTAAGGCTGCCCGGGGATCAGGCTGCTCAGCCGGTGGACACCCGCCAGAGATTCCTTCAGCTCGAAAAGTTCCCTCGGGTCCAGTTCGCTCCGCTTGAAGATGTCAGCCGGGTCGGGCTCTCTCAGGTCGCGGCGGGGCGTGCCGTGGAGATCCATGAAAACGGCGACGGCGGCCATTACGGCAACGACGGCGGCAAGGAGGATCCTCGTCCGGTTTCTTCTCGAAGGGGTCTTGAAAAACACGCGCGCCGGTCTCCGCAAGTCTTCGTGACGACTTTCTGTACGGGAAGTTTCGAAGGCTCTCTGTCCCATATCCAAAATGGCCTTTCTTTTCAATCAAAACAATCCCGTGACGGCGCTCCCGTCTCACCCGTGCGGGTATCGGGAGCTTTCCTGTTTACTTCCACCCGCCGGTGATGATAACTTCGAGATCGGGCCCCCGCCTTCCGGGGCCGTGACCGATGGGTCCGAGAGGAGAAAACATCATGAGGGTGATCCGTTTTTGCTGCACGATCCTTCCAGTGGTTTTATTTGCCGTGGCCTGCGCCGGCGCGAAGAGTACCCGGGAGACAGCCGTCGTGAGGGTGATCAAGGAGAACGCCGGGGCGGTGGTCAACCTGAGGACGGAGAGGGTCGTGGACCTGAAGGAGCACCCGCAGTGGGGCAAATACGGCGAGCAGCTCGATCGCTTCTTCCGGCAGTACTTCGGCGAGGATTACTCGGAAGGCACCCTCAAGCTCAAGAGCCTCGGCTCCGGCGTGATCATCGGCGACAGGGGGCTCATCGTGACCAACGCCCACGTGGTCCAGAAGGCCTCATCCATCTACGTGGTGCTCAGGGACGGTGCCGTGTCGGAGGCGCAGGTCGTGAAGGTCCATCCGGCGGACGACCTCGCGGTGATCCGGACGGACGCACGGCGACCGGCGCAGAAGATGAAATTCGCAAACACAAAGGATCTGATGATCGGCGAGACGGTCATCGCCATCGGGAATCCCTTCGGCCTGGAGAATTCCGTGACCGTCGGCGTTCTCAGCGGCATCAACCGGTCCTTCCGGAGCCCCGAGTGCGAGTACGAGTGCGGTGGACTCCTTCAGATCGACGCCCCGATCAACCCCGGGAACAGCGGCGGCGCGCTTTTCAACACCGACGGGGAACTCCTGGGCATCAACCTGGCCGTCGTGGCGGGGGCGCAGAACATCGGTTTCGCCATCCCTGTCGACAGGGTTCTGAACATGCTCGGGGAGATCGAGGAAGAAACCAGGTGATCGGCGGGAAAGCCGCTCCTATCTTCCGCCGTCGAGAAAAAGCGGGGCCTTCCGGGCCCCGCCTTTTTCAGGGTCTTCTTTTCAAAGGTCCGCTCAGGCCGGCGATGCTCTAAAAGTGAAAGTTCACTCCGAAGGTGATGACGTGGGACTTGAATTCCACATCCGAGATCGGGAATTGGGGTTCGGTCCAAAAATACCTGTAACCGAACTCGAGATCCATGGCCGGGTTGATGTCGTAGGTGATCCCCGCCAGGAACTGCCAGGCGAAAGAAGTGTCGTCGTCTTCGTAGGCTCTAACATAATATCTGCCCGCGTCCACATATGTTTCCGTACCCTCGAGGTACACCGTCGACCACCCGATCCCGAACCCGACATAAGGATGAAGCCTCCCCTCGGGATACTGGAACCTGGCGTTGAACATGAAATTGGCGAGGGATGCGTCGCCCTGTTCAGTTCCGCTGATGGAAGGTAAAACAACCTGGCGGTCGTAATCGTTCCACATGCCGTTGAGCTCGACCTCCAGGGCGAGGAACCGGGCGCCGGGGGGGATGTATCCGAACTTGGCACCGAGCATCCCGCCGTTTTCCAGGTCGATATTGTAGGGCCCCACCCTCGCTGAATCAACCTTCATCTCCTCCGGTATGGTGTACCCGCCGAAGATGCCCACGTAGAACGGTCTCATCTGTGCCTTCGCATCGCTGATCGGCAGGATGACCACGCAAAGGGCGAGCAGGGGGATGAATGCCGCGATCGCTGTTCTTCTCATAGATGCCTCCTTTAAAACCAGTTGGATGTCCTTGTGACGTTCATGCCGCAGGGTCCGCTAATTCGTTCGACCCCCGTTCCTTTTCCTGAAAAGCGGTATCATTTTACTCGAAAGCCCCGTGCCTGCAAAGCTCAATCGTCCCAAGCAGGGATCGTCCTTGCTCTTTTGTGATACCTGTGGGTCATAACGCGGTTGAAGGCCCCGCGGATGACAAGGGGCGCTCGTGAGGATGCAGAAACCGGTCGGTGACAGTCAACCCATTGATATTACGGTATTTCATATCGAGGGTTTGAAGAAATACGGCCGGGCATCGGGGCTTTCGCCCCGGCGGGATATTTTTTTCTGACGCAAAATAGTATGAATGTCGTATTGCATTTGCCTTCATGATCGCTTATAGTTTTTACCCCCCAGCCGCCTGATCGATTGCTTTATCGAGTCGTTTACGGGCAGAATCTTCTTTTTGATCCAGAAGATACGCCTTTTTGCGACTGTCTTTTTTCACAGTTAAAAGGAGGGAGCAGCCATGGGAAGGAATCATTCCAGAGGGTATCTGGTGCCGCTGCTGTTTCTGGCGGCCGTCGTCGCCCTGACGATCAACTGCGGCGGCGGTGGTGGAGGAGGCGGAAGTGCTGCCTTGTCGGCTGCGGGTACGGGGACCGTGGCCGTCTACCTGAAGGACAGTCCCGCCGACGACTATGAGCATATCTACATATGGATCACCGAGGTTTCGTTGATCCCCGCCCGTGATGAGGGAGGCCCCGTTATCCTGTACAGGTATCCGGCAGGAAAGCGGTTTGATCTCCTGGCCCTTGCCGATGACGATGGGTACCTCTTCACCGTGAACAGGAACGTCCCCGCCGTCCAGTACGCCAAGATCCGGCTCGGCGTGTCGAAGATCGAGGCGGTGGCAAAGGAGGGATCCAACCCACCCTGCGACGGGATGGATCTGATCAAGCTCCCGAGCGGGAAGATCGATCTCAACCCCCGCGAGCCCTTCACGGTCACGAAGGGCGGCACCCTTTCCATCCTTCTCGACATCGACTGCGACAAGTCCATCAATCTTCACCCCACGGGGAGCGGCAAGTGCATCTTCCGGCCCGTCGTCTTCGTGGACATCCGGGAGGGATACCCCGCTCCTGCGGGCTGTCCCAGGATCCTCTCCGGGAGCATATTCTCGCTCATCAAGGAGAACGGAAACACGACGGGGTTTGTCCTGAATGCCGGGGACGGCCGGGGGTTCGTCGAGATCGCTCTCACCGGTGAGTCAAGGATATTCGGAGTCGACGGTACCTTCACTGATCCGGCTGCTCTCAAAGTCGGTGATCCTGTCCATGTGAGGGGTGATCTGAATGAATCCGGTGTCTTCGAGGCCTCCTATGTGGTGATCGGCGAGGTGCTCAGGGTCATCGGCAGTGTCGTGACGCCGGTCGGCGCACCGAACGGGATGGAGTACGTGACCTTCGACTTTGATCCTTACGAAGGACAGGCGCTCCTTCGGTCCAGCTATATCACCGTCGTCTATCCGGAAACCCTCATCCTCTGGGACTGCAGGGAGCCGCTCAAGTCGGATGCCATCCAACCGGGTATGAGGGCGCGGGTCTTTGCGAAGCTCGACCGCGACAGCCGGCTCCTTGCCGCAGCGATATATCTCGATGTCGTCGGTGAAATCACGGCGTTGGCACCCGCCCCCGCAGGCGGCTGGAATGCCACGATACGGGACACGAAGACGGGCGCGGCAGCGGTCCCGGTATTCATCCCCGAATGGACGCCGATCCACCTCGAGGGGGACGGCCCCCTGTCGGGGGATTTCCTTTGCCTTGGCAGGCGCGTGCGGGTTTCCCTGGATCCTTCTGCCCCGTCCGGGAGCCTGGAGGCGCGGTCCGTCTCTGTCGAAGCCGAAATGGGCGAGGGGACGGTTCAGACCATCAACTACTTCACGAAGACCATGACGGTCAATCTTTCCGGCGGAGGCACGCAGACCGTCGTCATCCGTGACGGCGCGAAGATCTTCCGCCTCGGTTCGGGGAGCCAGGACTGCGTGGGTGTCAACGACATCGGGGCCGGGGACAGTGTGGTCTACTACGGCGTCCGGGAATGTTCCGGCACGAACTTCATCGCGCAGGTCATCCTGATCGTCAACTGATCGGGCGCTTGGTTCATCCCGGGATTTTTGAGGCGCCGAAGCGGCTGTGAAAAGAAAGGCAGGGCCGGGGACGACCCTGCCTTTTCATTGGCAGTTGGTGGAGCCGAGAGGGTTTGAACCTCTGCGCCGTTGATAGAGACTGCTAATGCGCTCTCCCGGTTGAGCTACAGCCCCACAGTTCATGATTCGACGTCTTGCGGCGCCGACAGACATTCGATCGGCGGAATCTCGTGCGGCTTGAAAAATATTTCCCGGAGGATGGATGAAGAGGCAGGGTCGGAAATGGCCCTGCCCCTGATTTCTTGATTGCGATAGGAAGATTCCGTCTGGGTGAATGGCCGGATGCAAAGGGGCGTCCGTCTCCGCCGGTCCGTCTAAGATTTCAGAAGATGGGCCAGCATGACCCCCAGGACGAACCACAGATAAACCGAAATGATGCCGCCACAGATGAGCCCTTTCCCCAGGCTCCTCTGCTCGTTGCATATCCTTTCGTATTCGAGCGCCCTGATTGCTCTCAGCCTGTGTTCCTCCGCGTCATCCACCATGCCTCCATCGGCGCAATCCGGGCCATAGCGCTCATCGCATTCCGCCATCAAGACTCTGCCCGCGTGATTCATCTCGTAAAGCCCCCAAAAGAATATCCGTCACTGTGATGAAAACGAACGTTCCCGGCTGGTATTTCGCAATAACCGTACCATGGCGGCTCGCAGGCTGATAACTCATCGATATGGTTTGCTTTTGTATTCTTTGATTTCCGGCGGGAAATCCCTGACGTTCCGGCGATTCAGAGGGGAAACCCTACAGTGAAAACGGCTTATACCGGGTAAGATCCCAGAAAGACATCGAAAATTCAGCGAAGGATTATCCGGTCAGGGGATGGAAAAACCCTTCAGCGTCATTGTCCCTGTCATCGTGTGATGGGGGGGGAGAAAGATCCGCTTCGGGCCCTGCCGTTTCGATACGCCCGTCTCTTTCAACCTGTCTACGGAGGAATCAAAGCGAGGAACGCTGGATACGCCCTATTTGAAGAAATAAGGCCCGATCTCGCGGTCGATTGTCAGCAGCTGCTCTTCGATGATGTTGGCCGGTATGAGGTATGTGTATTCCTCTCTGACCGCCCGGACCAGTCCGACGAGTTCCCCTTTCTGGTTGAAGACCGGCTTGCCCGAGTCGCCGCTTTTGGCTTTTATCCCGTAAACCGTCAGTTCCCTGCTGCCGATCTCGACCAGTTTCCCCGGCCCGATCCAGTTCCATTGTTCCCCCTGTTTCTCGCACATGAAAAGCAGGTCACCGGATCCCACGCTGTGGGCAAACTTGATGACATCGAGTCCGTACCCGGGGTATACCCTCACGACCATGTAATCGTGCAGGGCGGATTTAAAGACCGTTCTGGCCGCATTCCCTTCGATGTGGAAAAAGTCGTAGCCCTGGGTGCCGTGCTTGGTGGACAGCACGATCTGGTCGCTGAATATCACCCCGTGAAATTGGCAGGCGCTGTAGTCGATGATCGACGATCGGATCGCGACGCAACCGATCCTCACAATCCGGCTTTCGAGCTGACGCAAGATCCTGTTGACGTCATGTTTCTGATCCGCGGCTGCGGCGCCGCCTGCGGAGAACATGACAAGGAAGATCACGGCCAGAGCACAGTTCGTCTTCATTCCTGTTCCTGCCTTTCCTCTCCATCCCAGCCGGACGACGTCCGCTAAGGGTGGTCGAAAGCGATCGAAAACCCTCCGGGCCCGGATCGGACCACTTTCCCGTGATACTTGACCCTGATGGTGCTTCGCTCCGCTCCGCACCGGATCTGGAGATGGACCTCTGCGGGAGTGCCTCTGGGAAGATTCACATCGGAGCGAAACCACGCCCATGACGGAAAGGTGAGCAGTTCCCTGATGAGGTAAATTCTCTCTTCCTGCGTGCCTGGATTGGCGACAACGAGGGCAGGTGCATGATCTTCCGGATAACGATGTATTCCGTCCATGACGCTGCTTCAAAAAGGGACATCAGGCATTCAGATTCATTTAGCAGATCAGACCTCAAAAAAATCAAGGACAAAAGCGCGGATTAGAAAAAAATACGAAAAATGTCTTACGCGGCGCTAAGCAAAATGTTGAGTCTCGCAGGCGGGGCACCGAACAGGAGAAGGAAAAATAAGGGCAGGGCCGTTCCCGGCCCTGCCTCCGGGCGAATGCCGATGCGGCATGGCGCCCTGTCATCCTCGAGGGGATGAAAATCACGCGGTAGTCTCACCTCGTCGAGACTCCCCGGTTTATTTCTGTCCCCTTGTCATTCTGAAGAGCTTGGAGACAATCTGGAGAACAACCTGCACGACGATGAAAATGAACAGTACGATGACGAAGATGAGGATCGGAATGAGTATTTTCTGCCACGTGACCTCCACCCTGTCGATGGCGAAATAGTCCGCGACCTTCCACAGGATGGGGGCCGGGATGTCGAACCGCATGGTTTCACCCCTCCGATGAAGAACCCGAAACCCTGACCGGAGAAAGGACAAACCGGAGAACGGCTGCCCCGCCTTGATGATCGATAGCTGAGATCTCGATATTTTTTCAAGAATTTTTCTGCGTGGCGGCGTCTGACTTCTGACAGGGCAGGATGAACGGGCCTACGGGCAGGATTCGCCTGGGCGGAGGCCCCTCTCGCCGCGTCCGCCTGACTTCTTTCAGCGAACGGCAAAAAAGAGGGGTCAGAAGCCCGAACCAGTGAACTCCCAACCCCTTGGATTCCATGGTGCCGAAGCCGGGATTTGAACCCGGACAGGCCTACGCCCACTAGACCCTGAACCTAGCGCGTCTACCAATTCCGCCACTTCGGCACGCGCGTCTTTGTTCAATAATTATAATGATGACGCAACCTTGTCAAGCGAAATTCAGCTTGAAATAAACAGCGCAAGTGGTAGATTACGCCCATTGAGATAGACCGATCGTCGAGTTCTTTGCGTCATGAAGATTTTCAAAGGGATCGAGGAAATCACGCCGGAATACCGCTCCTCCGTCATCACCATCGGCAACTTCGACGGTATCCACCTGGCCCACCAGGAGATCCTCCGCCGTGTCGTCCGGGAGGCCCGGGAAAGGAAGACGCATTCGGTCGTCATCACCTTCGACCCGCACCCGCAACGTGTCCTCCACCCGGAGAGGCGCCCCTTTTACCTGCTGACCACCCTGGAAGAAAAGATGCGGCTGATCGAGGCCCTCGGCATCGACGCCGTCCTTCTCATCACCTTCACCCGGGAGTTTTCGGCCGTCACGGCCGAGGCCTTCGTTAGGGAAATCCTCTGGAACGGGCTTCGTGCCCGGAAGGTGTTCATCGGGCACGATTACGCCTTCGGGAACCGCAAGCAGGGAAACGAGGATTTTCTGCGGTCCATGGGGGGGATGCTGGGCTTCGAGGTGGAGAGCATCAACACCTTCATGGTCGGCGGCCACGTCGTCAGCAGCACCAATATCCGGATGGCCATCCTCGAGGGGGACGTGCGGAAGGCGGCCCTCCTGCTCGGACGACCCTACAGCCTGGAGGGCACGGTCATCCGCGGTTACCAGCGGGGCAGGGAGATCGGTGTCCCGACGGCCAACATCGAGCCCGGCAAGGAGCTCCTCCCCGCCAACGGTGTCTATGCCGTCGTCGTCGATCTCGAGGGGGAACGCCTTGACGGGGTTCTGAACGTGGGGTTCAACCCGACCTTTTCCAACGACAGGCTTTCCGTCGAAGTCCATCTCATGAATTTCGAGGGGGAACTCTACGGCAGGTCCCTGACGGTTTCTTTCATCGAGAGGATCCGCAGCGAGATGCGGTTCGAAAGTCCGCAGAAGCTCGTCGAGCAGATCTTGGCGGACAAGGCGAAGGCCGAGCAGATCCTCACCCGCTTCGCCCGCCGGGGCGAGACGGCATAGCGCGCAGAGGAGAAGTCATGTACATCCGATGCTGGGGATCGAGGGGCTCCATACCCGTTTCGGGGGTGGAGTACAACGTCTACGGCGGGGACACGACCTGCATGGAGATCCGGACGAAAGGCGACCGGGTCATCATCATCGACGCGGGGTCCGGCATCCGCAGGCTCGGAAAGCAGATGGTGGAAGAGAACCGGTTCGAATTCGACGTCATCTTCACGCACGCCCACTGGGATCACCTGCTGGGTTTCCCCTTCTTCAGACCCCTGTACATGAGTCAGGCCCTGATCCGGATCCACGGCTGCCCCTTCGCCGAACAGTTCATCGACAACATGCTCGGGAAGATCATGTCCCCGCCCAACTTCCCCGTGGACTTCTCGGACGTGAAGGCCTCGGTCCAGTACGAGCAGGGCTGCCCCGGGATGTTCGAGGTGGGTTCCCTGCGCGTCGAGCCGATCGCCATCAGCCACCCGAACCAGGGCAACGGCTACAAGTTCACCGAGGACGGGAAGGTCTTCGTCTTCATCACCGACAACGAACTCGGTCACATCCATGACGGCGGTCTTCCGCCGGAGGCCTACGCCGGGTTTTCGAAGGGGGCCGACCTGTTGATCCACGACGCGGAGTTCACCGACACAGAGTACAAGAAATATAAAGGGTGGGGGCATTCCACATGGCAGTGCGCCCTCGAACTGGCCATCCGCGCGGAGGTCCGCCAATTGGGCTTGTTTCACCACAACCAGGACCGAACGGACGGGGAGATCGACCGGATCGTCGCGGACTGCCGAAAAGCGGCGGCCGGTCGGGGTGCCCGGATGGAGATATTCGCCGTCCGGAGAGACATGACCTTCAACCTCTAACGGTTGAGGAAGCGCTCCCCGCGCTGATATCCTGCGGACGGCCAGGCCCGTCATGAAAGTCAGACTTCTGCATCCCTGGGACGTTTCGCCCCGGGAGGCCGTGCAAATCCAGAAGACCCTCCGAGAAAAACTCCGCGTCGGGGGGGATCAACCTCCCGGGAAATTCCGCTACGTGGCCGGGGCCGATATCTCCTACTCCCGGGGCGACGACCGTTTTTTCGCGGCCGTCGTCGTCCTCGAATGGCCCTCGATGCGGATCGTCGAGGAGGCGACCCATGCCGAGACAGTCGCTTTCCCCTACGTTCCGGGGCTTTTGTCCTTTCGGGAGGGGCCGCCGCTTCTCAAGGCCTTCGAGAAATTGACGCGGAGACCCGATGTGGTTCTGTTCGACGGGCAGGGCATCGCCCATCCGAGGGGACTGGGGCTCGCATCGCACATGGGGCTCATTCTGAACGTGGCTTCCGTGGGGTGCGCGAAGACGAGGCTCGTCGGTGAGCATGGCGAAGTGGGGGAGCGCGCCGGCGACTATACCAAGCTTGTCTTTGAAGGGCGCACGGTGGGTGCCGTCGTGCGCACGAAGGAGCGGATCAGACCGATCTATGTTTCCCCGGGGCACCGCGTGGGTCTCGGGCCTTCCATCCGGATCGCCCTTTCCTGTTGCCGGGGCTTCCGGATCCCCGAACCCATTCGACAGGCCCATCTGCTGGTCAACCGGATGAGACGCCTCAACTCCTGCTGAAGAAAACGTCGTAAATCAGGGCCTCGGCGCCGCTTTGCGTCCGCTGGGAATTGATGTAGAGCAGGATGCCGACGATCTCCGGCGGCTCCCCTCCGTTGACGTCGCCGAAGAGCATCCGGTAATCCTGGTAGACGTTTCTCTTCTCCGTGTACCAGCGTCCCGCCCGGTCCGTCTTGTTCCTCATCACGATATAACGGACCTTGTCCGCGTTGGTCTGGGTGCTCCTGCAGGTGGTTCCGACGGGCGCCTCCGTGTCCCAGATGTATCCGAGGAGCGGCGCGTTCAGCGGGTTGGAGGGGAATCCAGGCGGCTTGAAGGCGATGTAGATCTGCATGGCCTGGTCGTCCCTGTCCTTGAATCGCACGTCGCCGCCGGACGGGAACCGGGTGACGGCCCATTTCCAGCTGAGAAAGGGGTGTTCCTTGGGGTCGACCTGCAGGGACCTCCGGATCCCGAAGGCGGACTGGGCGTCGCTGGTCAGCTTGAGCACGTAGAGGTCCCCCGCCTTCTTTTTCAAAGGGAGCGGGGGCAGGATGTTCATCGTATTGACTTTCGAGAGCTTCTCCAGATGGATCACCGGCGTACCGCGGCGCTTTTCGACCTGCCATCCCGGGGGAGCCCCGTTCCGGAGGACCGGCGTGTCAAACTCGGTCACCGCAATACGATCCGAAATCGTTGCGCACACGGTCGGGTGAATGAAGACCATCAGTGCGGGAATCAGCAGCATGAGAGAGATCAGCAGCGGGCGGCGCAATCGCATGTCAATCCTTTCGGTAGAGGGCCATGATCTCCGTCCTTGAGAAAACGGCGTCGACCCGGTCCACGAGTTTCTGTATGTTTTCCCGGCCGCCTTCCTCGCGGTCGATCAGGGCGATGACCCGATCGACGATCAGCCCCTCCGTCCTCGCGCCCTCGATGGCGGTGATCGTGGAGGCGCCCGTTGTGATCACGTCGTCGAGGATGGCCACTTTTTCCCCGGCCTTGACCACCCCCTCGATCCGTCTTCCCGTGCCGTGCCCCTTGGCCTCCTTGCGGACCGTGAAGGCCCGGATGGGGCTGCCCTTCTGGTAGGAGATCACCGCGAGGGCGTTCGCCAGGGGATCGGCCCCGAGGGTGAGCCCGCCGGCGGCCGTCACGCCGGAACCCGCGAGCATGTCGAAGAGGATCTGGCCGATGAGGTTCATCCCCTCGGGGTCAAAGGTGACGGTCTTGCAGTTGAAATAGTAGGGGCTGGTTCTCCCCGACGCCAGTATGAAGGGGGGGCTTTCCCTGTATTGAAAGGCCCGCTCGAGGATCATCTCGGCGAGCCGTTGTCTGCGTTTCCGGTCGTCCGTGTTCATTCAGAATTGCCCCTGAGCTGTTAACACAAACCGGATGGGAATTTCAACCCAGGTTGTGACGGGTTGGCCCATCCTTCGGCCTGGTTCGAAGCGCCACTTCCTGACGGCCTCCCGGGCCGACTGGTCGAGGATTTCGTATCCCGAAGATTTCTTGACCCGGAGTTCGCCGACGGTGCCGCTGGAGAGGACCTGGACCGTAAGGATGATGGTCCCCTCGTAACCGTTCCGCCGGGCGGCCAGCGGGTAAACGGGCCTCTTGTTGTCAAAGTAGCGGGGCATTGCAATGGTGGTGCCACCGGGTCCCGACGACCCCTCCCTTGCGGGCGCACCGACCGCCCCGGCATCTCCTTCGGCGGAGGATCCCTTCGCCGGTCCGGCCGTTGCCCCATCCGCGTGCAGAGAGGCGCTCGAGGATGCGATCGTCACCGTCACCGCCTCCTGTGCGGCAGGGATCTCCTGTTCTCCGGTCGGCTTCAGGGTCTTGTCGGTCTGCCTCGGCTTTGCATCCCCCGGATTTGGTGATTTCCCCTGCGGGGACACCGCGGCTCCCCCGTGTGGGGCATGATCGCTCAGGAAGAAGGCAATCTCAAAATAACCCGCACCCTTGGATGCCAGGAAGGGCGCAGTGGGGACGGTCACGAGGGCCAGGGCCGCCGCCAGATGGACGGAGAGGGAAATCGCGACGGCAAGGAGAACCTCCCTCTTCATGGATGATCCCCCGATCCGCCGGCCCGGAAAATCCTCTTCCGTTTTATCCGGGGGCCCGAAGACCCCGCCCATACGCTCCGGCATCTATGACAGCATCCTTTCGATCGTTCGAACGGCCTCGACCCCGTCCCTGGCGAAGGCCGCCCCCAGTGACTCCGCATAGGGCCGCGTGACCACCGCGCCGCCCAGGATGAAGCGGCAGGTCAACCCTTGATCCCTGGCGAGACGGATCACCTCTGGCATGCGGACCATGGTCGTGGTCATGAGGGCCGACAGTCCCACGACCGGGGCCTTGTGGCGCTTGGCAGCCTTCACGACGGCATCGGCGGACACATCCTTCCCCAGGTCGATGACCTGGAAGCCGTGGTTCCTCAGCATGAGGGCGACGATGTTCTTGCCGATGTCGTGGATGTCGCCCTGCACCGTGGCCAGGAGGATCGGCCCTTTGCCCTTTCGGGTGTTGCGGTCCTTCCGCAGACGCGGCTCGAGGTGTTCCATCGCCCTCTTCATGGTCTCCGCGCTTGCGATGAGCTGCGGCAGAAAGTATTCCTTCCGCCCGAAGAGATCACCGACGTGGATGATCGCCGGGATCATGGTGTCCTGCACGAGCCGCGCCGCCGTTTCCCCGGCGGCGACGGCGGCATCGACGAGGTCGTTGATCTCCTCGCGGTTGCCTTCGAGGATGGCGCGGGTGACCCTTTCCCGCGGCGTCTGTTCCGCCGGGCCCTTCGGTTCCCTGCGTTCGGCGAGGCCGGAGAAGCGGGCGATGTAATGAGCGGCGTCCCGGTCTCTGCCGGTCAGGACGTCCGAGGCCAGTTTGACGGCCATGAGCTCTTCCCGTGCGGGGTTCGCGATCACGGCCCGGAGACCCCGCGCCGCGGCCATGGCAAGAAAGGTCGCGTTCAACCACCGCCGTTCCGGCATGCCGAAGGACACGTTGGAAAGGCCGATCACCGATTTGCCTTTGAATCGGCGGGATACCCACTCGACGGTCTTCAGGGTTTCCTCCGGTGCATCCGGGTTGGAGGCCGCCGTCATGACCAGCCCGTCGACGAGGATGTCTTCCTTCGTGAAGCCGAAGGACCGCGCGCGGCCGTAAGTGCTCTTGATGATTTCGATCCGTCTTTCGGCCGTATCCGGGATCTCCCTCTCTGCGAGCGGGAGCAGGATGAACATGGCACCGTATTTCGCGGCAAGGGGTAGAAGCTCCTCCCTCTTTTCCTTTTCCCCGGAAATGGAGTTGACGAGGGCGCGGCCCGGGTAGATCCGGAGGGCCGCTTCAACGGCCTCGGGCTTCGCGGAATCGATGACCAGGGGGAGGTCCGTCGCCACGGCCAGCAGTTGGATGATGTCCCTCATGGCCTTGACTTCGTCGATCGCCGGCATCCCCACGTTCACGTCGAGGAGGTCGGCACCGCTTTCTTCCTGTTCCCTCGCCATCTGTCGGATCAGGGATGTCTTGCCCTGGAGCAGTTCCTCCTGCAGGGCCTTCTTGCCCGTGGGGTTGATCCCCTCACCGATGACGGCGATCGGGCCTCCCTCCTCGAGGACGAGGGAGCGTCGCGCCGATGAGAGGGCGCTGATCGATGCCCGCAGGGGGGAAATGGTCCTCGCCCCGCCGATCCGTTCCCTCAGTTCCCGGATGTGCAGGGGGGTTGTCCCGCAGCAGCCGCCGACGAGATTGACGCCGGCCGAGGCGAAACGCCCGGCGTAGGAGGCGAATTCCCTGGCTTCCATGTCGAAGACGGTCCTGCCGCCTGTCAGCTTTGGAAGCCCGGCGTTCGGCTTTGCCACGAGCGGGACCGTTGCGTAGGGTTTCATCGCCCTCACGAATCCGATCATGTCCGCCGGTCCCGTGGAGCAGTTGCACCCGACGGCGTCGGCCCCCAGCGCCTGAAGGGTGATCAGCGCCGTACGCGGGTCCGTCCCGTTCAAGGTGCGGCCGTCCCTCTCGAAGGTCATCGTCACCACGGTGAAGAGATCGGATATCTCCCTCACGGCGATGAGGGCCGCGCGGGCCTCCTGGATGTCCATCATCGTTTCGATGACGATGAGATCGACGCCGCCTTCGATGAGCCCGCGGGCCTGCTCCTTGAAGGCCTCGACGGCTTCCTCGAAATCGAGGTTGCCGAAGGGTTTCACAAACTGCCCCGTCGGCCCGATGTCCCCTGCGATCCAGGTCTGCGGACCGAGGGTCTTCCTGGAGATCCGGGCGAGATCCCTGTTGATCTCCCGGACGTTACGAACCTTGTATTCCGCCAGCTTGAAGCGGTTCCCGCCGAAGGTGCAGGTGTATACGATGTCGGACCCCGCCGCCCGGTATTCCCGCTGGACGTCCTGGATGACCGAGGGGTTTTCGAGGCACCAGAGTTCCGGGCAGACCCCGCCGGGCATCCCCCGCTTCTGGAGCTCCGTGCCCATGGCGCCGTCCAGGACGAGAATTCTTCTTTTCAGGATGTTTCTGATCCGGTCTCTTTTCTTCAATAATCGGTCCTCTTCAGATCTTGTCCCGGATCCCCACGACGGCCGTGACGGATTTTTCGGGGATCAGGACGAAACTCGGGTTGATCCGGATACCGAGGCGATGCAGTTCGAGAAGCTCGTAGATCCGCTTCTGGTTGTACAGGGCGAAATCCCCGTAGCCGGCGGAGAAGCGCCCCTTGCGGGGCTCTTTGTTTTCGCGCCGCAGGGTCTGGCGCAGATAGGCCGTGATCCAGTCGAGGGCCGCATCGACGGTTTCACTGGCCACGGCATCGAAGACGACCCCCCGGGTCAACTGATCCCCCGCGGCCGCTTTTCCGATTTCACCGACGATGTCCTCGCCCGCCGTGGCGGCGATGACGGCGATCTCGCTGCAACCCTCGAGAAAGGCGGCGAGGTCGCGGCTCTCAAAGACGACATCTTCCGCAAGAAGGATCTTCGAGGGGCCCCTTCCGACGACGGGGAGCCGTCTTGCGACCCCCCGGAGGTGCATGAGGAGGCCGGCGTCGCGGATCCAGGCAAGGAGCTCGTTCCTCCGCCCGGCGTCGAGGTGGGTGACACCTTTGCGGTATCCCAGTCGCCGGTAGATGTTTCGGAGGGGAGCCCGGATCCCGATGTGATCGAAAAACTGCGGCCCGTGCATGCCAGGGGAGCCTCGCGCGAAGCGCCGGTGTCATCCGCCCGTGGGGCGCTCGAAACCGACCAGCTCGATGATGAACTCATCCACCTCTTTCGGGGGGTTGATGAAGGTCACCATGAAGGGGATCTTTCCTTTGGGCGCGATGCTCACGTTCGAGACGTCCGACCCTTCCGGTTTCATCAGGTCTGCGAGGATTTCCTGCTCGGTCCATTTCATGAGCTCTTCGTCCGTCAGGATGTTGCCGGCGTATACCTCGGTTTGCCCCAGAATCTTTCCCGCGTTGTCCAGGATCTTCCCCCGGACCTTGACCTTGGACACGGAGTAGTCGAAGTCGTTCACGGCGGTTCCCTGGATGACCAGGATGTCTCCGCCGACGATGAGGTTCTTGAGGAACCGCTCCCTCACCTCTGAGAAATTGACGCCCCCTACCGGTGCCGGCGGCGCGGGCTTCTTCTCCACCGTGATGGCCTTCTCCGGGCCTTTGCTGTAGAAGAGAGTCAGGACCTGCTCCCCGATCTGCGGGAACAAGTACAGGTAGACCCCGCCCAGCACGAGAACCAGGAGCGCGAGGTAGAGGCCGATGCGGACCGGCGTCCAGGCCTGCCTTTTCTTGGCCCGCGGGCGGGCGGCGACCTCTTCGCCGGACGCGGCGTTCGGACGATCCTCGGTCTTCTTCACCTCGGCGGGCGGCGTCTCCTGCCCCGTCCCGGTGATGCCCGTTTTCGCCGGCGCAGGCGGCTTCTCCTCAGCGGGCGGGATGATGATCCGTTCGAGGCCGACGGATGCGTCCTCCGCCGTCTTGCGCTGGTGGAAGACGTGGCCGCATCGCGTGCACCTTACCCAGACGCCCTCCTCGCCCACGCGGGTTTCATCAAACCGGTATTTGGTTCCGCACTCCTTGCACTCGATAGTCATGAAGCCCCCTCCTTTGATTCTTCCAGAACGTAGACATCGGGGAGATAACGGGCCTTTTCATCGAAGTCCAGTCCGTATCCCACAACGAAACCCTGGTCGAGATCGAAGCCGACGTAATCGGAGCGGAACTCGACTTCCCTCCGGTGCTTCTTGTCGATCAGCGTGCAAAACTTCAGGGTTCGGGGGGCCCTCTCGAGGAGCTGATTCTTCAGAAAGGCCAGGGTGAGGCCGGTGTCGATGATGTCCTCCACAACGAGGACGTCCCGGCCGGTGATGGGGGTCTCAATGTCCTTCGTAATCCGGACCTTCCCTGAACTCACCGTCCCGGCGCCGTAGCTGGCCAGCCGGATGAAATCGATCGTGCAGGGGATCGTCATGGCCCTTATGAGATCCGCCATGAAGATGAAGGAGCCCTTCAGTACGCCCACCACGACCAGGTCCTTTCCGCTGAAGTCCCTCGAGATCTGCCCGGCGAGTTCCTTCACCTTTCGATCGATGACGTCCCGGCTGTAGAGGATCTTTTTCCTGTATCGCTCCATCGGTTGCCCTCCTTAACGAGACACAGTACCCAAGAGGTGAAGAAATGTCAATTGAAATCAATGCTTTCCGGTGTAAACGGCAACGAATTCCCGGAGGGCCTCGTCGATGGCTTCCTCGGCCTTCCTCAGCGCCCGCCGGTCGCGGAAAACGGAGGTGAGGCTCAGGAAGATGCGATCATACCTCGATTTCCCGCTGCCCAGCGCCTCGTAGTCGATCGGGCGGATCATGTACTGGGATCCGTCGAAGTAGTACTTGCCGAAACGGTTGGTGTCGGGCGAGCGGAAGGGCCAGTCCACTTTCAGCCGGAAGAAACGCAGGGCCGCCTCCCGGAGACGGGGGTCTTCGAAACGGCCGGGAGGGGGCATCTCGCCCACGGCCTCGCCGGTAAGCCGGAAATATTCCTTCACGAGGTCGATGTCGGTCACGACGAGACCGAAGAGGTACCAGTCATCAATGATCGCGATCAGGCTCTGCTGCTCTTCCCGGGAGATGTAGTGGTAGCTCGGGCAGAGGTGTCCCTCGCAGAGTTCCCTGCCGTAGAAAGAAACCCCCCGGAGGTCCTCTCCGTCGTTCTGGCACGGGTGAAGGAGACAGCCGACCCTCCGGCCGCCGGCGTCGAGAAAGCCGAGGTATTCGCAGCAGTAGATCACCTCGAAGCGCTTGGCCTGGTCCTCCTCCCTGCGTACCCGATCCGAGAAGACCGCCAGGTCCGCCGGCCCCCGGACGATTTCGTGGAAGAGCCGGGTGCGCCGATGGAGTCTTCGCTCCAGGGATTCCCGGCGGCTGTCGGCATAGTTGTAGAGCCCGCAGCAGGCCCCACAGGATTTCTTTCCGTCGGGCTGACAGAGGTGGATGAATTCCTTTTCCATGGTGTCTTCGAGAGAAGGAAGCGTTGCGCCCTGCCCTATTCGAGGACGATGGTCTTCGAGCCGTGAACGATGATCCGGTGTTCCAGGTGGAGCTTCACCGCTTTGGCCAGGACCATCCGCTCCACGTCTTTCCCCTTCATCTTCATGTCTTCCACCGAATCCCGGTGGGAGGTCCGGACGATGTCCTGGGCGATGATGGGGCCGTCGTCGAGGGAGGTCGTGACGTAGTGGCTCGTGGCCCCGATGATCTTGACGCCGCGTTCATAGGCCTGCTCGTAAGGCTTTCCCCCGGCAAAGGCCGGGAGGAAGGAGTGGTGGATGTTGATGATCCGGTTGGGATAGAGATCGACGAACCGGCCCGTCAGGACCTGCATGTAGCGCGCGAGGACGATCAGGTCGACCCCGTGGCGTTGCAGTTCCTCGAGTTCCCGGGTTTCCTGCTCCTCCTTGTTCTCCGGCGTGATCGGGTAATGACGAAACGGAAGGCCGAAGCTCTCCGCCAGGGGTTTCGCGTCGAGGTGGTTGCTGATCACCAGGGGGATCTCGGCCCTGAATTCGCCCATCCGGTGCCGGAACACCAGGTCATAGAAGCAGTACAGGTGGCGGGACACGAAGATGGCCATCCGGGCCACCCGGTCGGTGAAATGAAGCTCCCAGTTCATGTCGAATCGCCGCGCAAGCGGCTCGAAGGCCTCGCCGATGCGATCCCTCGGGATGTCGAAGCCGTTCATCTCCCATTCGATCCGCATGAAAAAGACCTTGTCCGTTTCCGTCGTGTGCTGCGCTGCGTGGACGATGTTTCCGTTGTGGTTGAAGATGAAGTTGGAGACCGAGGCCACGATGCCCTTCCGGTCCGGGCAGGTGAGCAGCAGGATCGCGTTGTGGCTCTGCATCTTCTTGTCCCTTCAAATTCCAACGTAAATGTGCTACATACGGAGCCCTGTTTTTCGGCGAAGCGGAAGTATAGGCTTGAACGCGGCGGCCCGTCAAGAGGAAAGGTTTTCGCGATGGAGGCCTTCCGGCGACATCGTCGCGACCGTGGGGCCTCCTCGGGGCGGCGGCCGCAGGGAGGATTCGGGTGGTTGAAAAACTCGTCGCTGTGATCCCTCTTCCGAACGGGTTGAAGGCGGAGATCTATGACCGGTCCCGTCCTCTCGCGGGGGACAGGGTGAAGGTGGCCTTCCTCGCGCGGGTCCGGGTGGAGGTGAAGGAGGAGTATTTCGACCGGCGGGCGGATTACGAAATGACCCGCAATATATTCGGGGGAGAAGTCCTCTACGAGCACGTGAGCGAAAGGACCTTCGTTCCCGCCCAGGAGCAGGAGAAGGTCTTCGGAGAATTCGAGCGTCACTTCAGGCAGCACGCCCTCGCCTACCTGTCGAGGCCTCACTTCCCCGCCCGTTTCGTCCTGTCGAAATATCGTGACATCGAGAAGAACCCCTGGAAGTACGGCCTGCTGCCCGAGCAGAAGGTTGACGAGGCCGGGGATTAGAGCTGCCGGCCCGGGCCTTCGCCGGACCCATGACATAGGAGGCATTCGACATGACACGACCCAAGGTATCCGTGATCGGTGCCGGTCTGGTCGGGACCATGGCGGCCCAGAGAATCGTGGAGCACGATCTGGCCGACGTCGTCCTCGTGGACATCGTCGAGGGAATGCCCCAGGGCAAGGCCCTGGACATCGCCCAGTCGGCGGGGGTCGCGGACTTCGACGCGACGATCACGGGGACGAATGATTTTTCGGAAATCCGCGGGTCCCGCGTCGTCGTGGTCACGGCGGGTTTTGCCAGGCTGCCGGGCATGAGCCGGGAGGAACTCGCCGCCAAGAACGGGCAGATCATCAAATCCGTGACGGAGAAAATCAGGGACCACGCGCCGGAGAGCATCCTCCTCATGGTGACCAACCCCGTGGATGTCATGACCCAGCTCTCCTGGAAGGTCTCCGGGTTTCCCGTCGACCGGGTCATCGGCATGGGCGGCGTTCTGGACTCCGCCCGTTTTCAGCTGTTCCTGGCCCGGGAACTGGGGGTTCCCCCCCGCGAGATCGAAGCGCTGGTCCTCGGCGGTCACGGCGACAGCATGGTGCCCGTGGCCCGCGGCACGAAACTGAAAGGGGTCCCGGTCAGTCAGCTCATAAAGCCGGAACGGCTCCAGGCCATCATCGAACGGACCAAATACGGCGGAGCGGAGATCGTCGGTCTTCTCAAGACGGGAAGCGCCTTTCACGCCCCTTCGGCGGCCGTTTTCGTCATGGTCGAAGCCATCCTCCGCGACAGCAAACGGATCCTGCCGGCGTCGGTGTATCTCGACGGCCAGTACGGCATCCGGGGTTGTTTCATCGGTATCCCGGTCAGGCTGGGAGCCGGCGGCGTCGAGGAGAGATACGAGATCGACCTGACGGCGGAAGAGCTGAAGGCATTGCAACGCTCCGCCGATCTCGTGAGGAAGACCTTCAGCGAACTTCGGGTCACATGAGAATGAAATCCATCCGCGAGGACGGAGGTACGCCCGGCCGGGATCCGTCCAGGAAATCACCGTCTCAGGGAGCAAACGGCGAGGTGCGTCCTTTCTCGGAGGTCCTGTCATTCGAGGAGATTCTCTCCGTCGTGGAAAAGCCGAGCCGCTACCTCGGCGGAGAGGTCAACATGATCCGCAAGGACCGGTCCGCATGCCGCCTATCCTTCGCCCTGGCCTTCCCCGACGCCTACGAGGTGGGCATGTCCCACCTGGGGCTCCAGATCCTCTACGCCGTCCTGAACAGCGATCCCTCGATCGTCGCGGAGCGCTTTTATGCCCCCTGGCCCGACATGGAGGACCGCATGAGAGCGGTCGGGATGAGGCTCTCTTCCATGGAGTCGCGGACGGCGCTGCGGGACTTTGATATCGTGGGCTTCTCGCTTCAGTACGAGCTGTCGTATACAAACGTCCTGAACATGCTGGACCTCGGGGGTGTCCCGCTTCGGTCCGTCGATCGGCGGGAAGGGGATCCCCTGGTGATCGCCGGCGGACCCTGCGCCTTCAACCCCGCACCGTTCTCCCCTTTCTTCGATGCCGTGGTGATCGGTGAAGGGGAGGAGGTCGTGATGGAGATCGCCCGGGCCGTCCGGGAGGGGAAGGAAAGAGGCTACGGCCGCGGGAAGCGCCTGGCGGTGCTTTCCGAAATCGAGGGTGTCTATGTCCCCGCGGCCCACGGTGCGGCCGCGGGGATCCGCAAGAGGATCGTCAAGGATCTCGATGCGTGGCGGCTTCCGGCCCGACCTCTGGTGCCTCTCATGAACACGATCCACGACAGGGTCACCCTCGAGATCGCCAGGGGCTGCACGAGGGGCTGCCGCTTCTGCCAGGCGGGGATGGTCTGGCGTCCCCTGCGGGAGCGCTCGCCCGATGTCCTGAAGGCCATGGCCGAGGAGATGCTCTGCGCGACGGGATACGACGAGGTCTCCCTACTTGCCCTGAGCGCCGGTGATTACTCGAAGATCGAGCATGTCCTTTCGGATTTCATGGACCGGTTTTCGGAAAGGCGCATCGCCATCGGGCTGCCCTCCCTCCGGGTGGAGACGCTCAGCCGGAAGCTCATCGAGGAAATCCGGAAGGTCAGGAAGACCAGCTTCACGCTGGCGCCCGAGGCAGGGACCCAGCGGTTGAGGGACGTCATCAACAAGGGGAACACGGAGGACGATCTCCTCGAAACGGCGAGACGCGTTTTTGAGGGCGGTTGGCGCTCCATCAAGCTCTATTTCTTGATCGGCATACCGGGGGAACGGGAGGAGGACCTCGAGGGGATCGCGGACCTCGCCTACAGGGTCCTCCGGGAGGGTCAATCGAAGAGGCAGGTGGGACTCGCCCTCTCCACCTTCGTCCCCAAACCCCACACCCCCTTTCAGTGGTGCCGGCAGGCGGAGCTCGAGGAGGTTGTCGAGAAACATCGGTTCTTCAAGAAGCGGCTCGCCCACCGGAACCTCGTGCTGAAATGGCACGACGGCCGGATGAGTTACCTGGAAGGGATCTTCTCGCGGGGGGATGAGCGGCTCGCCGATCTGATCGAGAGGGCCTACCGGCGCGGGTGCCGGTTCGACGGCTGGAGCGATGCCTTCCGGTTCGAAAGCTGGCAGGAAGCCTTGACGGAGACGGGTATCCGCGCGGCGGACTACCTCCGCAGCCGTGGAATCGATGAACCCCTGCCCTGGGCGGGAATCGACTGCGGGATCACGAAGGAATTCCTCCTGCGGGAGTATGGGAGAGCGCAAGCGGGCCTTTTGACCCCGGATTGCCGCGGCGGGGACTGCAGGGCCTGCGGTGTCTGCGATTTCGAATCCGTCAGGATCGTCGAGGCGAAGGAACCGGCGGAACCCGCCGACAGGCCGTCGGAAATGAAGAAGAAAACCGGGGGGACCCCCGGGAAATGGCGGATCAGGTTCGCCAAGGTCGGGGAAGCGAGGTTCCTCTCCCACCTGGAAGTGGCCTCGGCCCTCATCAGGGCGATCAGACAGAGCGGCATAACGATTGCCCATACCGAGGGTTTTCATCCCCACCCGAAGCTTTCCTTCGCGCACGCCACCGCCGTGGGGATGGAGAGCACGGGGGAATACGCAGATCTTCAGGTCGAGGACCTGCCCCCGGGGGACCCCGACGAAATCCGCCGCAAGATCAACTCGAGATTGCCTTCGGGCCTCTCGATCGAGGAGATCCGGGAGGTGTCCCCCGGAGAGGGGGAACTCTTCAAAGATATCCGGGGGTTCGAATACGAGATCCGGTTGCCCCGTGACCTGGAGGGGGAACGCGTCGGCGATCTCGGGAGGAGGATTGCCGACTTTCTCGGGAGACCGGAGTTCATCGTCGACCGGAAGGACAAAGGGGGAACCCGCAGCAAGGACATCCGGCCCTGTGTGGAGGAGCTTGCCATCGATGGTCAACACCGCAGGATCCTTCTGGTTCTCCTGCAGACGGAAAAGGGGACGGCCAGACCCCATGAGATCCTTACCCGGGTCCTCGGCCTCGGGGAATCGGAGGCCCGGCGATCGAGGGTCGTCAAAAAGGGGACGATTTTTTCGAAGATAAAATTGGTTGACAAATCGAAATAATTTTCTATAATTCTGCCCTTCAATTCCCTTGAAAAGGACGCGTGTCATGTACGCCGTGATCAGAACGGGTGGAAAACAATACAAGGTATCCGAGGGCGATTTCCTGAAGATCGAAAAGATCGAGGGGCAGGCGGGCTCGGAGGTCATCTTCAATGAGGTCCTGCTGGTTTCCAGAGGCGACGTCACGGAGGTGGGGAAACCCTTCGTAGAAAAAGCGAAAGTCGTGGGGGAGATCCTTGCGCAGACGAAAGGGCCCAAGCTGATGGTCTTCAAGATGAAGAGGAGAAAGGGTTTTCGCAAGAAAAAGGGTCACCGCCAGGAACTGACCCGCGTCAGAATCAAGGAAATTTCGGTTTGATCGGAGGATCCGATGGCTCATAAGAAAGGACAGGGAAGTACCCGAAACGGCAGGGACAGCAACGCCCAGCGGCGCGGTGTCAAGGTATTCAGTGGTGAGCAGGTCCATGCCGGTGCGATCATTGTTCGTCAGCTGGGGACCCGGATTCATCCCGGCAGGAATGTGGGGCTGGGGAAAGACTTCACGCTCTTTTCCAAGATCGACGGGATCGTGAAATTCGAGAGGATGGGGAAGGATCGCAAGAAAGTCAGCGTCTACGCTTCCTGAAGGAGGTCTTCCTCCCGGGGTTCAAATTCGTTCGGTACAGATTCTCATCACGTGGCGTCTCGAAAGTCAGGCATAGCCGGTTATCCAGGGTGTTGATCCCATGCGGAGCATGGTCGATGAACACTCTTTTTTTTTGCATTCTGTTCGTTGCCGCAGGTGGAGATTCGGATGTCGGCGTCGGCACCGCCCGGACGGACAGCGGGAATGCAGATTTCTTCAAAAAAAGGAGGAGTTCTTACAATGGCCGAGCGAGAAGTGGGGACGGTGAAGTGGTTTGACAACAAAAAGGGCTACGGTTTCATCTCGCGGGAGTCAGGGGGGGATGTATTTGTGCATTACTCCGCCATCGTCGGCGACGGGTTCAGAAGTCTGAAGGAAGGCGATCGCGTGGAGTTTTCCATCAAGCAAGACCAGAAAGGCCAGGCCGCGGCAGAGGTCAAGAGGCTCTAACGCGTTTGTTTCGAATCCCATCCGGCGAACCGAACGGATGGACGCTCGATCGTTCCGGTTCCTGTCCAGGCCCTGAGGGGCTCACGGGTTTCGATCCCTCGGCTTGAATCGTGGGGGACTGTCCGCAGGGGTTGCACGGCGGTCCGCGTGCACCCGGCTGGGAGGTCCGTTCGCATCCTTTCGCGCTTTCAATCCTCTCGTTCAGAAGCCCTCCGGTCGTCGTGAGGGCTTTCTTTGTTGCCGCGGGGCCGGGCTCCGGCGGGGATTCCAGCACCATGAAGTTCATCGACGAAGCGAAGATATTCGTGAAGGGGGGAGACGGCGGCCGGGGCTGCATGAGCTTCCGCAGGGAGAAGCACGTTCCCCGGGGCGGGCCGGACGGAGGCGACGGCGGCAAAGGGGGCGACGTGATCATCCGTGCCTCCCGGAGCCACCACACCCTTTTGGATTTGAAGTTCAACCAGCATCACGTGGCGGAACGGGGCGCCCACGGCGAGGGAGGGAGGCGGACAGGCCGCAGCGGCCGTGACGAGGAGATCCTCGTCCCGGTCGGGACGGTGATCCGCGATGCCGATACGGGAGAGATCCTTGCGGACCTGACGGCCGACGGCGAGACGTTCATCGCGGCACGGGGAGGAATCGGCGGACGGGGGAACGCCCGCTTCGCCACCCCGACCCGGCAGGCGCCGCGCCGCACCGAGCCGGGAAAACCGGGGGAGGAGCGGTGGATCCAGCTGGAGCTCAAGCTTCTGGCGGACGTGGGGATCATCGGCCTGCCGAACGTGGGGAAGTCCACCTTCATCTTGCGGGTCTCCTCGGCACGGCCCAAGATCGCCGACTATCCCTTCACGACCCTGATTCCCAACCTCGGCGTCGTGCGCTACGATGAGGGCCGATCCTTCGTGATCGCCGATATCCCCGGCCTCATCGAGGGGGCCCATGCGGGAACGGGTCTGGGGACGAGGTTCCTGCGCCACATCGAGCGGACGAGTCTTCTTCTGCACATGATCGACGTCTCCGGCGATCCGCCGGCCGGGGCCTGGAAGAACTTCGAAGTCGTCAACAGGGAGCTCGCGCTGTACGGCGCCTCGCTGAAGGGGATCCCGCAGATCGTGGCGCTCAACAAGACGGACATTCCGGCCACCCGGGAGAAGATGCAAAAAGTCATTGACATCTTTCGGAAAAAAGGCTTAAAGATTTTCCCCGTCTCCGCCGTGACGGGGGAAGGCGTAAAGGAACTCCTGGCGGAGATGGTGCGGAAACTCGAAGACAGGGGTCTCTGGTCGACATGAGCCAGATCAGGAAGCAGATCGTCTCCAATGTGAAAAAGGCCCTGATCAAGATCGGCACCGGCGTTCTCGCCGGGACCGACGGTCTGGATCTCGGCATCATCGATCAGCTCGTCGAGGAGATGGTGCAGCTGCGGTCGAGGGGCATCCAGATCGTGATCGTCACCTCCGGCGCCATTGCGTCGGGCAAGCACCGCATGGGCATCACGGGGAAGCTCAAGAGCATGCCCCAGAAACAGGCCTGCGCGGCCATCGGGCAGGGCAGGCTCATGCGTGTGTACTCCAACGCGTTCGGGAAGCACAGTGTGTACGTTGCGCAGATCCTCCTCACCATGAGCGACCTCACGGACCGCGCGAGGTACATCAACGTCCGCAACACCCTGTCGACGCTGATGGACTGGAATGTCGTTCCGATCATCAACGAGAACGACACCGTCTCCGTGGACGAGATCAAGTTCGGCGACAACGATCACCTGGCCGCCATGATCGCCAACATCATCCAGGCGGACATCCTCATCAACCTCACCAACACCGAGGGCCTCTTCGACCGCAACCCCGCCGGGAAGCAGCGGGCCCGGTTGATCAAGGTCGTGCACGAGATCACCGACGAGATCGAGTCCATGGCCACGGCCGAGGCGGACCCCCTCGGGATGGGCGGGATGAGGAGCAAGGTCATCGCCGCGCAGAAGGTGACGGCCTGCGGGATCCCCTACATCATCGCCCGGGGGAAAACGAAAGGCATCCTGACGGATGTCTTCGCGGGGAAGGAGAGGGGTACCCTGTTCATGCCCTCGGCGCAGCCCCTGACCAGCCGGGAGTACTGGATCGCCTTCACGCTCAAGTCGAGGGGGAAACTCTTTCTCGACGACGGGGCGAAAAACGCGATCGTCAACAAGGGCAAGAGCCTGCTGCCCTCGGGTATCATCCGGGTGGAGGGGGAGTTCAACGTGGGAGATCCCGTCATCTGCATCGGTACGGACGGCAAGGCCTTCGCCAAGGGCCTCGTCAATTTCAGCTCTTCGGACATCAAGAAGATCCAGGGACTGAAGACTTCGAAGATCGAGCAGGTCCTCGGCCACAAGGACTACGACGAAGTGATTCACCGCGACAACATGGCCGTGGCGAAGGGTTCCCGAAGAGCATAGGCGGCGGGACCCGCGGACATGCCCCGCCTACCAGAAAAAGGGCGGCGCCACCCGTCCTTCCCCGTCGAACCGGATCCCCTCCATTTCGAGAAGGGCTCTTTTCATGTCCGGCCCGCCCTGGAATCCTCCGATCTCGCCGTTGGACCGCACCGCCCGATGGCAGGGAATGAGGAGGGGAAAAGGGTTTGCGGCCAGCGCCGATCCCACGGCCCTCGCGCCCTTCGGTCGCCCCACGCGCGCCGCGATCCTCCCGTAGGTGCTCACCTTCCCCCTCGGAACCTTCCTTTCTTCCAGGAGCACGCGCCGCTGGAAATCCGTGCAGGCATCGAGATCGAGGATAGAGGGATGGTATTCGAAGGGCCGCCCGAGGAGGATCCGGGCGATGCCCTCGCGGATCCGTCCGGAGGTCGCGCCGGATCGTCGCCTGGCGCCCGGATGGGCCTGACGGATGACCTCCGCGATGGATCCGTGCGGCAGCGGGAGAAACACCTGAAGGACCTTGAACGTCCGATCCCTCTTCGTCCACACAAGGCCCGCTGTTCCGAAAGGGGAATCGATCAGCTCGAAGAAGGGTGGTTCAATCGCCATGGCAGGACTCGCAGGTTCGATGACGGAAGGGCTCCGGGGTGAAATCGCTCTGCCGGGCCTTTGGTGTTGAAAAAAGAACTGCCCCGGATCATAATCCGGGCAGGGCTGGATGTCTATCCCGAAAATGACGGAACGCCGCAGGCGCAACACAGGAAAGGGTGGCCCTTTTGCAGTTCAACACTTTCTACGGGACGAGGGGGAAAATCGCCGCGGGGACGCTCCTCGGGCTTCTCGCCTTCTTGATCGTCTTCGGGCTTTACGGAGCCGGGGTCCTGGAGCCCTTCGAGCTCAAGGCCTACGACGGGTTGTGCCGGATGGGCTTCGCGGCGAAGGGGGCCCCTGAGGACATCGTGCTGGTGGCGGTGGACCAGGGAAGCCTCGATGCCGGGCGGGAGGCGGGTGTGAACTGGCCCTGGCCGAGGCAGATGTACGCACCGATCGTCCGGTACGCAACCCTCGGGGGAGCAAGGGCCGTCGCCTTCGATATCCTCTACACCGAGCCCTCCGCCTATGGTGTGGAGGACGATGCGATCCTGGCCGGGGCCCTGAGGGAGAACGGCCGTGTGCAGATGGCGCTTTTCCTGAGCCAGGAGACCCGCACGGCCCCGCCCTGGGAGGACGCCGTTCTCGAAAAGGCGGACCTCCCCGTGGTGACCCGCCCCGGAAGCCCCGCACCGGCCTATCCATCCGTGATCCCGCCGATCCGTGTCCTGGCGGAGGGTGCCCGGGGGTTCGGCAACGTGAAGATCTCGCCCGACCCTGACGGCATCTACCGGCGTGTTCCCCTGGTCTTCCGCTACGGCAACCGTTGGATCCCTTCCCTGGGGCTGGCGGTCTTCCGTCACGTCCGGAACATCGAGCATATCCTCCTCGAGCGGGCATCCCTCAAGCTCGATTCGATCGAGGTCCCCCTGGACGGGGAAGGGAATTTCCTCGTCACCTATTACGCCGCAGGGGATGACTACCCGAGGTACTCCGCCTTCAACGTCATCCAGTCCTTCGTCGCCCTCCAAGAGGGCGGCACACCCCATCACCCGCCGGAGATCTTCAAGGACAAGTTCGTCTTCATCGGTTTCACGGCGCCGGGTCTCTTCGATCTGAAGTCGACGCCGGTGAGTTCCATCTATCCGGGGATGGCGATCCACGCGACCGTCGTGGCCAATCTCCTTCGGGGAGATTTCCGCGTGCGGGTCTCCCGGCCCGTCGTCGTGGTCTTCGCCGCGGCGGTGGCGGCCCTGACGGGCGTCACGGTGATGATGGCTGCGGGCTACGGGCAGCTCCTGCTCACCGCGGTCCTCTACGCCGCGGGCCTGATCGCTTTCATCGGCGTGGCCTTCCGGCAGGACGTGTGGGTGGATGCCGTGATGATGCTCCTGTCTTTCGGGTTCGCCTTCGCCCTCGCCACGGCCTTCAGTTATGCCACGGAGGGGCGGCAGAAGCGGCAGATCAAGCAGGCCTTCTCGCACTATATGTCCGATCTGCTGATCCAGGACCTTCTGAAGAATCCCGAAAAACTGCGTCTCGGCGGTGAACGGAAGGTGCTCACGGTGTTCTTTTCCGATCTCGCCGGATTCACGTCGATTTCGGAAAAGCTCAACCCGGAGGAAGTGGTCACGCTCCTCAACCGGTATCTCACGGCGATGACGGACATCATCCTGGCGAGCGGCGGCATCATCGACAAGTACGAGGGGGATGCCATCATGGCTTTCTGGGGAGCGCCGCTTCCCCAGGAGGATCACGCCGTCCGGGCCTGTCACGCCGCCATTGACAACCAGCTGAGGCTCCTGACCCTCCGGGAGGAGCTCGCGCAGGCGGGCCTGCCGCCCGTTCACGCGAGGATCGGAATCCACACCGGCGAGATGATCATCGGCAACATGGGCTCCAGCCAGCGCTTCGATTTCACGGTCATCGGGGACAACGTGAACCTTGCCTCGCGGCTGGAGGGGGCCTGCAAGGAATACGGCGCAGGCATCCTCATCAGCGAGGAGACCTGCCGCCGGGCCATGGGGCACATCGAGGTCCGGGAGCTCGACCTCCTCCAGGTCAAGGGCCGGGAGACGCCCGTCCGGATCTTCGAGCTCCTCGGGCGGAAGGGACAGATCGGGGGGGATCTCGCCGAGGCCCTGCGTGTCTTCTCGGAGGGCCTCGAGCACTACCGGAACCGGCGGTGGGAGCGAGCCATGGACTCCTTCGGGCGTGTGCTGCAGCTCAAGCCCGGGGACGGCCCGTCGATGACGTTCACCCGCCGCTGTGAGATCTTCCGAAAGGAGCCTCCTCCCGTGGACTGGGACGGCGTCTTTCGTTTGACGAGCAAGTAGATTCATGAAAAAATATCCCCACTGCATGGATCCCTGCGGTGAAAGGAGAAAGGGCATGAGAAAGTTTTTCTGGTTGGTTCTTCTGGGCTTTCTGTCGGCGTCGGCCGTCGCCGAAGCCGCCACCTATCGGGTGGTCACGGAACAAGCCGCGATCCGGAGAGACCGCAAGTTCTTCGCCCCCGTCGTGGCCCGGGTGCCCTACGGCGAGGTGCTCCAGGACCGGGGCCGAAAAGGGGACTGGTTGATGGTCAGCTACAAGGGCCGCCAGGGATGGATCCACGTCAGTGCCGTCCGGGAGCACACCGTGGACTGGTCCTCCATCTCAGGGGGGCGCGCCGCGGAGGCGACCCGGGATGAGGTGGCCCTGGCCGGGAAGGGGTTCACACCCGAGGTGGAGAACTCCCTGCGCGGCAAGAACCCGCAGATGCGGTACGACCTCGTGACCCAGATCGAGTCCTACCGGCTGAGCGACGGGCAGATCGAGAACTTCATCCGGGCCGGGGGACTGAACGAACCGGGAGGTGAGCCATGAAGGGGAGACGACTTTTCTGGCTGGCCGCTGCACTGTTCATGCTTCTCGGTGGCTGTGCAGAGGTCGTTCAGGTCGGCACGGCCGTGGGCGAGGGTGCGGGGGTCCTTTCCCCGAAGGACAGGGAGGTCATCGACCGGCAGGCGGCGGCCATCGCCCAGGCCTCGAGACCCATGACGGAGAAGGAAGAGTATTACCTCGGCCGGGCCGTGGCGGCCACGATTCTCGGCCGTTACAGACTACAGACGGACGGCCGTCGGAACGAGTACCTCAACAGCATCGGCCGGACGGTCGCCCTTTCCTCCGACAGACCCTATGTCTACGGGGAGTACCACTTTGCCGTTCTGGACACCGATGAAGTCAATGCCATGGCCTGCCCCGGCGGGCTGATCCTCATCACCCGGGGCATGCTGCAGCGTGCGGCGAACGAAGAGGAAGTGGCGGCCATCGTCGCCCACGAGATCGGGCATATCGTCAACCGGGACGGCGTCAAGGCGATCAGTGCCGCCCGGTGGACCCAGGTGGTCACGTCCCTCGGAACGGACGCGGCGGGCCGATACGGCGGCAGGCAGCTTGCGGAGCTGACGACACTCTTCGAGGGATCGGTGAGCGACGTCTTCAGGACGATCGTCGTGAACGGTTACAGCCGGGAGCAGGAAAAAGCCGCCGACGAGTCTGCAATGGTCTACATGCGGCGGGCCGGTTATGATCCTCACGGCCTTCCCGATTTCCTGGCCAGGCTCGCCCGGGAGCAGCAGGGGGGAGACCGCAGGGGCTTTTTCTCGACGCACCCCGGGATGACCGAACGACTGCAGTTGGCCCGGTCCTTCATCGCCGCGAAGGGCTGGCAGCGGACGGATCACGCCGCCCGTGATCAGCGGTTCAAGGCCCACCGCTGGTGACGGCGGAGGGGACGTGCAGGCGCTTCGACGCACGGGATGAGGAGAGCCGTTTGCAACCGATGCCGGTAGAGCCCGCCCCATGACGGCGGAAATGACCCCATACGTCCTTCTCCTGGCCGTGACCTTTCTGGCGGGTTTCATCCAGGGGTTGAGCGGTTTCGGATCGGTGCTCTTGTCGTTGCCGCTGCTCATCCTTTTCCTCGACGTCCGGACGGCCATCCCGCTGGTGGCGCTCATCGCCCTCGCCCTTACCGTACTGCTCCTCGTCCAGTTACGAGAGCACCTGGAGTGGAGGAGGGTCTATCCTCTGCTCGCGGGATCGCTCCCCGGTGTGCCCGTGGGGGTCTGGCTCCTGAAGCGTCTGGAGGCGGACCGGATCCAGTTCGTCATCGGAGCCGTGCTCGTCGGCTATGCCGTCTACGGCCTCGTCTTCCGGATCTCCCCGAGGGGTATCCGAAGGCGCTGGGCCTATCTTTACGGGTTCCTCGCGGGCTGCCTCGGCGGGGCCGTGAGCGCCTCGGGACCACCCGTCATCATCTACACCTCCCTCCAGCCGTGGTCGAAGGATCAGATCAAGGTCACTCTGCAGGGGTATTTCCTCGTGTCGGGCCTCCTCGTCGTCCTCTTCCAGGCGGCGGGCGGTTTGACGACCTGGACGGTCATGAAACTCTTTCTTTTTTCCCTGCCCGCCGTCCTCGTCGGGACCCTGGCGGGATCCCACTTCTACGGGATGGTCCGGGAGGAGGGTTACCGGCGGATCATCCTGATCCTCCTCGGGTGTCTCGGCGCTTTCACGGTTTACAGGGCTCTGGCCGGATGAGCGCCGGGTGCCCGCCGAGGCTTCGCCGGCGTGCCTTTTAGAGCTTGACAGGATCAACAAAGTGATATAAATGAACCGCCTTGTCATCAAACCGGCTGCAAGGAGGATCTTTTTTTGGCAACTCACAGATCTGCGGAGAAAAGGGCGAGGCAGAACAAAAAAAGGCAGAGAAGAAACTCGTCCGTGAAGTCCGGCGTGAAAACGCGGGAAGGCCGTTTGCTCGGTGCCGTGGAGGGCAAAAAGAAGGAAGATGCCCGGGCCGAGCTGGCCAGGGCGATCTCCGTCATTGACAAGGCGGCGGCCAAGGGCGTGCTGAAAAGGAACACGGCCTCCAGGAAGATTTCTCGGCTGACCCGAAAGGTCAACCTGCTGGGCTAAAAGCCGGCCATGAGAAGGCGAAATCCCTTTTCCGAGAGGTCCAGCGAGAGCCTCTGGAGAGCCGCCGATTTATAGGCCAGGCCCGCGCTGACGTTGCCCGGCTCCGCCAGGAAGGATTGCTCGCCCGTCAGGGCGGGGTTTGCGTAGATCACCTTGCCGCTTTGCCTCTCCTGGAACCGGATGGAAACGGTCATCAGGATGCGGTTTGACGTCGCCCGGTCGTACGCGTCGGAGGCCAGAGGCGTCACGACGATATTCTTGATCCCGCCCGTCAAAACGGCATCCGCCGTATCTTTTCCATCGGCGATCCGGAAGCGGCTCGATCGCCTGAACTGATCGATGAAGCCGCTTCGAATGTAATCCTCCACGTACGCTTCACCGGTGTCGTTGGTGAAGGCATCCACGTAGACCCGGCGGATCTCCGGGGCGATCTGCTCCCCCCCCGGGGAGAATCGATACCCGCAACCCCCCACCCAGGCCATGATGCAGAAAACGGCGAGACACAGAAGGTGTCCCGCCGCCCGCTGTATTTTTTTCGCCTGTCGCCTGTCGCCTGCCGCCTGATCCCTCATTTCACCACAATATTCACCAGCTTCCTCGGGACGTAGACCACCTTCTCCACTTTCTTGCCCTCGGTGAACTTCACGGCCCGTTCTTCGGCAAGGGCGAACGCCTTGATCCGGTCGTCCGATTCGTCGGCGCTGACGGTGATCCGTCCCCTGACTTTCCCGTTCACCTGGACGACGATGGTGATTTCCTCCTCGGCGGCGATGGCCGGATCGAAAGAGGGCCAGGGGACCGTGAAGAGATAATCCCGGTGTCCCATCATCTCCCAGAGTTCGTCGGCGATGTGGGGCACGATGGGCGAAAGCAACACGACCGTCGCCTCGAGAGATTCCTTGACGACGGACAGGGCCAGCCGGTCGTCCTTCCCCGGGCGAGGGATGCCGTAGAGGGTGTTGACGAGTTCCATGATGGCGCTGACGGCCGTGTTGAAGTGGAACCGGTCTTCGATGTCGCTGGTGACCTTCTTGATCGTCTGATGGGTCTTGCGGCGGAGCTTTTTCAGTTCCCCCTCGAGCTCGACCCCGCCGCCGAACCTTTCCACGTTGCGGATATCCTCGAGGTACTCGGTGACGATTCGCCACACCCTGCCGAGGAAGCGGAAAGAACCCTCCACGCCCTGATCGCTCCACTCCAGGTCTTTCTCCGGCGGCGCGGCAAACAGGCAGAACATCCTGGCCGTGTCGGCCCCGTATTTCTCGATGAGGTAGTCGGGGTCGACGACATTCTTCAGGGACTTGGACATCTTCTCCGTTTTGCCTATGATGACGGGTTTGTCGCAACGCGTGCATCGGCCCTCCCGGACTTCGGAGGGATAAAGGTAGCCGTGCTCGCTGCAGCGGGTCGTCTCCTTGCAGACCATCCCCTGGGTGAGGAGGTTCGTGAAGGGCTCCGAGATGCCCAGGACGCCGAAATCCCGCAGCACCCGCGTGTAGAACCGGGAGTACAGGAGGTGGAGGATGGCGTGTTCGATGCCCCCGATGTACTGGTCCACGGGCAGCCAGTAATCCAGACGCTTCCGGTCCAACCCGGGCTTGACATCATGATCGGGGCAGCAGAACCGGTCGAAATACCACGAGGACTCGACGAAGGTGTCCATGGTGTCCGTGTCCCGACGGGCTTTCCCCTTGCACTTCGGGCAGGCGGTGTTCACGAAGGCTTCGTGCCTCTCCAGGGGTGAGCCTCCTGCGCCCTTGATCTCGACGTCGCGGGGAAGGACGACCGGCAGGTCGTTCTCCGGCACGGGCACTACGCCGCACTTGTCGCAGTAGATGATCGGGATGGGGGCGCCCCAGTACCTCTGCCGCGAGATCCCCCAGTCCCGGAGCCGGTACTGGACCGTCGGTTTCCCCCGGCCGATCGATTCGAGGTGTTTGGCGATGGCGTCCATCGCCTCCGTATTCTTCATCCCGTTGAAGGGGCCCGAGTTGACCAGGACGCCCTCTTCCACGTAGGCCTCGGTCATCGTGGCGGCGTCGAGAGGGGCCTTCGGATTCTGGATGACGACGATCTTGGGCAGGCCGTACTTCTCGGCGAACTCGAAGTCACGCTGGTCGTGGGTCGGCACGGCCATGACGCAGCCCGTCCCGTAGTCGGCCAGGACGAAGTTGGCGGCATAGATGGGCATTTTCTGTTCCGTCACGGGGTTGAGGCAATAGCTCTCGAGGAAGATCCCCTCCTTCTCGTAGTAGTCGGAGGTCCGCATGAGCCGGTCCTGCTTCTTGACCCGCTCGACGTATTCGATCACGTCCCTCTCGATGGCCTTCCCCCGGGCCAGTTCCATGACGAGGGGATGCTCGGCGGCGATCAGCATGAACGTGGCGCCGTAGATGGTGTCCTGCCTCGTCGTGAACACCCGGATGTCGCCGCTGCCGTCCGCCATGGGGAAGGAGATCTCGACACCGGTGCTCTTGCCGATCCAGTTCTTCTGCATCGTGATGACGCGCTCGGGCCAGCCGGGAAGCCGGTCGCAGTAATCCAGGAGCTCCTCCACGTAGGCCGTGATGCGGAAGAACCACTGTTCGAGAAACTTCTCCTCCACCACAGTGCTGCATCGCCAGCACTGTCCGGCCTCCACCTGTTCGTTGGCGAGGACCGTCGCGCAGCTCGGGCACCAGTTCACCGCGGAGCCTTTCTTGTAGGCCAGTCCCTTTTCGTACATCCAGAGGAAGAAGAGTTGCTCCCACTTGTAGTAGAAGGGCTCGCAGGTGGAGATCTCCCGGTCCCAGTCGTAGCTGAAGCCCATCCGCTTGAGCTGTTTTCTCATGTTGTCGATGTTCTCGTTCGTCCAGACCGCCGGATGCACGCCGTGCTCGATGGCGGCGTTTTCCGCCGGCATCCCGAAGGCGTCCCATCCCATGGGGTGGAGGACGTTGAACCCCCTCATCCGCTTGTAGCGGGCGACCACGTCCCCGATGGTGTAATTCCTCACGTGGCCCATGTGGATCCTCCCGGAGGGGTATGGGAACATCTCGAGCAGATAGTATTTCTGCCGCGCAGGGTCCTCGGTCACCTTGAAGATCCGGTCCGCTTCCCAGCGTTTCTGCCATTTTTCTTCAATGATGTGGGGGGTATATTTTTTCATCGTGGCCACTCCGTCGGAAGAAGGGTTAAGAACCCCTAACACAGGCAACGGGGACTTTCAATCCCATTTTTTCCAGAAATCGGGGATGAGAAGGACGAGAACCGTAAAGATTTCAAGTCGTCCCAGAAGCATGCAAAAGGAGAGGACCCACTTGCCCGCCGTCGGCACCTCGGCGAAATTGGATGCGGGGTTGACCAGGCCGAGCCCCGGGCCGACGTTTCCCAGGGTGGCGGCGACGGCGGAGAAGGCGCTGATCAGATCTAACCCCGTGAAGGCCAGGCAGAGGGTGGCGACAATGGCCGTCGATATGAAAAGGAAGAAGAAGCTCCGAATGCTCGCCATGACATCGGCGGGGACCGTCCTTTTCCCCAGCTTGATCGCCACCACCGCGTGCGGATGGATGAGGCGGTAGAACTCCAGGTAGCTGTGCTTGATGATCAGGAGGATGCGCAGGCACTTGATGGACCCTCCCGTGGAACCGGCGCAGCCGCCGATGAACATGAGCAGGAGGAGGATGATCCTCGAGGGCAGCGGCCACTGGTCGAAGTTGTCCGTCACGAACCCCGTGGTGGTCAGGATCGAGACCACCTGGAACAAAGAGGCCCGCAGCGCCCTGTCGAGCGTGTAGAACAGGTTCAGGTGGAGATCCATCGTCACGACGGCCGCGGCGATGACGATGATCAGGAGATAGAAGCGAAGTTCGCCGTCGCCGACGAAGCTCTTGATGTCCCCCGTCAGGAGGCGGTAGTGCAGGGTGAAATTGATCCCCGCCAGAAGCATGAAGAAGATGATGACCCCTTCGATGTAAAGGCTCCTGAAGTGGGCGATGCTGGCGTCGTAATTGCCGAAGCCGCCCGTGGCCATGGTCGTGAAGGTATGGCAGGCGGCGTCGAAGGCGCTCATCCCCCCCAGCATCAGGAGGAGAAACTCCGCCAGGGAGATCGCAACGTAGACACCCCAGAGGAGCTTGGCCGTGTCGACGATCCTCGGCGAGATCTTGTCCTTGACGGGGCTGGGCAGCTCGGCCTTGTAGAGCTGCATCCCCCCCACGCCGAGCACGGGCAGGACGGCGATGGCGAGGACGATGATCCCCATCCCGCCGAGCCACTGGGTGAAAGCCCGCCAGAACAGCAGCCCCCGCGGCAGGTGGTCCAGGCCCGAGAGGACGGAAGCACCCGTCGTCGTGAAGCCCGACATGGTTTCGAAGAAGGAGTCGGTGAAGGTGGGCGTGACCCCGTGGATCAGGAAGGGCAGCCCGCCGAAGGCCGCTGCGGAAACCCAGGCCAGGGTGGCGATGAGGAATCCCTCCCGGCGGGTGAGGGAGATCCTCGTCTCGCTCTTCTCGAACAGCAGGGCGAGGATGAAGCCGGCGCCGCACGTGAGGAGAAAGGATGCCGCCAGGGCGTGGAGGTCGCCGCCCTCCGTGTAGAAGGCGATGACCACGGAGGGGATCATGGTCAGGCCCAGGAAGAAGAGGAAGAGACCCAAGAGATGGAGAACGTTGTTGAGGTTCATTCGAAGTAGTCCAGCTTGACGGTCAGCATCCGTTCCAGCTTCGGGATGGTGGATCGGAAGGTGAAGATGATCACGTGGTCGCCGGGACGGATGATGGACTCCCCGTCGGGGATCACCATGTCGTCGCCTCGCAGGATCGCCCCGACGATGGTGCCCGGCGGGAACGGGACATCCTTGATGGGCTGGTTGGTGATGTCGGCGGTTTCGAGGGCGACCACTTCGTAGGCCTCCACCCTCTCGTCGTGGAGGGGGGCGGCGGAGACGATCTTCCCCTTGCGGATGTAGTTCAGGATCTTGCTGACCGCCGCGTGCCTCGGGTTGATCACGCCGTCGATGCCGACGGTGGACACCAGCGGCATGTACTCCACGCGGTTGATCAACGCGATGGATTTCTTTGCCCCGAGTCGCTTGGCGAGCAGGGCTCCAAGGATGTTGGCCTCCTCGTCGTCGGTGACGGCGATGAAGCAGTCGGTTTCCTGGATGTTCTCCTCCATCAGGAGCTCCTGGTTGGTTCCGTCGCCGTGCAGAACGGTGACCTTCTCCAGCATGCAGGCCAGATCCTCGCACCGTGCGTGACGCTTTTCGATCACCTTCGTCGAAAGGCCCCTCGCTTTCAGCGCGTCGGCCAGCATGAAACCCGTGTTGCCCCCGCCCATGACGAAGATTTTCTTCAGGGGCTCGCTGTCCTTGCCGTAGACCCGGAGCAATTCGCGCAGCTGGCCCGAGGCGGCCACTGCGAAGACGTAGTCGCCCGAGAGGATCTTGGTGCTTCCGGTCGGCTCGATCAGTTTTTCCTGGCGGATGATGGAGGTCACCAGGGCCTTGATCTGCGGGTAGAGCATGCGGATCGACCGCAGGCTGTTCCCGACCACCGGGCTGTCCGGGCCGATCAGGAACCCGATGAGCTTGACGCGACCGTCGGCGAAATCGATGATTTCCGTGGCGCCGGGGTATTCGATGAGGTTGAGTGCGTTTTTCACCGCCTCGCGCTCCGGGTTGATGATGAGATCGATGTTGAGGTGATCCTTGTCGAAGATGACGGACGACCCGTTCAGCTCCGCATTCCGGATCCGCGCCACCTTGTAATCGACGTTCGACTGGCTGGAGGCGAGAAGGCAGGCCACCATGTTAGTGTCATCGCTGTTCGTGACGGCGATGATCATGTCGGCTGTATCGAGGCCCGCTTTGCGGAGCACCTGCGGGCTGCTGCCGCTTCCGTGAACGGTGAGAACGTCGAGTTTTTCGGCGATCTCCTGGAGTTTCCGTTCATCCTGATCGATGATGGTGACGTCGTGGCCTTCCTTGGAAAGGACATCGGCGATGTTGAAACCGACTTCGCCGGCGCCGACGATGATGACTTTCATGCTCGGAACCTCCCCCCTGGCATCTGCGCGCTTTGTTTATATCCGCAAGGGATGGTTGTTTCGCTGAATGACGATGTCGATCGGGATGCGCTCCCGCATGCCCAGCTTGTATCGGTGGAGCCCGAGGAGGACCTTCTGAAAAAGGGGCTCTTCCGCCAGCACGCAGGGGCAGAGCGGTTCTCCGGCATCGGGGGTTTCGAGCAGCGCGCTGTCAAAAAAACCCCGGACGAGCGCCTCCGTCATCTGGGAGATATCCAGTTTCGTCCGCGAGGCGGCCGGGAGATCGAAGGCGACGTCCCGGCACCGGATGCCCAGGACGGTCCGGGCGAGGTGACCCCCCGCCTGGTGCAGCCTTTCGAGGGAAAGTTCGTGCAAGGGGCCCATACCGTGCAGGATCAACCAGGGGGTCGGGATTCTCCCGCCCGTTTCGATCATGACGTTTTCGTGAAGGCCGCCGCTGATCCTGCCGGCGGCCATGAGACTGGAAACGAGACCGTTGAGGCGCCAGTCTGCGAAACCGCAGGGGCCCCGGGGAGGTCTTTCATCGGAGAAGAAACCGAGGGCCAGACATTCAGGGTTCAGAAGATCCAGGGGTTCCGTCGATATCTTGATCTGCATAGGGGCCGTGTATCTTCGTGTACAGGGCGTCAAGGATGCCGTTGATGAATGAACCGGAGTTCTCCGAACCGTAATCCTTCCCGAGGTCGATGGCTTCGTTGAGGGCCACCTTCGGCGGGACGTGGCGGCAGTACAGAAGCTCGTAGACGGCCAGGCGAAGGATGTTCCGGTCGACACGGGCCATCCGCTCCAGCGACCAGTTTTCGGAACAGCTGCTGATCAGCCGGTCGATTTCCTCCCGGTGCCTGCAGGTCCCCTCGACGAGTTCGGTGGAGTACGGCCTGGCCTCCTCCGGGGCGCTGAAGTTGTCCCAGAAAAGACTCACCGCTTCCCCGGCATCAATCCTGAGAACGTCGATCTGATAAAGAACCTGTAAGGCAATCTCCCTTGCCTTTCGCCTTCGACGCATTGTGGTATCCGACGGTCCTGTCCGGGGGGCCGGGATGTCGATCGCAATGGATGAAAAGATGTCCCGCCGTTGTCCCTTTTATTTCATCTTCCGGAAGAGATCCACCATCTCGACGGCCGACAGGGCCGCATCAAAGCCCTTGTTCCCCGACTTCGTGCCGGCGCGCTCGATCGCCTGTTCGATGGTGTCCGTCGTGATGACGCCGAAGACCACGGGCACTTCCGTCTCCAGGGCCACCGCGGCGATCCCCTTGGATACCTCCGCACTGATGTACTCGAAGTGCGGTGTGGCGCCCCGGATCACGGCGCCCAGGCAGATCACGGCGTCCACCTTGCCGCTTCGGGCCATGCGCTTCGCCGCCAGCGGGATCTCGAAGGCCCCCGGTACCTTTGCGACGGTGATGTCCTTTTCATCGGCGCCGGCCCTGGTCAGGGCGTCGAGTGCCCCCTCGATCAGCTTGGAGGAGATGAAATCGTTGAAACGACTGGCCACGATCCCGAACCGCATCCCCTTGGCGACAATTTTCCCCTCGATCACTTTGCCCATCATCCTTCTCCTGACCTCAGATTTTCAAGAAGTGCCCCATTTTTTCCTTTTTCGTCCTCAGGTAACGGACATTGGCCTTGTTCGGCTGCATCTCGATGGGGACTCTCTGTACGATGGTCATCCCGTAGCCTTCCAGACCGACGACCTTCTTGGGATTGTTGGTGAGGAGGCGGATCTTCCTCACGCCGAGGTCCACGAGGATCTGGGCGCCGATGCCGTAGTCCCTCAGATCTTCCTTGAACCCGAGCGCGAGGTTGGCCTCCACCGTGTCCTTCCCGCGTTCCTGCAGCTCATAGGCCTTGACCTTGTTGACGAGACCGATCCCCCGCCCCTCCTGGTGCATGTAAACGATCACGCCCTTCCCCTCCCGGTCGACCATCTCCATGGCCGCCTGGAGCTGCTCCCCGCAGTCGCATCGCAGGGACCCGAAGACATCCCCGGTGAGACACTCGGAGTGCACCCTCACGAGCACCTCGTCGTTGGGGCTGATGTCTCCCTTGACCAGGGCGACATGTTTCATGTCGTCGACGTCATTCTCGTAGACGATCAACTTGAATTCGCCTCCGTAGGCGGTCGGCAGCGAAGCCGTCGCGGCCCGCCGCACGAGCGATTCGTTCTTCATCCGGAAGTTGATCAGATCGGCGATGGTGGCGATCTTCAGGTTGTGCTTCCGGGCGAAGATTTCGAGATCGGGCATCCGGGCCATGGTCCCGTCGTCGTTCATGATCTCGCAGATGACCCCTGCGGTTTTCAGCCCCGCCAGCCTCGCCAGGTCGACGGATCCCTCCGTCTGGCCCGTCCGGACGAGCACGCCGCCCTTCCGGGCCAGGATCGGGAAAACGTGGCCGGGGCTCACGATATCCTCGGGTTTCGCGTCGTCGGCGATCGCCGTGCGGATCGTCGTGGCCCGATCGGCCGCCGAAATGCCCGTCGTGACGCCGCGCTTGGCTTCGATGGAGACCGTGAAGGCCGTTTTGAAACGGGACTGGTTGTCCGAGACCATCATGGGGATCTTCAGCCGCTCCACGAATTCATCGCTCAAGGTGAGGCAGATCAGCCCCCGGCCGTACCTGGCCATGAAGTTGATGGCCTCCGGCGTGACAAACTCCGCGGCCATGCAGAGATCCCCCTCGTTTTCCCGGTCTTCGTCGTCGACCAGGATGATCATCCTGCCGTTTCGAATGTCCTCGATTGCATCTTCGATTCTGCACGTTGCCATAGGATTCACCTGGGAAAAAGGCTGAAGCCGGCAGGCAGAAAGGCAAGGGGCAACAGACCGAGACAAAACGTTTCTGCTCCCTCCGTGAGCCTCATGCCGGAAGCCGTCAGCCCATTATTTAAAACCGTGTTCCCGGAGAAACTCCCTGTCGATCCGTCCGCCGGGCTGGAGGAGCTTCTCGACATATTTCCCCAGGATGTCCGTTTCGATGTTGACCACATCGCCCGTCTTCTTGAACGACAGGGTTGTGTTCTCGATCGTGTGCGGGATGATATTAACATAAAACCGGTCCCGGTCACACCGGTTGACGGTGAGGCTGATCCCGTCGACGGCGATGGACCCTTTCTCCACGATGTAGCGCTCCAGGCCTCCCTCGACGGTCACTCCGAACATGATGGATCCCGATTTCGGCGTCTTCTCGACGATCCGGCCCAGGCCGTCGACGTGACCGAGCACGATGTGCCCCCCCAGAAAATCCGCGAGCCGCAGGGCCTTTTCCAGGTTGACCCGCTCCCCCGCCTTGAGAGATTTCAAATTGGTCCTCGTGAGGGTCTCGGCCGAAACATCGGCGACGAACGCCTGACCCGAGAGTTCCCGGATCGTGAGGCACGCGCCGTTGACGGCGATGCTGTCCCCCCTCTTGAGGTCGATCAGGGGCAGCGGGGTCTGCACCGCGATGACGGCGTCGAGACCCTGCCGCGCGATTTTCTGGACCGTACCCAGACCCTGGATGATTCCGGTGAACATGACCTCAACCCGAACTGCGACGGGAATCTTTTTCCTCCGAAGGTTTTTCGTTGCGCGGCTTGCCTTCGTCTTTGTCCTCTTTCAGGTTCAGGATGCCCTTCAACTCCTCGAGGAACTCGGTGGCATCACGGAACTGGCGGTAGACCGATGCAAACCGGACGTAGGCGACCTTGTCGAGGTTGTGCAACTCCGCCATGACCCGCTCGCCGATGAACGAGGAGGGAATTTCCTTGGCCTGTGACTCCTGGCAGGCCTGCTCGATCCGGTCCACGGCGGCCTCGATGGCGTCGATGCTGATGGGGCGTTTCTCGCAGGCTTTCTTGATCCCCGACAGGATCTTGGATCGGTCGAAGGCCTCCCGCCTGCCGTCCTTCTTGACGACGACGGGCAGCACTTCCTCGACGAATTCATAGGTGGTGAATCGCTTGCCGCAGCCGAGGCACTCCCTGCGCCGTCGGATCGCGTTGCCGTCCTTGCTGATGCGGGAGTCGATCACCTTGTTGGACGGGTTGGCGCAGAAGGGGCATTTCATATCTTTCTTGCCTCGATGCCGGCTTCCTCGAGCATGCGTTCGGCCAGTTGGTCGCTGTACCCTTCCCGGTACACGATCCGCGTGATCCCGGCGTTGATGATCATCTTCAGGCAGATCGCGCAGGGGTGGCTCGTGCAGTAGAGCGTCGCCCCCTGGATGCTCACCCCGTGGACGGCGGCCTGGATGATCGCGTTCTGTTCCGCGTGGAGTCCGCGGCAGAGTTCGTGACGCTCCCCCGAGTGGATCTTCAGTTCCTCCCGCAGGCAACCCGTCTCCAGGCAGTGGCGCAGCCCGCTGGGGGCCCCGTTGTAGCCGGTCGTCAGGAGCCGCTTGTCCTTGACGACCACGGCCCCGACGTTTCGCCTCAGGCAGGTGGATCTCCGGGCGACGAGCGAAACGATGTCCATGAAGTACTCGTCCCAGCTCGGTCGGACCTTCGCCGGGGCGGGCCCGGCGGCCTTCTTGGGGTGTATGTCCGGTTTCTGGGCCATGGTTTCTAATGACGGAGGATCCGGTCCCGGTACAGAGGGAACTTTTCGCAGAGGATCCGGACCTGCTCGCGCACTTCCTTCTGCCGGTTTTCGTCCTTCACGTCCTTGAGGATGTGGGCGATCAGCCGGCCGATCGTTTTCATTTCTTATTCTTTCATCCCCCGGGTGGTGACGGCCGGCGTCCCGATCCGGATGCCGCTGGTCACCTGGGGGCCCCTCGTGTCGAAGGGGATCATGTTCATGTTGGCGGTGATCCCCGCCCGGTCGAGGGCCGCGCCGCCTTCGAGGCCCGTGATCCCCTTGTCCGTGAGGTCGATGAGCATCAAGTGGTTGTCCGTCCCTCCCGAAACCAGCCGGAAGCCTTCGGAGATGAGGGTCTCGGCCAGCGTCCTGGCGTTCCGCACGATCTGGTGCTGGTACTGCCTGAACTCCTCCGTCAGGGCCTCTTGGAGGGCCACGGCCTTGGCGGCGATGATGTGCATCAGGGGCCCGCCCTGGCTCCCGGGGAAGACGCGGCTGTCGAGCACCTTGACGTAATCCTTCCGGCACATGATGAGACCGCCCCTCGGCCCCCGGAGGGTCTTATGGGTGGTCGTCGTCACGAACTCGCAGTGGGGGACGGGCGTGGGATGGATGCCCACGGCCACCATGCCGGCGATGTGCGCGATGTCCGCCATGACCACGGCCCCGACCTGGTCGGCGATCGCCCGGAACGGCTCGAAGGGAATCGTCCGGGGATAGGCGCTGGCCCCCACGACGATGATCTTGGGGCGGTGCTTCCTGGCCTGGGATTCCACCTCGTCGAAGTCGATGGTTTCGGTCTTGCGGTCCACGCCGTAGTGAACCACCCGGTAGAGACGGCCCGAGAAGTTTGCGGGACTCCCGTGGGAGAGATGACCGCCGTGGGCGAGGTTCATGCCGAGGATGACGTCGCCCGGCTGCAGGGTGGCGAAATAAACGGCCATGTTGGCCTGCGTTCCGGAGTGGGGCTGGACGTTCGCGTGGTCACAGCCGAAGAGTTTCTTGCACCGCTCGATGGCCAGCGCCTCGACGACATCGACGTACTCGCAGCCGTAGTAGTATCTCTTGCCCGGGTAACCCTCGGCGTATTTGTTGGTCATGATGCTTCCCTGGGCCTCCAGGACCGCCTCATCGACGAAATTCTCCGAGGGGATGAGCTCGAGCTTCTCGGCCTGCCTCTTGGTTTCCTTCCAGATAGCCTCCGCGACTTCGGGGTCGATTTGCTTTAACGTGGACATGTGGTGTTGATCCCTCCTCCTTGGTCTATGACTTCCCGCAGAGACGCCTCTCGACGTCCCGGATCTTGTCCAGGCGGGCCTTGTGGCGGCCGCCCTCGAACTGAGTCTCGAGCCACGTCTTCAGGATTCTCTGGGCGGTCTCCGTGTCCGTTCTCCGTTCCGCCAGGGCGATGACGTTGGTGTCGTTGTGGCACCGGCTGATGCGGGCCGTTTCCTCGTCGAGGCAGACCACGGCGCGGACATTGGGGAACTTGTTGGCCACGATGGCCATGCCGACCCCGGAGCCGCAGACCAGAACCCCCCGCGGGAACTGCCCCGCGGAGACCATCTCGGCCGCCTTCGCGCCGTAATCGGGATAATCCGAGGCCTGGTCGCTGTGCGTCCCCACGTCGTGGACGCGGTAGCCCAGGGCGCCGAGGAACTCTTTGAGCTCCTCCTTCAGGGAAAGCCCGGCGTGATCCGATCCGATCACGATTTTCATGGCCCCCTCTCCTCCGAGAATTTCTTGAAGAGCAGAACGGCGTTCACACCCCCGAACCCGAAGGTGTTGGAAAGCGCCGCCCGAACGTCCCGTTTTCTCGACCGGTGAGGGACATAGTCGAGATCGCATTCCGGGTCCGGGTGATCGAGGTTGATCGTCGGCGGGACCACCCCGTCGTGGATGGCCTTGGCGCAGACGATGGCTTCCACCCCCCCGGCCCCCCCGAGGAGGTGTCCCGTCATCGATTTCGTCGAGCTGACGAGGAGGCTCCGGCTGTGCGGACCGAAGACCGCCTTGATGGCCTGCGTCTCGTAGAGGTCGTTGAGCGGCGTCGAGGTCCCGTGGGCGTTGATGTAGTCCACCTCCTCGGGGGCCGTTCCTGAACTCTCGAGCGCGAGCTTCATGGATCTCGCCGCCCCCTCATGCCCCGGCGGCGGGGCGGCCATGTGAAAGGCATCGCTGGTCAGTCCGAAACCCGCGAGCTCCGCGTAAATCCGCGCACCCCGCTTCCGGGCGTGAGCGAGCTCTTCCAGGATGACGATGCCGCAGCCTTCCCCGATGACGAAACCGTCCCGGTCCCGGTCGAAGGGCCGGCTGGCCGCCTCGGGCCGGTCGTTTCGGACGGAGATGGCCCGCATGGCGTTGAAGCCGGCGATGCAGAGCGAGCAGACCGCGGCTTCGGTTCCCCCTGCGATCATGACATCGGCGCATCCGAGCTGGACCGTCCGGAAGGCATCCCCGATGGCATTGGTCCCCGCCGCGCAGGCCGTCACCGTGCAGCTGATGGGGCCCTTGGCGCCGAAGCGGATCGAGACATGACCCGCGGCCATGTTGGCAAGGACCGCCGGGATGGCGAAGGGCGATATCTTCCTCGGCCCCCCCTGCAGGACGGCTTCCTTTTCCCTCTCCACGGTGATGAGCCCGCCGATCCCCGATCCGATGACCACCCCCGTTCGTTCCGCGATGCCCGCTCCGATGGAGAGCCCGGCGTCGGCCAGGGCCATTTCGGTGCCGGCCAGGGCGTAGATGATGAAGTCGTCGTATCGGCGAAGCTCTTTCCTGTTGACGAACTGAAGGGGGTCGAAGTTTTTCACCTCCCCGGCGATCCGGGTCTGGAAGCCGGCGGCGTCAAACTTGGTGATCGGCCCGATCCCGGAGCGGCCGTCGCACAGGGCGCTCCAGAAGTCCTCCACGTTGTTGCCCAGCGGATTCACCGTGCCGAGCCCCGTTATGACCACCCTCCGTTTCAATCCCTTTCCCCGGTCTTTCTCAGCTCAAAAGCCCCTTTTTTTTCTTGATGAAGTTGATGGCGTCCTGGATCGTCCGGATCTTCCGCAATTCGTCATCGGTGATCTCGATGCTGAAGTTTTCCTCCAGGGCCATGATCAATTCGACAATGTCCAAAGAATCCGCTCCCAGGTCGTCGATAAAGGAAGCCTCAGGGACACACTCTTCCTTGGTGACATCCAGTTGCTCCATGATGATCTCCACGACCTTTTCTTCGATTGACATGAACGCATCCTCCTTCTGTGAGTCAGTCCATCCTTCCTTTCGGTGTCCCTGGGGATCGCTGATCGCTGGATCCCGGGTTTTTTTTCTTCCTACATGTAGAGCCCGCCGTTGACGTGGATCACCTGGCCCGTGATGTAAGCGGCTTCTTCCGTCGCCAGGAAGGCGACGATGCCGGCCACGTCTTCCGGCGTGCCCTCTCTGGCGAGGGGGATCTGGTGCTGTATCTGCTCCCGGAGCTCTTCCGGCAGGGTCTTTGTCATGTCCGTCACGATGAAACCCGGGGAGACGGCGTTGACGCAGATGTTCCGCGGGCCGAGCTCCCGGGCCAGGGATTTGGTGAGCCCGACGACCCCGGCCTTCGATGCGCTGTAGTTGACCTGGCCGGCGTTTCCGGAGGCCGCAACGACGGAGGCGATGTTGATGATCCGCCCCCAACGGCGCTTCATCATGGAGTACGCGACGGCCCGGCAGCAGTGGTACGTCCCCGTCAGGTTCGTCCGGATCACCGATTCCCAGTCCGATTCTTTCATCCGGACCAGCAACGCGTCGGCCGAGGTGCCGGCGTTGTTCACCAGGATGTCGATCCTGCCTTTCCGGGCGATCATCTCCGCGATCCGTCCCCGGGTGACGTCGTGATCGGCGACGTCGAAGGGGACGATCTCCCCGTCACCGCCCCGGCTCCGGATCATGGCGAGCGTCTCTTCAGCCGCTCCCTGGTTCTTCGCGTAGTTGACGATGACGTAAGCGCCCAGGGACGACAGCTTCAGGGCGATCGCCCTTCCGATGCCTCTCGAGCCGCCCGTGATGAGGGCCACCCGGTCCCCGAGCGACGAATGATTTTTCATGCTCCGAGAAACTCCAGGGTCTTCTTCAGTGAATCCCGATCCTCCACGTTGAGCATCCGGATCCGGTCGTCGATGCGCCGGGTCAGATTCGACAGGATCTTCCGCGGGCCCATCTCCACGATCGTGTCCACGCCCATCCGGGCCATCTTCTCGATCGTCTCCTGCCATCGGACGGGGGCGCTGATGTGACGGACCAGCAGCTCTCTCGTGTTGTCCGGCGCGTGGATCAACGCGGGGTCGACATTCGGGAGAACGGGAATGTCCCCCTCGCGGATCTCGACGCGTTGCAGATCCTCCTGGAACCGCCCGGCGGCCTCGATGAGCAACGAACAGTGAAAAGGAACGCTGAGGGGTAGACGGATCGCCCGCTTTGCCCCCTTTTCCCTGGCACGGCTCATGACCGAGTGAACGGCGGCCGTCCATCCGGATACGACGGTCTGGTCGGGTGCATTGAAGATGGCGGGGGCCACGACCCCGTTTTCTCCGGAGATTTCCCGGCAGAGGGTTTCCACCACCGGCCGCTCAAGACCGATGATGGCCGCCATGGAACCGGCACCGACGGGAACGTTCTCCTGCTGATACCGGCTGCGGATGCGGACGAGCTCCAGGGCGTTCCGGAAGGAGAGGGAGCCGGAAGCGCATAGGGCTGCGTATTCCCCCAGGCTGTGTCCCGCCATGACCGCCGGACGGAGCGGCGTCAGCTGGGCAAAAAGCCGGTAGAGTGCGATGTCCAGGGTCAGGACGGTCATCTGCGTGTTGACCGTCAGATCCAGTTCATCCTGCGGACCTTCGAAACACAGGGATGCCACGTCCAGACCGAGTATGACTCGGGCCTCCGCAAACGTGGATCGAACGACCTCGAAGTCGTCGTGGAGCTCTCGCCCCATCCCGACGTACTGCGCGCCCTGTCCGGGAAAGACCATGCCCAGCCGGTTCATGCGCTTCCCTGCTGCCGGTCCCTGGAGATCAGGACCCTTTTTCCACATGGATCACTTCCCTGCCCTTGTAAGCCCCGCAGCTCGGACAGGCGTGATGCGGCATCTTGGGTTCGTTGCACTGAGGACAGACGGAGGTCGCCGGGAATTTGAGAAAATCGTGCGAGCGCCTCTTGTCCCTTCTCGATTTCGAGTGTCTCTTGACTGGGTTCGGCATAAGAATCGACCTGCTTTCTATGGTTTTCTGATTTTCATGTTCTTCAGCGCTGCAAAAGGACTGTCCGCGTGGTCCTCCCGGCAGCGGCAGGCGGACCGGTTCAGATTCGTTCCGCAACGGGGACACAGGCCCCTGCAATCCTCTCTGCAGAGAGGCTTGATGGGGATCTGGAGCAGGATCTGTTCGTGAATCAGAGCCTCGAGATCGATCGAATCTTCCCTGTAGAACCCGAACGCTTCGTCTTCCGCGGACCATTCCCCCTCGTCCGCCCGATTCTCTCCGGAGGGCAAGAGGGTATAACGCGCTTCTGCGCTCACCGGCCATGTGAAGGCGTCGAGGCAACGGCAGCAGTCGAAATCGATCGCCGTCGCCAGGTGCAGATCGAGGCTGACGGTCTCCTGGATCTTGGTGATGGTGCAGGAGACGTCGATCTCATGGGGACGAAAGTCCATCCCCCGATCCACATTCACGAAATTTCTCAGCTTCTCCCCATCCAGCCTGAAGTGGAGCTCGAGCCCCTCGTCAGGGATATTGGAAACCTTGATCGTGGTCATGCGTAACGAGTAAAATAATCCTCTCCCCCGAAAGAAGCAACTTGTTTCTATGAGGGGAAATTAGGCTTGTAAATTATAAATTGGCCCTTCTGTCAAGAAAATTATTTCATTTTCAGCCATGTAGAGGCTCGAGGATCCCTGCGGTGTGCCGGAGGGAAGCCCCCTCGGGAGGGGAAAAGCGCCTTGACAAAGGCAGGGGGGTGCATATATGAAGGGCAACGGGAAAACGGCGGTATTCATTCATGAATGATCATCCAAAAGACAGGGTTCGGACCCGATTCGCCCCCTCCCCGACGGGTTTTCTCCATATCGGGGGGGCCCGGACGGCTCTTTTCAACTGGCTCTTTTCCCGGCATCACGGAGGGACCTTCATCCTGAGAATCGAGGACACGGACCAGCTCCGTTCCACCGAGGAGTCCACGCGGGCCATCCTGGATGCCATGACCTGGCTCGGCCTGACGTGGGACGAGGGCCCTTATTTCCAGGCCCAGCGGGTTCACCTGCACAAGGAGGCCGTGGAGAAGCTCCTCAGGGAGGGGAAGGCCTACTACTGCGTCTGCCCGCAGGAGTTGCTGGAGGAAAAGCGGAAGAAGGCCCTCGCAACGGGGCAGAAACCCAAGTACGACGGTACCTGCCGTAACCTCGGGCTTCCGAAGTCACCGGAGGCCGTTGTCCGTTTCCGGTGCCCCCGGGCCGGGGTGACCATCGTCAGGGATCTGATCAAGGGAACGGTGCAGTTTTCCAACGAGGAGCTCGATGACCTCGTCATCGAGCGCAGCGACGGGTACCCGACCTACAACTTCGCCGTGGTCGTCGATGACGCCCTCATGGGGATCACCCACGTCATCCGCGGGGACGATCATCTGAACAACACGCCGCGGCAGATCCTCCTCTACGAAGCCCTGGGTTATCCGATCCCCGAATTCGGCCATGTGCCCATGATCCTCGGGGCCGACAAAACGAGGCTCAGCAAGCGGCACGGGGCCACTTCGGTCATGGCGTACAAGGACATGGGCTATCTGCCGGAGGCCCTCGTGAACTACCTGGTGCGGCTCGGGTGGTCTTACGGCGACCAGGAGATCTTCACCATGGAAGAACTCATCGAGTACTTCTCGCTGGAGTCGGTGGGAAAGTCGGCCGCCGTCTTCAACCCCGACAAGCTCCTGTGGCTCAACCAGCATTACATCCGGCAGGGGGATGCGGACCGGCTCGCCCGTGAGATCGTTCCCTTCCTGGAGAGAATGGGTTTCCGAACGACGAACGGTGACTTCGTCCGGAGCGTCGTCCTCGATCTCCAGTCCCGGTCGAAAACCCTGGTCGAGATGGCCGAGTCGGCGGCCTTCTATTTCAGCGACGACATCCACTACGACGAAAAGCTCCGCCGGGAATATTTGAATGCGGAGGGTCTGGGATACCTGGAGGCCCTCGCGCAGAGGCTCCCGGCCCTCGAGCATTTCACCAAGGAAGGGATCGAGACGCTGCTGCGCGGCATCGCCGAGGAGCGCGGCGCGAAGCTCAAGGCCGTGGTCCAGCCCGTGCGGGTGGCCCTCACGGGCAGGACGGTCAGCCCCGGGATCGACCAGGTCATGATGACCCTCGGGAAGGAGAGGGTCCTCCGGCGGATTCAAACGGTGCTGAACCGCGGCGGGAAATAGCAAATTTCGTGTTGACAATGCCCGGCGAATTGTCTAAATTCGCGCTTCTTCATCCGGACGCCACTGGGGGATCGTCTAGCGGTAGGACTCAGGACTCTGGATCCTGCTACCTAGGTTCGAATCCTAGTCCCCCAGCCAAGGTCCCATCGTCTAGCGGTTAGGACGCTGGCCTCTCACGCCGGAAACAAGGGTTCGATTCCCTTTGGGACCACCAGAATACATCAAGGAGTTAGCCCGGGACGGTTGACTCCTTTTTTTATTTCCGGTTGCGGCCGGGTCGCAGGGAAAAGCATGGGAAGGTGGCCGTCAAAGCGGTCGAATGGGCCGGGGTCCGGTATGGATCCCCGCTCATGCCGGATGGCTCGAAAAGGGGCCGCCCACGTCAGCGCGGCGAAGAAAGGGCCGGCTGTTGCGGGGTGCGCCGTTCGTCCGTCCGCAGCAGGCGGGGGCGAGACACGAAGATGCGAAACCCGGCCCTGAATGGGGTGCGGATCGGGTGCCGTCGACTCCTCGTTCGTGCCCGACCGCAGCGGGGGAAAAAACAGGTGACGGCCGGCGGGGGGTCAGGCGTCTTTTTTTTGATAGATGTTCAGGATCTCCTTGAGCTTCTTCTCGCTTTTTGCCAGCGCCTCTTCCGCCCGCTTCCGCTCCGTGATGTCTTCGTAGGTGGCGATGATATGCTTGCCCCGCAGGCTCTCCCCGACAATCGACGCACTCAGCAGGCAGACGATCGGTTCCCCGTCCTTGCGCCGGCAGGGAAACTCCGCCTTGAAGGTCCGCTGCTTCTCGAGAACCCTGTAGACGTCTCTTCCGATTCTCTCGAAGTCCTCGTCGCTTCGGTACAGGACCCTCGAGCTCTGGCCGACCAGTTCCTCCGGCTTCCACCCGAACACGTCCTCTACGGCATGATTGGCGAAGTCGACACGGCGATTCTGCATGCCGATCACCGCGATGGGAAGCGCGTCGAGGATCGAGCGCTGCAGAGCCTCGAGTTCCCGTAATCTCTCCGCGGCCTCCCGTTGCGCCGTGACATCCCTGGAGTTTCCGAGAACGGCCCGCTTGCCCTTGTAGATGATCGGATGCACGGTTTCCTGGATCCATTTCACCGACCCGTCCTTCGCGATGATCCTGAACTGATAGGGTGCCGTGATCTCGCCTTTCAACATCTTGATGGCGTTTCGATTGGCTTCCTCCCGGTCATCGGGGTGGATGAACTCGATCGATTCCCGCCCCAGCATTTCCTCTTCGCTGTATTTGCCGAGGGCCGCAAAATCGGAATTGACGAACTGGAACTTCCCGTCCTGCACGACATAGACGATGTCGTAGCAGCTCTCCTCCCGTATCTTCGATCTCAGCGAAGAAAGCTCCGCCGTAAAGGCGTTTTCCTTGTTCTGCCGATCATTCATGGCGATGACCCCACTGGGTTTGCAGTGAAAGTTGATTGACATGGATGGACGAGTTTCCCGCCCGATCCTTTCCTTCACGATCACGGGTTCCGTCTCTGCTCTGCGCGGCTGTGAAGTCGCGCTTCGATCACGGGATAGTGCGCTCCATGGGAATGCAGCCCCGCTGATCATGGAGAAGAGACGGCGCGCCTCTTTCCCGGCTTCGCCTCTCCCCGGTCGTGGAACTCTTTCCGCCCCATCCCGTCGAGGAAGCCGTCCGCGATGGTCAGATCCTCATGAAGTCTTCCTGGGACAGAAGCTGGAAGCCCTTCCCCTCGAGCAGAACCCTTGCAAAATCCGGATTGTCGACCCGGAGAATGACGACGGCCTGGCCCCCCAGCTTGTCCAGGAAGGTGTAAAGGTAATCCACGTTCAGGTTTTCGTCGGCGAGCACTCGCAACGCCTTTCCCAGTCCTCCCGGTTCGTCGGCGACCCGCACCGCAAGGACCTCCACTTTCTGCAGCGTATAGCCCTTTTTCGTGAGCAGTTCTGCGACGTGGGACGGGTCGGGGACGATCATCCGGATGACGCCGAAATCCCTCGACTCGGCGACGCTCAAGGCGCGGATGTTGATGCCCTTTGCCCCGAGGTACTCCGTGAGGTCCGCCAGGACCCCGGCCCGATTATCCAGAAAAACCGAGAGTTGCGTGATCTTCATGGCGCTCTCCGGCCGTCGTGATCCGTCATGCCGTTGCTCTCCGCGGCGATGAGAGCAGCACCCCGAGGGCGATAGAGGCCAATCGCGCCGCGGGCGGGTCGGATCGTGAGCTGATCAGGATCGGCACCTTTGCGCCGACGATGACGTGGGCGAGGTTCTTGCCTCCGTAATAGACCAGGGCCTTCCCGAAGATGTTCCCCGCCTCCAGGTCCGGCATGATGAGAATGTCGGCGCAGCCGGCCACCGGCGACTCCACCTTCTTGATCTGTGCAGCCTCGATGGAGATGGCGTTGTCCAGTGCGAAAGGGCCGTCGACAATGCAGTCCGGGATCTCTCCGTAGGAGCATATCTTGGCCAGGGCCACGGCATCGACCGTCGACTGCACCTCCGGCTGGACTTTTTCCACCCCCGAGAGAATCGCCACCTTCGGGACGCCGATTCCGAGGGCGTGGGCGACCGTCACGGCGTTTTTGATGATGCCGAGCTTCGCCTTCAGGTCGGGCCCGACATTGACCCCGCCGTCGGAGGCCAGGGTGATGGTCCGCCTGCCTTCCCGGTTGTCCTCGAAGAGAAAAACATCGCTCAGGAGGTTTCCCGTCCTGAGGTTCCGGGGACCCCGCAAGGCTGCAGCGAGAAGTTTGTTGGTCGAGATGCTCCCCTTCAGCAGAATGTCGGCGCCGCCCGCAGCAGCCAGTTCAACCCCGTATTCGGCTGCCCGGTCTGCGTCTTTTTCATTGTGGATCTCGAACCGCTTCCGGGGGATCTTCAAATCCTTGAGCAGGGACTCGATCAGACTCGACTGGCCGATCAAGATGCCCTCGGCCAGACCCCGGACCTTTGCATCGTTGATCGCTTCGATCGAGGACGTCTCATGGGGAAGGATGACGGCGACCTTTCTGGGCCCGCAGGCGGCGGCCTCCCGAATGAGTGTTTCGAAATCCCGGATCCTCTTTCCCATGTCTTCCCTTCCATTCCGGGGATTCGTACCGGTTGCGAAGTTATCTTATACGCTTCCGAACGATTCGTCAACAAAACGGGAAGGGTCCCCCTCGCGAGGAGACCGGGCCCACAGCCTGCCCCGCCGCGAACGGACGGGATGACAAATTCACCTTTGCAATGGGCAATCGATTCGTATATGAAGAGCATGAGACGTCGAGCTGTCGTCCTCTCCGCCTGTTCACAACGGATCTCCACCCGCTGACGCAAGGAGGATCCATGATTCTTCGGAAGATCTCCGTCCCCTCCTGGAGTTTCCTGATCATCCTTCTCCTCCTCGCTCCGTCCGCTGCCGCCGATCAGGGCCTCGCCCGCAAACTCGCTTTGGCGCAGGACGGAACGCAGGGGGTCGAGGACCGGTCCCGGGCCATCATGGATCTCGGAAGATCCGGCGACCGGAAAGCGTCTGAACCTCTCCTTCGGATTCTGAAAGACCCCGCCGAGCCGCGAAGGGTGCGGTCGAGCGCAGTGATGGCCCTGGGCCGTATCGGGGAGCCGCGGCCCGCGATCCTATCCGCCTACGAGACCGTTTACAGACACCCGAAGACGGGGAGGAACCTGTGCTTTGCCATCCTCCTCGCGCACGGGAGCATCAAGGCTGTAGAGTCCCTGCCGCTTCTATCGGAGGCCCTGTCGGGAGGCGACGACGGGATCCGGTTCAAGGCTGCCCAGGCCCTGGGAATGGTCGGGGGTGATGACGCCGTGAATCTTCTGATCACCCGTCTCGAAACAGAGCAGGACCGCATGGTCCGGGCGGAGATCGTCCGGGCCCTAGCGCGAAACGAGAGCGCTTCCGTGGAGCGCGTCCTTGTCCGCGTGCTCAGGACGGACCCGGCGCCGCTCGTGCGCTACAACGCGGTTCTCTGTCTCGGCAAATTCAAATCCCTCAGCGAGGAAGGACGCGAAGCGCTGAGGGCCGCGGGAAGCGACCCTTCATCCATGGTTCGAAAAGCGGCGGGGGGGAGCGGTCGATGAGGAAAATCCCCTTCATCGTGATCCTGATGGCCGTTGTCTTGACCGCTGCCGAGTGCCCGGCCCTCCAGCGGGGCGCCATCCTCTATCACACGAGCAAGGGCGACACGATCTACGGGCGGGAAGCCGCGCTTGAGCTTCCCTGTTCGGCCATTCAGCTGGCCCACCGGGACATGAAATCGGGCCACGTGGGCCTCTACATCGGGAACAACCGCATCATCCACGCCGTGACGCCGACGGTGGAGGAGACCGCCTCGGAGAATTTCATCCCCCAGAGCGACCTCGACGAGGGGTGCCGCTACCTCGGGGCGAAGGCGCCGCTTGATTTCGACAACCCCGCGATCTGGCCTGCGGAGCGGGTGGATCAGCTGATCCTCCTGGCCCGGGAGCAGGTGGGAGCCGATTATGACATACAGTTCCGTCACCAGAAGGGCCCTTTTAACGGCGGCTTCACATGTGTCGGCCTCGTGGAGTACCTCTATGAACAGGTCAGGTCAGACATCACCCCGAGCGGCTATTACTCGGGCGGCGCCGGCGGCAGGACATACACCCAGACCTACGACTGTGAGTCGACGCTTTGGGGATTGATTGAGGACGAAGGATTGAACACCTTCGCGGAGGAGGTGGAGTTCTCGAAGTTCGAACACCCCCTCGCGGATTTACTGAATGTCGGCTTTTTGCGCGAAGGGGATGAGAACCGCTACATGTTCTTCCCCTACACACAGTACCTGCAGGCGACGACCGTCCTTGTGGCGACCGATATCACCGTCTCGGGCGGTGGGAACACCGATGATGGAGACGGGGGCTGTTTCATCGCCACCGCCGCCTACGGGTCGGCCCTGCACCCGCACCTGGGTCTCCTGCGGGAGTTCCGCGACCGCTACCTGAGGACAAGCGCGGCGGGAGCCATCCTCCTTTCGAACTATGAAAACCTTGCACCCTCACTTGCCGCCCTCATCGAACGCCACGAGCTCCTGAAGACGTTCACCCGGCTCGCGCTTCTCCCGATCCTGGGCTTTTGCTTCCTGGTTCTCCATGCCGGGCCGATGGCCGTTGCCGTCTTCCTCGCGGCCTTATTGATCCTCCCGCTTGGCCTCGCCCGCCGGCGGTCATAAGAAAACCCCCGAACCTCGATGGAGGTTCGGGGGTATGTCTGCGGCGTCGCCGCGTTGAGATCTTGTAAGGCCTGCCTCAATCCAGCAGATAATACTCGATGGTCGTCACCACCCGGAGGGTCTTCCGGGGCTGCGTCCATTCCATCATCCCCGGTATGCGGTCCCGCGGCAGGACCTCGAAGACCCCCTGGCTTGCCTTGCGGATTCCGCCCACCCGGCTGCCCGAGTCCTTGGCGAACTGCTCCGCCGCCTGGCGGGCATTGGCCGTGGCCTCGGCGATCATCTCCGGTTTGAGGGCGTTGAGGCCGGTGAAGAGGTATGCCGGTGCGCTCTCCATGCCCGGGTTCGCCGAGAGGATCACGCCTGCATCGACCAGCTCCCCGATGGCCTGGCTGGCTGCGATGACCAGGGCGGGGTCCTTGACCCGGACCATCAGCGTCTGAGAGATGATGTAGCGGCTCTGGACGGATCCGGTGCCGCGGTAAGGGTTGGCCAGGATGTCCGTCACCTCGAATCTCTGGATTTCAACGGTCTTCGGATCGATCCCGTGCTTCTCCAGGAAGGAGAGGATCGTGTCCTTGCTCTTCTTGATGTCGGCCTGGGCCCGCCCGAGGTTGTCGTTCGTGGAGACGAACCGTATCGGCCAGAGGGCAATGTCCGCCTTGACCTCCCTCTCGCAGAACCCCTTCACCGTGACGTACCGGTCCGCCGTTCTCCAGGCCATGAGCCCCCTGCCGATCAGCCATCCGGCCACCAGGATCCCTGCGGCCAAGACCAGCGAGCCGATGATGCGTTCGTGACGGCCCATCTGAACCTCCTTTCTCTCATGCGGGGTTTCCGTCGCGACAGTCCTGAATTCCGAGACGTACGATGAAGACCTCAGCGGAAGAACGGCGGAACGGGGACGGGTCAACCCCCCGGGCGTTTTGATGTTCCATCGTACACGAATCAAAGGCTGAACGGAAGGGTTTTGGTTGAGATGGGAAAACAAAGCAGGGCCATTTCTGACCCTGCTTTCCGTCATCGAACCGGTCATCGCCTTTCAGGGTGCGTACGCTCCGCAGCAAACGACGAGATTGCCGACTTTCCGCAGGTATACGATCTTGAGCTCCTCTGTCTTGGTCACCGGGTTCATGTACATGTAGTCGACCCATCCGTATCCGGTCGTGTTGGCGAGATCAACGATCTCTTTCCTGAACAGCTTTCCCTTCGTGTCCCCTTTATGGTAGAGATCCTGGCCCACGACATTGGGGAACATCGGATTGGCCACGCAGACAGCCTTCGGGGTGTAAGCGAAGACATAGAGGTCACCCTTCACGAACCTGCCTTTTGGGTTGTTGAACTCCTTGATCGCCTGGTCTTCACCGTTGGCCTTGACATAGGCAACGGCTTGCTCCACCAGTGCCTTTGCCTGTGACGGTGTGCCCCTTTCCTGAGCGTATACGAATCCCACGGCGAAGAGGAACAGGACCGCCACGATGGCCGCTTTCTTGAGCACCATCTCTATCGCCTCCTTCCATGGTGTCTTGTAGAGTGAGGATGTCTGAGAGCCGGCCGCGCCGCATCGCCGCCTCCTGAGGACATCGTCATCCCCGGAGGCCCGGTATGGGAACTTTTGGGCGGCACCGCCTTTTCATCTCGAGCTCCGTAAAGCTGTGCGCGGGTGTTTTCAGAGCCTTTCGAGGAGGAAGGGGAGACCAAGGGGATCCAGGCGGGAAATCGATGGACGTGCGCTTCTTATATAGGCCGATTTGATCGTTTTGTCCAGTCCATTCCGGGGGCTTGCAAGAAGCACGTCAACGGTCCGGTTTGAGATAGACGCCCGAAGAGGCGGCGGACGGGGCGGACGGAGTTTTTAGCGGAAAAGGATCCGCCCGGTTTCCGTTTCCCGTCGCCGGAAGGCCGGCCGCATGCCAAGCCCAAAACACAAAGGGTTGACCCTGCGAAGAGCCAACCCTTTGATCTGATTCATGGTGCCGAAGCCGGGACTTGAACCCGGACGGGGTGCCCCACTACCCCCTCAAGATAGCGTGTCTACCAAATTCCACCACTTCGGCACGATAAAGATTTCTTCAACGTTAAGGGGAGTTTAGCCTTTCCCCTTCTCTTTGTCAATAGCGGAAAAAGCCGGTGTTACTTCGTCCCTTCCGTTGGCTGCGGCGCCGCAGCCGGAGCCGTTTCGCTGACGGGCGCCCTTGCGGCCCCTTCCATGACGGTGCTCCCCTTGTGGGTCGCGAAATAGGCGAGCCACAGGGAGGTCAGCATGAAGACGACGGCGATGAGGGTTGTGATCTTCCCCAGGAATGTGCCGGGACCGGCGCTGCCGAACAGTGTCTGGCTGGAGCCGCCGAAGGCGGCGCCCATGTCGGCCCCCTTGCCCCTCTGGAGGAGGACAACGAGGATGAGGATCACACAGACCACCACGTGTATGATGCTGATGAAGATGTGCAACTTCCGATACCTCTCTACGACAGGATGATCTCCGCAAAGGTGTCCACGTCGAGACTCGCGCCGCCGGCAAGCACCCCGTTGATGTCGGGCTCGGCCATGAGATCCCGGATGTTCCCGGGGTTGACGCTGCCGCCGTAGATGATGGGCATGTCCGCGGCAACGTCCTTCCCGAAGAACTCCGCTGTCAGTTGCCGGATGAAACGATGGACTTCCTGTGCCTGGGCGGGCGAAGCCGTCTTGCCGGTGCCGATGGCCCAGACCGGCTCGTAGGCGACAATGGCGTGCCTTATATCACCGGGCCCGAGATTATTCAACCCCTCTTTTAGCTGCCTCCGGACGACGCCGAAGGTCTTCTTGTCGGCCCGCTCCTCCAGGGTTTCCCCCACGCAGAGGATGGGCCGGAGCCCCGCTTTGAGGGCCGCCCGGACCTTCCAATTGATCTCCTTGTTCTTTTCACTGAAGTAGCGTCTTCGCTCGGAGTGGCCGACGATGACATAACGGCAGCCCGTCTCGAGGAGCATCCGTGCCGAGATCTCGCCGGTGTACGCCCCCTGTTCCTCCCAGTGGATGTTTTGAGCCGAAAGTCCGATCGCCGTGTCCCGGAGGGCCCGGCCCAGGGCATGAAGGGCGGTGTAAGGGGCGGCGATGACGATCTCCCTCTGCTGGGGCGGGGGGAAGCGCCGCGCAAGGGCGCCTGCGAATTCGAGAGCCTCGCCGATGGTCTTGTTCATTTTCCAGTTGCCGGCGATGAAGGGTCTGGGCATCGGCAGTCTCCTACAGCCGCCTGCCGATGTGGATCGCCAGGTCCCTCATCCGACAAGCGAAACCCATTTCGTTGTCGTACCAGGCAAAGACCTTGACGAGGTTGCCGTCGATCACGTTCGTCAGCGGGGCGTCGAAGATGGTCGAGAATGTGCTGCTCGTGAAGTCGACGGAGACGAGTTCCTCCTCGCAGTAATGGATGATGTCCTTGAGACGGCCCTCGGCGGCCTCGCGAACGGCGGCGTTGACCTCTTCCATGGATACCTTTCCGGAGACTTCGGCGACGAGGTCGACGATGGAGACGTTGGGCGTGGGAACGCGCAGGGCTACCCCGTCGAGCTTTCCCTTCAGTTCGGGGATGACCTCGCCGACCGTCCGGGCCGCACCGGTGGTCGTCGGGACGATGGACATGGCCGCGGCGCGGGCCCGTCGCAGATCGTTGTGCGATCCGTCGAGGAGCCGCTGGTCCATGGTGTAGGCATGACAGGTGGTCATGAACCCCCTCCGGATCGTGAAGCGGTCGTGGAGGACCTTGACCAGAGGGGCAAGGCAGTTGGTCGTGCAGGACGCGTTGGAGACCACGTGGTGTTTTCGGGGATCGTAGGTTTCTTCGTTCACCCCGATGACGAAGGTGGCGTCGACCCCTTTGCCCGGGGCGCCCAGGATGACCTTCCGGGCGCCGGCCGTGAGGTGCCCGGCCACCTGATCCCTTTTCCGGAATTCGCCCGTAGTCTCCATGACGATGTCCACGCCGAGGGCGCCCCAGGGGAGACGGCTGATATCCTTGGTCTCCGCCGTCACGCGGATCTTCCTGCCGTCGACGAGGAGATGGTCTTCCCCGGAAGAGACCTCCGCATCGATCTTTCCGTGCACGGAGTCGTATTTCAGCAGATGGGCCAGGATGGCTGTCCTGGCCCTCGAATTGACGGCGACGACCTCGATATCCTCCCGCCCGATACAGGCCCGCAGGATCGAGCGGCCCGTCCGTCCGAATCCGTTGATTGCGACTTTTACCGCCATGACGAACCTCCTTTTCAGTCTGAGGCTCTTTTAAACATCCCCACCCGGATAGTCAACGATTTTTTAATTCACCGATACCTTTAGCTCTTTCTTCTTGACAGCGGGTCCGTTCCCCCGATAGATTGAGCCTGAAAGCAGGTTTCCACTCTCGACGATCCCCGGTTCATCATGTCCTGATCTATTCCGGCATGGTATGCAGCCTTCAAGAAGGATTCGCAGGTTCTTCAAGATTTTTTATGCAACCGTTCTTCTCATCTTTTTGTTTCCTCAGGCGGGGGAGGGGGTTCGCATGGAGAAAAGCATCCGAAAGTCCGTGATCGCCGGCTCCTGGTATCCGGGAGACCCCGGGGTGCTGACGCGCGACATCCAGGCCTATCTCAAGCAGGTGCCCGGCGAAGGTGTGAGCGGCCGGATCGTGGGGCTCATCTCGCCCCATGCCGGATATTTCTACTCGGGTCAGATTGCCGCACACGGCTACAAGCTCATCCAGGGTCGTCGGTTCGATTCCGTCATCGTCATCGGTCCGAGCCACCGGACCCCCTTCCGGGGTGTGTCCATCTACACCGGCGGCGGCTACGAGACTCCGCTGGGCGTGGTTCCCGTGGACGCCGAGCTGGCCGACCGGATCATCCGCAACGGGGGCAACCTCCGCGATTACCCGCAGGCCCACCTGCAGGAGCACTCCCTCGAGATTCAGCTTCCCTTCCTCCAGGTCGCCCTCGGCTCTTTTTCGTTCGTGCCCATCGTCATGGGGGATCAGGATCGCCGGGCCTGCGAGGAGCTGGCCGAGGCGATCCTCAAGGCCACCAAGGGTAAAAAAATCCTGGTGGTGGGAAGTACCGACCTCTCCCACTTTCATTCCTACGAACAGGCCGTGAAACGGGACCGGCGGGTCGTCGACCACGTCCAGAGGATGGATACGGACGGTCTTCTCCGGGACCTGGAGAGCGGCACCTGCGAGGCCTGCGGCGGGGGACCCATGGTGGTCGCCATGCTCGTGGCCAAGAAGCTCGGCGGCCGTGCCAGGGTGTTGAAGTATGCCAATTCGGGGGATGTCACGGGCGACAAGGGGCGCGTGGTCGGTTATCTCTCCGCCGCCCTCTACGTCGAAAACCCTCCGAAGAGCCGCGTCCCGGGGAATCCGGCGGGCATCGAAGGGGGGCTCAGTCAGGAGGAGAGAAAAGCGCTCCTCGAACACGCCCGGAGATCCATCGAGTGCCGCATCCAGGGGAAACCCCTGCCGGATTTGACCCCCGTGTCCGATGTCCTGAACGAAAAAAGGGGTGCCTTTGTCACGCTGAAAAAAAATGGCCGCCTGAGGGGATGCATCGGCTACATCGAGGCCCGAAAACCGCTCTCCCAGGCGGTGAGCGAAATGGCGCTGGCCGCGGCCTTCAATGACCCGAGATTCCCGCCCCTGAAGCGCGAGGAGCTGGCCGGACTGGACATCGAGATCTCGGTCCTGTCCCCCCTGAAAAAAATAAAGGATATCCATGAAATCGAGGTGGGAAAGCACGGCCTTTATGTGGTCAAGGGGTTTCATTCCGGACTGCTCCTGCCGCAGGTCGCCACGGAGTACCGGTGGGACCGCTTGACTTTTCTGCAGGAAACCTGTTATAAAGCCGGTCTTCCGGCGGATGCTTGGCGGGATAAGGATACGGATATATACATTTTTTCCGCCGAGGTCTTCGGCAGCCGTGAATAGGGATTTCAGGGTCGTCTCGCTGATAACCTATCCATAAAAAAACACTTGACAAAATCGTTTTGGGAATTTAACCTCGACAAATTCAGCTTTTCACGTTTCTGCTGGCGTAGCTCAACGGTAGAGCAGCTGATTTGTAATCAGCCGGTTGCGGGTTCGACTCCCATCGCCAGCTCCAATGGGACATGATGAAAGCTGGAGGGGTTCCCGAGTGGCCAAAGGGAGCAGACTGTAAATCTGCCGGCGCAGCCTACGGAGGTTCGAATCCTCCCCCCTCCACCATGCAAGGATAAGACGACTTTGTCTTTTGGGTTGGATGAGCGGGAGTAGCTCAGTGGCTAGAGCGTCAGCCTTCCAAGCTGAGGGTCGCGGGTTCGAATCCCGTTTCCCGCTCCAATGCTCAACATGACGGCCAGAGCGCCGCGCTCCGGCCGGCGTCGCAGCGCGGCGGAGGAACAAACGAAGACTTGTCGGCACGGCGTGGAGAGGCCCACGTAGCTCAGTCGGTAGAGCACATCCTTGGTAAGGATGAGGTCACCAGTTCAATCCTGGTCGTGGGCTCCAGTTCTGTGAGAGTGGATGGATTATGCGCAACATCATCACCCTGGCCTGCACGGAGTGCAAGCGGCGAAATTACAACACCACGAAAAACAAGCGGACGATGCAGGATCGTCTGGAACTCAAGAAGTACTGCAAATTCTGCAAGGCGCACACCCCTCACAAGGAGACGAAGTAAACCGGAGGGGCGACGCGGATGGCGGGGACAGGCCAGTAGCTCTAACGGCTAGAGCGCCGGACTCCAAATCCGGATGTTGGGGGTTCGAATCCCTCCTGGCCTGCCAACTCATTGGACCCGAAAGGCCCCTGTAGGACGGCATGGACAAGATCAAAGCCATCTTCACGACATCGAAACAGTTTTTGCTGGAGGCCAAGACGGAACTCTCCAAGGTGACCTGGCCCACCACCAAGCAGGCGATTGCCTCGACGTCGGTGGTTCTGGTCGTGGTGCTCGTCGTATCCCTGGTTCTGGGGATCTTCGATTTCGGGCTGGTCAAGCTGATGAAGTTGATTCTGGGTTGATGCGCAATGGCCTTCAAGTGGTACGTCATCCACACCTACTCCGGCTTCGAGAACAAGGTCAAGGTTTCCCTCCAGGAGAGAATCGAAACGGCCGGCATGCAGCAGTACTTCGGGGAAATCCTCGTGCCCGAGGAGGATGTCGTCGAGCTCATCGGGGGCGAGAAGAAGACCTCCAAGCGAAAGTTCTTCCCCGGTTATGTCCTGATCCAGATGGAGCTCAACGATGACACATGGCACATCGTCAAGAGCACGCCGAAGGTCACCGGCTTCATCGGAAGCAGGGACAAGCCGGCCCCGATCGCCGACGAGGACGTGTCGGCCCTCCGGACCCGGATCGAAGAGGGGACGCTCAAGCCCAAGCCGAAATTCAAGTTCGACGTGGGCGACCATGTCAAGATCATCGACGGGCCTTTCACCAACTTCGACGGGATCGTGGACGAGGTGAAACCCGAAAAGGGTAAACTCCGGGTGATCGTCAGTATCTTCGGGCGGTCAACCCCCGTGGAACTCGACTTCATTCAGGTGGTCCAGCTGTAGGGCGGACCGGTCGGGCGGGGACGATCACCACAGCACCGCAGGAGAGGATCTTATGGCAAAGAAGGTCATCGCGAACATCAAACTGCAGATTCAGGCCGGCAAGGCCACGCCGTCGCCGCCGATCGGACCGGCTTTGGGCCAGCATGGTGTGAATATCATGGAGTTCTGCAAGGCCTACAACGCCATGACGGCCAGCCAGGAAGGCATGATCGTCCCCGTGGTCATCACGGTGTACGCCGACCGTTCCTTCACGTTCGTGACCAAGACGCCGCCGGTGTCCGTGCTCCTGAAGCAGGCCGCCAAGATCGCCAAGGGCGCAAGCGATCCGAAGAGGGAGAAGGTGGGCCAGGTGACGGCCCAGCAGGTCCGTGAAATTGCGGAGCTCAAGATGAACGACCTGAATGCCATTGATATGGAGGGAGCCATCAAGACGATCGAGGGAACGGCCCGGTCCATGGGGATCGAGATCGTTTCCTAAGCCGTAGGTTCGAGGTTTGATCATGCCCAAGAGAGGAAAGAAATATCAGGAATCCAGAAGCAAGGTGATCCCCGGCAAGAGGCACACCCTGCGGGAGGCCATCGAGCTGATCCTGGGGATGGGTAAGGCGAAGTTCGACGAGACCGTCGACGCCGCCATCCGTCTCGGCGTGGACCCGAAGCACGCGGACCAGATGGTCCGTGGCAGCGTGGCGCTTCCGCACGGGCTCGGGAAAGCGGTTCGAGTGCTGGTCTTCGCGAAGGGCGAAAAGGAAAAAGAGGCCCGGGAGGCCGGCGCCGATTACGTCGGTTCCGACGACCTCATCGAAAAGATCAAAGGCGGATGGCTGGACTTCGACCGTGTCGTGGCCACCCCGGACATGATGGGCAGCGTCGGAAAGCTGGGCAAGGTCCTGGGCCCCCGGGGGCTGATGCCGAACCCCAAGGTCGGCACGGTGACCTTTGACGTCGGCAAGGTCGTCAAGGAGTTGAAGGCGGGGAAGGTGGAATTCCGGGTGGAAAAGGCGGGGATCGTCCATTCCCCCTTCGGAAAGGTGTCATTCGGCGCGGACAAACTCTACGAGAATTTCATGGCCCTGATCGAAACGATCATCAAGTTGAAACCGGCTTCGAGCAAAGGAACGTATCTCAAAACCATCTCACTTTCCACCACGATGGGGCCGGGTGTAAAGGTGGATCCCCTGGATATCCGAAACATTCTCAAATAGAGCCTCTTGTACAAGATGTCTCATTAGGAGAAGTTGCTTACAGAAGTCAGAGACAGCAGGTACGGGACGTTTAAACGATCGCATCGGCCTGCCGAGACCTGGAGGGCAATCCGGACGGCCCTTTTCCGGAGACGGAGGGGGCGCTTCGGAGAGAGAGCTTTTCATGTTGATGAGCCCGTCGGAGCGGCAACGGGCTTCGCACGCGGCGGTCATCCATTTCTTCCTGTACGGCGCTCTGGCTTTTCACAAGGTTCCCGATCCCCGGCGGGGACGGGGACCGCGAAAATTCAGAGTGAAAGGAGGTTAAGGGTTGGACAAACAGACGAAAGAGAAGACCATTGGTTTTCAATAAGGATAGGAATGGTCAAGGGATAAGCAACGGTTGAACCAATTAATTCTTCGTGGAGATTGGTAGGAATCAACTTTTTTTCATGAAGTGAATGGAGGGGTAACTCTTCGGAAGGAGTGGACTCAAACATTCTGCCATCTCCATTGGAATGACTATTTCCTTTTTCAACCATGATTAATTTAGTAAGGAAAGGAGAATTCAACCCCTCGACAAAAAAATCTGGGGAAATTTCAGAAAAACTTCCATTAAAAACATCCGATATCAAATTGGCTATTGGTATAAGTTCCATTATTT